>PVMK01115416.1_pt1 | contig 12171 bp, 12 predicted proteins | sample 1853481 | NCBI WGS metagenome assembly PVMK01 (sample SAMN08533507, study PRJNA380276) | Marine sediment metagenome, whole genome shotgun sequencing project. | reverse complement strand
CATTGTTGATTCTGCCGGGCATTATCTGGCCCGACGCCCGGCCGGTCAGCGCCGGGCACAACCTGGGCACGGAAGTCCACGTGCTGGTGTCGATTCTGGCCTTCGCTTTACTGACCATTGCCGCCTGCCAGTCGGTGCTGCTCGCCTACCAGGAACACCGTCTGAACCTCAAGCGGCCCGGCGGCCTGGTGCACATCCTGCCGCCTTTGAAGATCCAGGAAGAGCTCCTGTTCCAGCTCATCGCCCTGGGCTTCTTCCTGCTCACCCTGAGCCTGGCCACCGGCGTCGCCTTCGTCGCCGACATGCTGGCCCAGCACCTGGCCCACAAGACCGTGCTGTCGGTCATGGCGTGGCTGGTGTTCGCGGTGTTGTTATGGGGACGCTGGCACTACGGTTGGCGAGGACGCACGGCAGTGCGCCTCAGCCTGGGCGGATTCACGATCCTGGCCCTGGCCTACTTCGGCAGCAAGCTGGTGCTCGAGCTTTTTCTCCAGCGCCATTGGTTTCCGGGTTGAAAAGAAAAATGGGGACAGATCTATTTTTCCTTTTTTAAGGTGCCGGGGCCGATATGTTTGTATCAAACATATCGGCCCCAAACATATCGGCCCCGGCACCTTAAAAAACTCGTAAAAAACTCCTGGCACCTTATAAAAACTCCTTAAAAAACTCGTTAAAAAACTTTCTGTCCCCATTTTCCTTCCTCTTCAACCTACGGTTCTCCGGCATCACGCCATCTCTGATAGTCCGCCAGCGTGCCTTGGTCGGGGGGATAGAGACCCACGACGCTGGCGCCCTCTGCGACGCGCTGCTGCACGAAACGCTCGAAGCGCTCCTGCTCGACGCCGGCCTGCGCAACCTCCGCCGCCATGGCTGCTGGAATCACGATGGCGCCGTCGTTGTCACAGACCATGACATCTCCCGGGCAGACCGCCACGCCGCCGCAACCGATGATCTCGTCGTAGCCCGCGAAGGCCAGCCCGACGATGCTCGGCGGTGGCGCGACGCCGGCGCTCAAGACCGGCAACGCGAGCTTGGCGACTTCGTCGCCATCGCGTACCAGCGCATCGGTGAGCGCCGCCACCACACCCCTGTGGCCGAGGCGCGCCACCAGGATGTCTCCCAGGGTCGCGCCTGAGGCATTGCCGCGTCCGTCGATGACGACCACGGAGCCCGCCGGCGCCGCTTCGATGGCGTCGCGAAACGAGGGCGATCGCGCGTAGCTGTCGGGTTGCGAAAGATCTTCGCGTCCGGGCACGAAGCGAATGGTGAAGGCGGGCCCGACGACGCGGCCCGCCATGGATTTCAGGGGCTTGACACCCCGCAACCAGCTGCTGCGCACGCCGCGCTTGAGCAAGACCATGGTGAGAGTGGCCGTGCTGACCTGCCGAAGCTGCCCGGCCACCGATGGATCCAGGGAAGCCGCGGCCGACGGATCACTATTGCTCATGGGGACGCCTCCGGCCGGCTCATTGTACTCGAACGCCAACGATAGGATCCTTGGGTAGATCGGCAACGAGTGCAAGGCCGGCAGTACCCGATGCGCCGAATACGCTTGACGGCTCCGCCGGCAAGCCCTGGTTAAGGGCTATAATAACAACCATGGTGTCGCCGCGGGCTTGATCTCCACTTGAGTGACCTTCCCCTGGGTGTCCTTTTCGGGGCACTCATTGTTCTCCTTCTTCTTTCGGCATTCTTCTCCGGCTCGGAGACCGGCATGATGGCCTTGAACAGGTATCGCCTGCGCCATCTGGTCAAAAGTCATCACAAGGGGGCAAAGCGCGCGGCGGAACTGCTGGAACGCCCGGACCGGCTCATCGGCTTGATCCTGTTCGGCAACAACTTCATCAACATCGTCGCCGCGATGCTGGCGGCGTACATCGCCTGGCGCATCATGGGCGAACGAGGCGTCGCCCTCGCACCCTTCGCGCTCACCGTGGTGATTCTGGTGTTTGCCGAAGTAGCGCCGAAGACACTGGCTGCGTTGCATCCCGAACGCATTGCCTTCCCGGCCGCGATTATTCTGAAGCCGTTGCTGACGATCTTTTATCCCATCGTGGCCGCCATCAACTGGCTGGCCAACGGTGTGCTGCGCCTGCTGAGAGTCTTTCCCGAAAACGTGGATTCCCAACAGCTCAGCACCGATGAGCTGCGCACCGTGGTGAACGAAGCCGGCGCACTGATTTCCCGCAAGTACCAGAGCATGCTGGTGAGCATCCTGGATCTGGAAAAGGTTACCGTCGATGACATCATGGTGCCGCGTAACGACATCAGTGGTATCGATATCGAAGATGACATGGACGACATCGTCGAGCTGCTGGTGCACAGTCAGCATACGCGCCTGCCTCTTTATCGTGGCGACGTGGACGACGTGCTCGGTATGTTGCATCTACGCAAAATTCTGCAACCCCTGGAGCACAGGGAACTGGATAAGAACTGGCTGCTGGAAAACGCCAGTGAACCCTACTTCGTGCCCCTGGGCACGCCGCTCAACACGCAGCTGCGAAACTTTCAGCGCCAGCGCCAACGCATCGGGCTGGTGGTGGACGAGTACGGAGATGTAGACGGCCTGGTGACGCTGGAGGACCTGCTGGAAGAGATCGTCGGCGAGTTCACCACCGATCCGGCCGATCAGAGTCCCGACGTGCACCCTCAGGACGACGGCACCTTCCTCATCGACGGCGGCGCAAATGTGCGCGAGCTCAATCGCGCCATGGATTGGGAGCTGCCCACGGACGGCCCGAAGACCTTGAACGGGTTGGTGCTGGAGTATCTCGAATCCATCCCCGAGCCGGGCACCAGCTTGTTGATCGCCGGCTATCCGGTAGAAATCGTGCAGGTGAGCGGCAATGCGGTCAAGACGGCGCGGCTCAAGCCCGCCATGCGGCGCCCGGCACCTGGTCCCGAGGACGACGAGATTTAAGCCAACAGCGCCAAAGCATCGCCCAGATGTGCCACCCCAGTGACCTCCAGACCTTCGATGGCGCGCCTGGGCCGATTGGCGGTGGGCACGATGGCGCGCTTGAAGCCGTGCTTGGCGGCTTCGGCCAGACGTTCCTCGCCGTAGGCCACCGGCCGGATCTCACCGGCCAGGCCGACCTCGCCGAATACCACCATATCCGCCGCCACCGGCCGTCCGTTGAGGCTGGAGACGATTGCCACCAGCAGGGGCAGATCGGCACCGGTCTCGGCGATGCGCATGCCGCCGACGACGTTCACGAACACGTCCTGGTCCTGGGTGGCGATTCCGGCGTGGCGATGCAGGGCCGCCAGCAACATGCCCAGGCGGTTGGCATCGGTGCCCACCGCCACGCGCCGGGGATGGGCCAGCTGACTCGCATCCACCAGCGCCTGGATTTCCAGTAACAGCATACGCGTTCCTTCGCGCACCACGGTGACGGTGCTGCCGGCAATGTCGCTGTCGCCGCGGGAAAGAAAAATCGCCGACGGGTTGCTCACCTCCCGCAGGCCACGCTCGGTCATGGCGAAGAAACCGAGCTCGTTGGCGGCGCCGAAACGGTTCTTGACTGCGCGGATGACGCGGTAACGGCTGTCGTTTTCGCTCTCGAAGTACAGAACCGCATCCACCATGTGCTCAAGCACCCGCGGGCCGGCGATGGCACCTTCCTTGGTCACGTGACCGATGAGAAAAACCGCCGTCGAACCCTGCTTGGCGAACTGCAGCAGACGCGCGGCGCTGTCTCGGATCTGCGCGACGCTCCCCGGGGCCGACTGCAGTGCGTCGGTGTGCATGGTTTGAATGGAGTCGATGACCATTATCGTCGGCTGCTCGCGGGCAGCGAGGGCAAGAATCTGTTCCACCTGGGTTTCGGCGAGCAATCGCAGTCCCTGGAGGGTCAAGCCCAGGCGTTGCGCGCGCAAGGTCACCTGGCGCAGGGATTCCTCGCCGGTGACGTAAAGGGGACGCTGGCCGGGCTGCTCGGCGTGAGCCGCCAGGGCCTGCAGCAACAGGGTGGACTTTCCGATGCCGGGGTCGCCGCCGATGAGCACCACCGAGCCCGGCACCATGCCCCCGCCAAGGGCTCGGTCCAGCTCGCCGATTCCCAGGGGCCTGTGGCCTTGCGCCTCGGCGGCCACATCCTCAGCGTCGACGATGCGCGCCGGCGTCTCGGCGACTCCCCGCAGCCGCCCGGACAGGGGCTTGCGCCGGGGCGCGGGCGCGGCACTCTCCAGCAGCGTGTTCCATTCCCCGCAGTCGGGGCATTGGCCGCTCCATTTCGAGGCCTGAGCCCCGCAGGCCTGGCACTGATAGACCAACTTTTCCCGCACTTGCGTTGCTCCGCCTAAAAGCCGAGGATTTCCGCCGGTCACGGTATCAGACGGTTAACTGCCGATCTATGGGCGCCCTGCTACACTTGCCTGGATTATTCTCAGCCCAGCGGAACCCGGACGTGGCCGACACCGAGCAAGATGAAATTCCCGCACTGCAGCCGCTACTGGTGGACGAGGCGCGTGCGCAAGAATTGAAGCGCGTGTCCCTGGACCTGCCGTCTGTCACCCTCACCCAACGACAGCTGTGTGACTTGGAGCTGCTCATGTGCGGGGCGTTCACGCCTCTCACGGGTTTCATGGGCGAGCAAAGCTACCAGCGGGTGCTGGACGAGTCGCGCTTGCCGGACGGCAGCGTGTGGCCGATCCCCGTGACCCTGGATGTCGCGCAAGAGCTGGCCGCAGGTCTAAGCGCCGGCGATCGTTTGGCGTTACGCGACAGCGAGGGTTTCATGCTCGCCGTATTGACGGTGAGTGACATCTGGACGCCCGACATGGGAGGTGAGTCCGAGTCGGTTTACGGAACCGAGGACAAGACGCACCCCGGCGTCGCCTACCTGAAAAATCAGGTTCAACCAATCTATGTGGGTGGCGCCGTCGAAGGCATCGAGTTGCCCACCCACTACGACTACGAAGACCTGCGTCACACGCCGGAGGATCTTCGCCACCTCTTTCACAAGCTCGGTTGGCGGCGGGTGGTCGGCTTTCACACGGCACAACCCATGCACAGGTTGGCCCGGGAAATCACCCTGACGGCGGCCAAGCGATCGGAAGCGCACATTCTCCTGCACCCGGTGATCGGCATCGGCAGGCCACGTGATTTGAGCCGCTTTGCACGGGTGAAGTGCTATCAGGCAATACGCAAACACTACCCCCACGGACTCACGACGCTTTCGCTGTTACCTCTGGCGACACGCATGGCGGGGCCCCGGGAGGCGCTGTGGCACGCCATCATTCGACGCAATTACGGCTGTACACATTTTATCATCGGCCCCGACCACGGCAGCCCGCCCGACGAGGGCCACGGGCGATTTTATCCGCCCTATGCGGCGCAGGGTCTGGTGGCCGAATGCGAATCGCAAATCGGCATCCGCATGGTGTCTTTCAATCGCCTGGCCTATTCGCCGGGTCGCGCGCGCCTGGTCGACGCCCACGAGGCGGAGAAAGCCCACGAGCCCACCGAGGAGTTGAGCGACGACGCTCTCGCCAGGCGGCTTTCCCACGGCCAGGACATTCCCGCGTGGTTCACCTACCCGGAAGTCCTGAGTGCGTTGCGAAAGGTCTATCCGCCGCGTCATCGCATGGGCATAACCTTGTTCTTCACCGGCCTTTCCGGTTCCGGGAAGTCGACCCTGGCGCGCATCATGTACGGCAAGTTCATCGAAGACGGCAAACGCCCGGCGACACTGCTCGACGGCGACGTGGTGCGGCGTAATCTGTCCAGCGAGCTGGGATTCTCCAAAGAACACCGGGACTTGAACGTGCGCCGTATCGGATTCGTCGCCAGCGAGATCACCAAAAACGGTGGCGTCGCAATCTGTGCGCCCATCGCGCCCTACACCAGCACCCGGCGCGCGGTGCGCGAGCTCATCGAAGAGCATGGCGCCATGATCGAAATTTACGTGGCGACACCGCTGGAAGTGTGCGAGCAGCGGGACCGCAAGGGACTCTATGCAAAGGCCCGCAAAGGCGTGATCCCGGAGTTCACCGGCATCAGCGATCCCTACGAGGAACCCGAACGCCCGCAGCTTCGCATCGACACCAGCGACCGCTCACCCATGGAGGCGGCGCAAGCGATCTTTTTGTACCTGCTGCGCGAAGGCTACCTGGACTCACCGGCAGACGGGACCGGCGACGGTTGCTGAGTGCTGTCGTCATGGATCGACTGGCGGGGCACACGGGGGGCGACGCGAGTGACCAGCTCGTAGGCGATGCTGCCCACATGCTCGGCAACCTCTTCCGCGGCTAAGCCGCGGCCCCATAGAACCACCGGATCCCCCGGCTGGGCCGCCGGCTGGGCGCGCAGATCCACCGTCATCAGATCCATCGACACGCGCCCGATGAGCGCGACCCTGGCGTCGTTCACCAGCACCGGCGTGCCCGCCGGCGCGTGGCGCGGATAGCCGTCACCGTAACCCATGGCGACGACGCCGACGGGCATGTCCTCGGGACAGATCCAGGTGCCGCCGTAACCGATGGCGTCGCCTTGGTTGAGCTCGTTGACGGCGATCAAGCGACTGGTGAGTGTCATCACCGGGCGCAATCCGTGGCACTCGCCGCGGCCGCCCACGAAGGGCGATACCCCGTAGAGCATGATTCCGGGGCGCACCCAATCGCCGTGGGATTGCGGCCAGCCCAGCACGCCGGCGGAGTTCGCCAGGGAGGTTTCCACCTGGCTGTCCTTCTCCAGGGACTGAAAGCAGGCGATCTGCTCCCCGGTGGCCCCGTGGTCGCCCTCGTCGGCACGGGCCAGGTGGGACATCAGGCGTACCGGGGTCGCCACCGACGGGCACATTCCCAGGCGCTGCCAGAGGCCGGCAACCCGCTCCGGGGCGAAGCCCAGCCGGTGCATGCCGGTGTCCACCTTGAGCCATACCCGTAAAGGTTTACCGACATCGGCTTGCTCGAGAGCCTCTATCTGGCTCTCGTGATGAACCACCAGGTCGAGGTCCAGCTTCGCCGCCAGCGCCAGCTCCTCGCCCCCGGCCGCGCCGGAGAGTACCAGCACCGGCTTGGCTATGCCTGCGGCACGCAACGCCTCGGCTTCCTCCATGCGCGCCACGGCGAATCCGTCCGCCTCGTCCAGCGCCCGGACCACGCGCTCGGCACCGTGGCCGTAGGCGTCGGCCTTGACGACGGCGAGAACTCTGCACCCGGGGGCGCTCTTGCGTACCTGTTGGAAGTTGTGGCGCAGCGCGGAAATGTCGATTAACGCGCGCGCCAGGCGCGTCATGAATAGTGTCCGCCGCCGAAATCATCCGGTATGTAGTTTTCGAATCGCGTGTGCTGGCCGAGGAAGGTCAGCACGACCTTACCGATGGGACCATTGCGCTGCTTACTGATAATGATCTCGGCTTTGCCCTTGTTCTCGGAGTTCTCGTTGTAAACCTCGTCCCGGTAGATGAACAGGATAACGTCGGCATCCTGCTCGATGGCGCCGGACTCACGTAGATCGGACATCACCGGGCGCTTGTCCGGGCGTTGCTCGAGACTGCGGTTGAGCTGGGACAGGGCCACTACCGGTACCTGCAGCTCTTTGGCAAGGGCTTTGAGCCCGCGGGAGATCTCGGATATCTCCGTGGCCCGGTTCTCCTTGGTGCCGGGGACCTGCATGAGCTGCAGGTAGTCCACCACCACCAGCCCCAGATCCTTCTCGCGTTTCAGCCGCCGGCAGCGCGCGCGCAGCTCCAACGGTGCCAGCGCCGGCGTATCGTCGATGTAAATGTTGGTGTCACTGAGCATGGTCAGGGCTGAAGTGAGCCGCGGCCAATCGTCATCGTCCAGCCGGCCGCTGCGCACCTTGTGCTGATCGATGCGCCCCAGTGACGAGAGCATGCGCATGGTCAGCTGCTCGGCAGACATCTCCATGCTGAACACACCCACGGCCAGGCCGCCCTTGATGGCCGCCTGCTCCACGATGTTCATGGCAAAAGCGGTCTTACCCATGGAAGGACGCCCGGCGACGATGATCAGATCCGAGCGCTGCAGTCCCGAGGTCTTGTCATCCAGGTCGGTGTAACCTGTGGCCACCCCGGTGATGGGGTTGTCGCTTTGATACAGCGTATCGATGCGATCCATGACGCTGACCAGCACGTCCTTGATCGGAGTAAACCCGAGCCGGCTGCGCACGCCCCGCTCGGCGATCTTGAATACCCGCTGCTCCGCCTCGTCCAGCAGCTCGTCGGCGCTGCGGCCCTCGTTCTTGAACCCGGTGTTGGCGATCTCGGTGCCGACTTCGATGAGGCCGCGCAGAACCGCGCGCTCACGCACGATATCGGCATAGGCAGTGATGTTGGCGGCACTGGGGGTATTGCGCGCGAGCTCACCCAGGTAGGCAAGCCCCCCGGATTCGTCCAGCTGCGCATGATTGTCCAACCACTCGGAGATCGTGACCACGTCGAAGGGACGGGTCTGGTCGGAAAGCGCGCCGATGGCCTGGTAGATGAGGCGGTGGTCGTGACGGTAAAAATCCTGCTCAGAGACCACGTCGGCGACCCGGTCCCAGGCAGCGTTATCCAGCATCAAGCCGCCAAGCACCGACTGTTCTGCTTCGATGGAGTGTGGCGGTACCTTGAGCGCCGCGGTGGCGAAATCGGCGGGACGATTGGACAGCACCGTCTCTGGCATCGTGAATTCCGGCGTGCTTTGCGTTTATGCGAAGTGCATCACAGAAAATCTATTCTGCGTATGCACCGGCGCTATGCATCGGTTTTATTACCGACTCGAGCGCTTCCCCCATCACCCGATGCGAGCATACACCAGGGACGCGCCCATCGAAAGGAGCTTTCGACAGGTTGCGACGCATCAATGATTTATGCACATGTTTTCAACAGCGATGGCGGTTACGACACCGCCGCAGGGCTGCAACTACTCTTCCGCGACGATGTGCACGGTGATCGACGCTTCGACTTCGGCATACAGGTGCACACCCACCTCGTAGTCACCGACTTGTCGCAGGGTGTCGCTGAGCAAGCGCACTTCGTGTCTGGCCACCGGCGTACCCTGCTCGCTTAACGCATCGGCGATATCCTGGGGACCGACCGAGCCGAAGAGCTTGCCTTCCTCACCGGTCTTGCGCACCAGCGTTACCTGCGTGCCGTTCAAAGCATCGGCCCTGGCCTGGACCGCCGCCAGCGACTCCGCTTCCTGACGTTCCAGGTCCACGCGCCGGGCTTCGAACTCGGCCACGTTCGCCGGCGTCGCAATCACCGCCCTGCCCTTGGGAATCAAGTAGTTCCGTGCGTAACCCGGCTTCACTTTGACGGAATCGCCCAGCTCACCCAGATTCTGTACCCGTTCCAGCAAAATTACCTGCATGCTCATATCCTCGATGCGGTTATCCGTGGTCGTGCCGGCACCACCGCGGGTCCGGCAAATTCAAACACCGGCGCCCCAACGGCGCCGAAAATCGAACCAGGTGTCCGAGAATCCGCTCAACGCCAGGCCCACAATGGCGGCCGGCGGAATGAGTACTATTCCCGCGTACACCGCCACCAACCAGGCGACGGAAGCACTCCGTTTGTGCACCACCGCATGCACCAGCGCGATGCCCTGAATGGTGTATAGGATGATCACCAGCACCAGCAGCCCGCGAAACAACCCGCCGGCGAAGTCTCCGGCGAGCATGGCCAGCAGTGCCAGTGCCACGCCCGCGTATGCTACCCGCAGGTCCAGGCGCAGCGCCCGAAATTCCTTGCCGAAGCCGCCTGGATTGTCGAGGCTGGCCTGCATCCAACGGGCCAGCCACAGTATCAACATGGCACCGATCACCGTGGCCGCGGGTAGCGACAACATCAGCATCGACATGCCGGTCATGGCCTCGTCCAGCTGTTCCAGCACCTCCGGTGCCAGATCCGGATTGGCATCCCGGATGGGCTGGGCCACGAAGCGCTCGAGCTTGGCCCGCCACCAGGCCACCGGGTCCGCCGTCAGCAAGTGGATCCCCGTGAGCACCAGGGCACCCATGGCTCCGGCTGCCGCCAGCGTGGCCCCCTGAGACTCGGTCCGCCGCAGCGCTTGCGCCAGCAGAAGAACCGGCAGCCCGGTGAACAACACGAATATGACCACCGGCTGGTATGTGCCCAGGACGACACCCATGACCAGGGTGGACACCGCCATGGACACCGCCAACACCAAGGCACCGTCGGCGAGCCCCCGGCGCAGAGTCGCCAAGCCGACGATGCCGCCGGTAACGAAGCTGAACGGCGGAACCAGCATGCCCATGACGGCAATGGCAATAGCGCGCGTACGGCTGCGCACGATGAATCGCACCAGTGATGCCACGGCTACGGGGCCCGTCGTGACTGCGAATCAATGGGAGTCGCTGTACGGCAGCAACGCCAGAAAACGCGCGCGTTTGATGGCGGTGGCCAGCTGGCGCTGATAGCGCGACTTGGTCCCGGTGATGCGGCTGGGAACGATCTTGCCGGTTTCGGTGACGTATGCCTTGAGAGTATTGAGATCCTTGTAATCGATCTCCTTCACTCCTTCGACGGTAAACCGGCAGTAGCGCCGGCGTCGAAAAAAACGTGCCATGACTAGTTCCTCATATGGGTTGCGGCCGTGGGCGACGTAGGAGGTGCCGGTCGCCATCGCCTGGCGACGACCCGCGGCTCGGGCTCAGTCCGGGGTCGTGGACGCCTCGTCGGTGTCACTGGCGGAATCCTCGGAAACGGCGACGCTTTCGGCGACCTTCTCGGCGACCTTCTCGGCGACCTTCTCGGCGACCTTCTCGGCGACCTTCTCGGCGACCTTCTCGGCAACCTTCTCCGGGGATTCTGTGACCCGGGGTCGGCGTTCGGCGTCGTCGCCGTAATCCCGGCGAGGCGGGCGGTCCTCGTCGCGGTCGTCCCTGGCTTTCGCCAGGGGCGACGACGCGGTCTCCGCTTCTTTGCGGGCGATGACCAAATCGCGCAGCACCGCGTCGTTGAAGCGAAATGCGCTTTTGATCTCATCCAGGGTCGCGCTCAGGCACTCCACATTCATCAACACGTAGTGGGCCTTGTGAACCTTGTTGATGGGATAGGCGAGCTGGCGTCTGCCCCAGTCCTCCAGGCGGTGGATTCGGCCACCGGCGCCCTCGATAAGAGAGCGATAGCGGTCGATCATGGCAGGCACCTGCTCACTCTGGTCCGGGTGAACCAGGAATACGATCTCGTAATGTCGCACGAGTAGCTCCTCTCGGGTTTGCGGCCCCGAGCTGGCGGGACCGACCAGCCTCCCGCCAACGAGGGCAGTGAGGCAAGGAGTCGACGCGGGCTGAGAGCCCGTGCCGCTGATGATTCCGCCGGGCGAGCCCGGCGGAAGGGCTGGGATACTATGTGATGCTCCGGGCCTTTGCAATGCTCGCCAGTGGCCGCTCAGGGGTCCCGGGGGGGCGTGTCTGCGGCCTGCCCCAGGGTCCGCTGACGACGGGCCTCGTACAGGCAAAGCGCCGCCGCCACCGACACGTTGAGGCTCTCCACGCCGGCCCGCATGGGAACATGGATCAGCTGGTCGCAGAGCTCGGCGGGCAGACGCCTCAAGCCTCCACCCTCGCCCCCCAGGACGATGGCCGCCGACCCCAGGAGGTCCGCCTGGGTGTAGGGAATGCCGATGTTGGCGCCGGCGCCAAACAGCCCCACGCCCGCCTCGCGCATGCGCCGCAACGCCTGGGCCAGATTGGCGACAGTCACCAGTGGCACGCGCTCGGCGGCGCCGCAGGCGGCCTTGCGTACCGCCGGCGTGAGCCCGACGGCGCGGCGCCGGGGCACGATGACGGCATCGGCGCCGGCGGCGTCGGCGCTGCGCAGACAGGCGCCCAGATTGTGCGGGTCCTGAACACCGTCCAACACCAGCAGCAGGGCCGAATCGCCAGCCGCGGCCAGCAGCCCGTCCAGGTCCAGGGTGGCCGACCCACCCGTGGCCCGGTAACGCGCGGCGATACCCTGGTGGCGGGCACCGTCGAGCATCCGATCCAGAGTCGTGCGCGGCACGGCGTGCAGGCTGATGCCGTGGCGGGCCGCCAGGGCCAGCACGCGCCCACTCATGGCGTCGTCGCGTCCATCCTGCAGCCACAGCTCCTTGATGCCCGCCGGATCCCGCTCCAGCAATGCCGCGACGGCGTGTCTTCCGGAGACGAGCTTCCTGGCCATGTGGTCAGCCACGGGCCCGCTTTTTCACGTA
>PVMK01166544.1_pt1 | contig 12173 bp, 10 predicted proteins | sample 1853481 | NCBI WGS metagenome assembly PVMK01 (sample SAMN08533507, study PRJNA380276) | Marine sediment metagenome, whole genome shotgun sequencing project. | reverse complement strand
CCGGAGGTGTTCATTGAATTTCTCGAAGGTTCTGCCCCGAGCTTCGTTATAAGTATGTTTAAAAACAGCGTTGCCGCTTATCTCTGCAACCTTTTTTAACTTTCCCCCTGAAAACGCCTGGGATTCAGGTAGCGCGGAAGCCACTTTATGCAGCAGAGCCGTGGTCCCGGACCTGCCGATTGCCAATATCAAAACTTTCATTTGTATAAATATCCTTAATTTTATGAGCCTTTTGCAAAATACAGACAACACCGTTAAAAGTGAAGCTTTTTGACACTCTCTCCCTCCTTGATATGATTGAAGTATGTTAAGACGAGCTTACATCAGCATTCTGGTCGTTCTGGCACTGCTTGGCTCCGGAATTCTGCTCAGTGCAGGGGAGACGTCTGCTCCTGCAGAGATTCGTGTGGTACGGGTCGCCGGGGTGATCAATCCGGTATTGGCAGATTTTATCAGTGCCGAACTGACTGCGGCCAACACCGGCAACGCAAAGGCCTTTCTGATCGAAATGGACACGCCCGGCGGGCTCGACACCTCGATGCGCGCCATCATCCAGAAGATTCTTGGCTCGCGCATCCCGGTGATCGTCTATGTTTATCCATCCGGAGCCCGGGCAGCCTCTGCAGGGGCCCTGATCACTCTCGCCGCAGACTTCGCCGCCATGGCCCCCGGCACCAACATCGGTGCAGCTCACCCGGTAGCCATAGGCCCTGGAGGCTCGGGCGGCAATGAACCGGGCGATACCATGATGGAGAAAGTGGTCAACGACGCGGTTGCCTACGCACGCAGCCTCGCCGACCAGCGCGGCCGCAATCGCGACTGGGCCGAGCAGATCGTGCGTGAATCGATCTCCACTCCGGCCCAGGAAGCGCTGGAGCTCAAGGTTATCGACCTGATCGCAGCAGACGAATCAGCGCTACTCATAGAGTTAGACGGTCGGACCTACCTGCGCAACGGTCAGGCCCACAAGCTCGAGACTCAGGGTGTGGTACTAAGCTACGCGGAGATGACCTGGAGACAGGAAATATTCAACACCATCAGCAACCCGAATGTCGCTTACATGCTGCTGATGCTCGGCATGCTCGGCATCTTCTTCGAGATTTCCCAGCCAGGGGTCATCCTGCCCGGAGCGATCGGTGCTCTCGCCCTGCTGCTCGCCTTTCTCGGCTTCCAGACCCTGCCGGTCAACTACATCGGTGCCCTGCTGATTCTGCTCGCAATCATCCTGTTCATTCTGGAGGTCAAGGTGGTCTCCTACGGCATGCTCACAGTCGGCGGGCTGATCGCCTTGTCCTTCGGCTCACTGATACTGGTCGATAGTCCTGAACCTTACCTGCAGATCTCCCGTACAGTGATCGCAGCAACTGTGGCAGTCTGCGGTGGCTTCATCAGCCTGGTGCTGATTTTTGTAGTACGCGTCCAGAAGAGCCGTTTTGTCTCTGGCCTCGAAGGCATGATCGGTGAGCACGGACAGGCCGTGACAACACTGGCACCTCGCGGTCGGGTCTATGTCCACGGTGAATACTGGGATGCACACTCCGAACAGCCGATCGCCGAAGGAAGCGAGATCGAGATCGTACACGCCGAATCCAACCTGAAACTACTGGTCCGCGCTGTCGATTCAATCCCGGCAGACTCCGTGACAAAGGAGAAAGAACATGCTCCCGACTAATTTGATTGGTTTGCTGGTCATCGTGATACTGCTCATCAGCATCATCGGCAGTGCCGTCCGTGTCCTCTTGGAATACGAGCGCGGTGTGGTTTTCCGCCTCGGCCGCTTCGCCATGGTTAAAGGACCCGGCCTGCGGTTCATCATCCCGGTGGTCGACAAGATCGTCAAGATCAGCCTGCGCACTGTGGCCATGGATGTGCCGCCGCAAGACGTGATCACCAAGGACAACGTCTCGGTCAAGGTCAACGCCGTCCTCTACTTCCGCGTAGTGGAGCCGGAAAAGGCGCTGATCGAGGTTGAAGACTACCTGTACGCCACCAGCCAGTTGGCCCAAACCTCGCTGCGCAGCGTGCTCGGCCAAGCTGAGCTCGACGAATTACTCTCTCATCGCGACCAGATCAACCAGAAATTGCAGGAGATACTCGATCGGCAGACAGACCCCTGGGGAGTAAAGATTTCGAACGTTGAGATCAAACACGTTGATCTCCCTCAGGAAATGCAGCGTGCTATGGCCCGTCAGGCTGAAGCCGAGCGGGAACGGCGTGCCAAGGTCATCCACGCCGAAGGCGAATTCCAGGCCTCGCAGAAGCTCGCCGATGCCGCCGGCATCATCTCAAAAGAGAGCGGCGCCCTGCAGTTGCGCTTCCTGCAGACCTTAACCGAGATAGCCACCGAGAAGAACTCGACGATCATCTTTCCGGTGCCGCTCGATTTGCTCAAACCGTTTCTGGATAAGGAGGAAAAAGGCTGACGCAACAGCGTGTAAATCCTGACTGGTTACTGTCCAAGGTTAGCTTCTCGCAGTCAGTACTTTTCAAATTAATTGTGTCAAAGTCAGTTGACAACTACAAATTCTATGATTACATGAACTTAATAGAACAAACAGAAGGGTTAGTTTGTTTTCCCTCGAACGATGTAAAGGAGGCTGATCATGAAAAACGTAGCGTTAATCCTGGTATCTCTTTTCCTGGCGGCAACTCTCTCAGCCTGTGCAACTTCGGGCTCTTCTAATGGTACGAAAGTCAAGTGTCCTGCATGTGGTCACGAATTTAACGTTGAGGAAAATCGACCATATACAGGGTAATTAGCTTTACACATAAAAGCAGAAGATCACCTAACAATGAGGCCATGCTAGCTTTAGCATAGTCCCAAAACAACAGGGGGCAGAGGCAGTAACTGCCGCTCCTTGGCTTGTTGGCCAGAGTTAGGTCTTGGCTAGACGGTAGACACAAAAAAACCCGCTTAGTTAGCGGGTTTCCTGTGCTGTATTGGACTACAGTGTATTTGTTAATGGTGCCGAAGGGGAGACTCGAACTCCCACGCCCATACGAGCACTAGACCCTGAACCTAGCGTGTCTACCAATTCCACCACTTCGGCATGAAGCGAGGGCAATTTATAGCAAAAGGGATAACCCAATGCAATAAAAAAATTGGGGGCTTGGGTCTGGAGGCTGGAGGCTGGAGTTGCGCTACAATTTATTCGTCAAGTCGCTTGGGAGCGACCATCACAGTCCGGTAGGCATTGACGGTTACCAAACCCGGCTTTGCCCCTTTCGGTTTCTTGACCTCTTTGCCCTGCGCAACGATAACCTCGACTTTGCCGGCATCCTTCCCTTTGGAGTAACCGGCAGCCAATGACGCAGCAAACAAAACATCTTCCTTAGGGACCTGGCTACTCTCAGTTCCACACTTCAGCACCAGATGCCCACCCGGCATTCCATGCGCATGAAACCAGAGGTCGTCCGGCCCGGTAAGGCGGCGACTGACGTAATCATTGGTACGGCTATTTTTTCCCCAGAAGAGCTTAAAACCACCGGGCGTAACGGCCTGATGAAGCTGATCTTCGGGAGAAACAGCCTTGCGTTTGCCAAGCTGACCTTTAGTTTTCTTCAATAAGCCGGCCGATTCCAGTTCAAGTTGCACCTGATAGAGATCATCACCGCTTTCCGCCTCATCAAGGGCCAGTTCAACCTGCTCCAGCCAGTCAATCTCCTGCCCGGTTTCGTGCAAGCGACGTTTGTGATGAGCTCCGGCTCGTTTAGCCTTGCGGTAGCGTTTGAAATAACGTTCGGCATTTTCCTGGGGTAACAGTTTGGTATCAAGAGGGAGTTTTAATTGCTCCACGGGTGACTGATAGTAGTCATCAACCTCGACAAATTCATCACCACGCTTGATCTTATGCAGATTGGCCAACAGCAGATCACCCATGATGCGTAATTTCTCGGGGTCAGATTGTCGATCACTTTCTTTAGCAATATTTTCAAGTCTTTTTTTGAGTTTTTTACACTGCCTGGCTACGAGATTTGTCAGACGAGCCGTCAAATCCTTTTGAGATTCATGACCCTCATCTGCCATGAAAGCTTCAAGCATTTCGGATAGATCTGCGAATCTTTCGATCGTCTCGAAACCGTTCAAACCGAGTGATAACGGCAGCAAGCCGGGTCTGCCCTTCCCATGCAACCCGTAAAGACTCAAAAGGGCCGACACTGAACGCTACTTGCAGTTTATCCAGAAGAGCATCAGGAGATTGCCCCGCCTTCCTTTCAGAGTAGATTGCCTGTGCCAGAGCCGGCGACATTGGTGCGATATCAAGCTGTGACATCCGCTGAGGGTCTTCAGCAGAGGATAAAAGCGAAACCAGCTCTGCCCTGGCAGCGGAATCGACCTTGGCATCAAAGAGAGAGAGTCGCGGTTTCTGCTCTGGCAAGACGTAAGGCTCTCCCGGCAGAAGTAAACGTGCCCCTTCACGACGCCACATAAGATCGACGATTTGCCCCGCAGAGTCGACCAGGATCAGGTTGCCTTGTGCTCCAAAACCCTCCAGGATCAGGTCATAGCTGTCACCATCCGGACCGCTGAAACGGAAGTGAACAATACGATCCAGGGGTTCGGCACGCACTTCGATCAAGCGACGCAGACGAGCTCGCAGAAGCTGACAGAATCTCGGTGGTCTGGCAGGAGCGGCATGAATCTGGCGGGTCTGGCAGAAACATCCCTGGCCATCGGCTTTCAAAAGCAGTTGGATTTTCTCGCGCCCGGTCCAGAATCTTAAAACCAGCGTTCCGGCAGTGATCTGGATCACACGGTCGAGGCGGCTGTTGGCGAGTGTGCGGTTGAGTTCTATCGCTATGGCTTGGAATATTAGACTGTCCATGGGTTGAGATTATTTCATATTGCCGTATGACGGCAAGGAAACTCTTTTATTCATTGGTACCAGTAGGTTTTATAGAGACTGACGTTCTGCTTTTTGTGGTTGCAATGAAAAACTTAAATCAAGACCGACGGGTCGCGTCCCGTCAGACGCCATACTTTTTTCAACGCCAAAAAAGTATGCAAAAAGGCTTGCTCCTGCGGAGGGCACTTCTTTCGCGAGTGGTCGGTGTTTTGTTCAGCTACAAGGTTGATTAGCACATGAGTGCTGCGTGGAACCGAAAACCAATCCCTGCTTTTTTGAACCCGTTAAACGGAAGAGCATTTATATTCCGTATAGCATGACACGAGAACATTCGTTGTTCATTGTTCATCGTTTGGTTCCCAAGCCTCCTACCAGTCGCTGCAACAGTCCCAGTACTCCGCAACAAACACCACAACAGTTCGGCAGCAAATACAAAAGAGAACCGAAATCTACTTCTTGAAAGCAGTAACTCATCAAATCAACCGATCACCCCGAGCGAGAAATGCCAAGCGCCGCGCAAAGCGTTCTTTGGTTACTTTCTTTGGCTTTGGAAAGAAAGTAACCCGGCTGTCGGCCGGGACCGACGGTCTTGACCTTAAAACCAGTTATCAGAGATCACTGATTAGTGTTCAGAAATGCGAAAAATCAAAATAGAGATCAGGGCACAATTCAACGGTATAACACCGTACAATACAACCATTTTCTTCTTGACTTAAAAGATAAATTTGTCATGATCAAACTTCAATTTCATTGAAGAAAAAGGAGACAAGCAATGTCAGACCAGCCGAATTACCGCCTCGGAACCAAGACTCTGCACGCGGGTCAGGTACCTGATCCAACAACCAACTCAAGGGCCGTGCCGATCTACCAGACAAGTTCATATGTGTTCGATTCGAGTGAGCATGCAGCCAGCCTGTTTGCCCTTGCCGAGATGGGAAATATCTACACACGCATCATGAACCCCACGACCGATGTGCTGGAGAAACGACTGGCTGAACTCGACGGCGGTGTTGGTGCGCTGGCCCTGTCCTCCGGAAGCTCAGCAATTCTTCTGGCGATTCTCAACCTGGCCAAGGCCGGCGACAATATCGTCTCTGCCCAGTTTCTCTACGGCGGGACCTACAATATGTTCAACTACACCCTGAAGCGCATGGGGATTAACGTCAAGTTTGTCGACAGCAGCAATCCGGAGAACATCGCTCAGGCTATTGATGCAAACACCAAGGCGATTTTTGCCGAAACGATTGGCAACCCCAAGAACAATGTCGATGATTTTGAAACGATCGCACGTATCGCGCACGATAACGGCCTGCCCTTCATTGTCGACAACACAGTGGCGACGCCCTTTCTTTTTAAACCCTTAGACCATGGTGCCGACATCGTCTGCTATTCGCTCACCAAGTTCATCGGCGGCCACGGCACCAGCATCGGCGGCGCAGTCGTCGACAGCGGCAAGTTCGACTGGTCGAGTGGCCGTTTTGACGAATTCACGACCCCTGATCCAAGCTATCACGGCCTAGTCTACCACGAAGCGCTTGGTGAGATGGCCTACATTCTCAAGATGCGCGTCACTCTGCTGCGCGATATGGGTCCTTGCCTCTCGCCGTTCAATGCATTCCTGTTCCTTCAAGGGTTGGAAACCTTGCATGTTCGCATGCCGCGACACTGTGAAAATGCCCTGAAGGTTGCTCAATTCCTGGAAGCACACCCTTCTGTTGAATGGGTCAATTATCCCGGTCTGGAGAGTCATCCTGATTACGCAAGGGCCAAGCGTTACCTGCCGGCCGGTCAAGGCGCAATCCTCGGCTTCGGCATCAAAGGCGGCAGAGAGGCTGGAGCGAAGTTTATTGATTCGGTCAAACTCTGCAGCCACCTGGCCAATATCGGTGATGCCAAGTCTCTGGTGATTCATCCGGCCAGCACCACTCATCAGCAACTCTCTGACGAAGAACAGACCGCTGCCGGTGTCAGTCCGGACTACATCCGTGTTTCAGTTGGCATCGAAGATATTCTGGACATTACAGAGGACCTCGACCAGGCGTTGAAAATCAGTCAGGCGTAAGACCTTTATCAAACCGACCTTGAAAAGCGGGCATTTATGCCCGCTTTTCTTTTGCCCGACGCCAGGGTCCGTGCTATCGTCTCATCACATTAAGAAGGCTTTTCCAAGGATGAATATTCATGCGTAACTGGCTGGAATATATACCCTTCATCTGCATTGCCAGCTTTGTCAGAGTGCTCCCGAGATCATGGGCGCTCGCTCTGGGTAAATGGCTTGGACAGATAGCCCCGCATTTCCAGAGCAGACGTGTCAACATCACCCGCGACAATCTGCAGAAAGCGTTCCCGGAGATGCCGCCTGAAGAGGTCTCCGAGACCATCAGCGCAATGTTCAAACATTTGGGTATCAGTTTTATTGATATGCTGCGTGTCGACCAGTACCGTGGGCAACAGGACCTTGACCGCTATTTCGAGATTAATGGCAAAGAGAACCTGAGCGAGGCTCTCGAGCTGGGCCGCGGTTGCATTGTCCTCTCCGCTCATCTCGGCTTCTGGGAGGCAGGGAGCTTCTTTATGCCGCTGTTGGGATTTGAAACCGGCGTGGTTACCAAGCCGATGCGCAACTCTCTGGTTGATGCTTTTTTCAGACGTATACGTGAATCCAGAGGCAACCACATCATCAACAGCCGCAAGGGCGCACGCGGCATCCTTAAATCGTTAAAGCAGAACCATGCCGTCTGCATCCTGCTCGATCAACACCTCAAGGGTCAGGGGTCAGTCGCCGCACCGTTCTTTGGTCGACCGGCACATACCACAACCATCATCACGCAGATGGCAACCAGATATCAGATACCGCTCATTGCGGCATTCTCTTATCGTCAACCGGACAATACCTACCGGTGTTATTTCTCGAAGATGTTTCTCCTGGATGGCGATCTGAGTGAAGAAAATATCCTGGCCAACACCACCCTGCTCAATCAGCAGATAGAAGCTGGAATCCGCCATGATATCAGTCAGTGGTTCTGGCTCCATCGACGGTGGCGGCGCTGCTGTGAAAAACAGTCCTGACATCATGTCATTTGATACCAGGTCATTTCATATCGTCCTCATAGAACCGGAGATCCCGCCAAACACAGGCAGTATTGCCCGTCTTTGTGGAGCCATGGGTGCTGTGTTACATCTGGTCGGCAAACTCGGTTTTTCCATCGACGACAAGCATTTAAAACGTGCGGGGCTGGATTACTGGGATGCCGTGGATGTGCGTCAATGGGGAGATTTGGAAGAATTGAAGGCAGCTTTTCCCGATGGACGATTCTGGTACACCTCGAAGAAAGCACGTAAAACGCATATCCAGGCAGATTTTCAGGCAGGAGATTTTCTGGTTTTCGGCAAAGAATCTTTTGGTCTTCCCGAAGAGTTATTACAGCGTAATGCCGACCGGTCGATTCGCATACCGATTCACAGCCCTGTGGTACGCAGCCTGAACCTCTCGAATGCGGCCAGTATTGTACTTTTTGAAGCTTTGCGGCAGACAGGGCAATTGGACGAGGGGTGAGGGGTGAAAGGCCCAAGGGCCGCTATTGCGAGGGGGCCATACCTTTTACAATAAAGTACGGATTCAACAAACTCTCTTTATTGTATTTTAGTGGTTTGCCCTCCACCGTCAACACCGTCCCGCCGGCAGCCTCCACAACCCCATGTCCGGCAGCAGTGTCCCACTCCATGGTCGGTCCCAAGCGTGGGTAGAGGTCGGCTTTGCCTTCGGCGACAACACAGAGTTTCAGAGAGCTGCCCACCGGCAGAGCTTCGGCGACCCTGATATTCTGTAGATACGCCTCCAGTTCCGGCGAGGGATGCGAACGACTCATCACCACCGTCAAACCGGCCGTATGATCTGCCTCACGCACCCGGATCTCTTCTGCCTCTCCATCACCTTCCAGCCGCCAACACCCAGCCCCCAGCCCCCCGAAATACATCGTATTTCGAACAGGTACGTAAACCACCCCGGCAACCACCTGACCATCCTCAATCAGGGCAATATTAACCGTAAACTCACCGTTGCGCTTGATGAACTCCTTGGTGCCGTCAAGCGGGTCGACCAACCAGAAACGTGACCATTGGCAACGTTCTTCATAAGGGATATCCCGACCCTCTTCCGAAAGGATCGGAATCTCCGGATACGCTTGCTGTAACCCCGCCATGATCACCTCATGGGAAGCCCGATCAGCACAGGTTAATGGGGAATTATCACCCTTGAGTTCAACATTGAACTCACCGGCATAAATCTCCATAATTGCGGCGCCAGCCTCGCGGGCGATGGCGCAGACTTTTTCGAAATTTATTTCATTTATATGCACAATCAAAACCAAAACCTTTATTTAGTCGCGATCAGAATCTATGAAAATCTATAAGGGCAAAAAGCTATTGGACGCTGATCAAATCTGATGAACGCTGATTGGGCTAAAGCATTTTGAGCTTATGGGTTAGAGTCTAAATCATGCCTTTTCAGCGTTAATCAGCGTCCCATTATGCTCTTGGTTTCGATTGAACCAACAGACCTTGACAGATTTTCATCGCGGCTAATTGCATTTTGCGCTTAGAGAGATTTTACCGTTCCGTCCCATCCGGCACCTCAAACACCGGATCATCCCCGAGGATTGTTCTGACAATCTCCTCAGCCAGATCCTCAGCCTGAGACTCACCTGAATTCACCGTGATTTCAGGGATTCTCCGGAACCTCGTAAGCCGAATCGATGCCCGGTGAAGTTCTGCAACTCCCCGGAACGGGCCTTTTTATAGAGTCCTTTGGGATCACGGGCCTCACAGACTTCCAGCGGTGTGCTTACATAGATTTCGCAGAATTCTCCTTCGGCCAGCATCTCTCGAGCCATATCGCGTTCGCTTTTAAACGGTGAGATGAAAGAAGCCAGCACAATCATACCGGCATCGACCATGAGCTTGGCTGTTTCAGCAACCCGCCGGATATTCTCAACCCGGTCGGCATCGGTAAAACCGAGATCGCGATTGAGGCCATGGCGCACGTTGTCGCCATCAAGCAGGTAGGTGTGCTTGCCCAGAGAGTGCAGTTTCTTTTCGACCAGATTGGCAATGGTCGACTTGCCGGAACCGGAGAGACCGGTAAACCAGAGCACACACGGCTTCTGGTTCTTCATGGCGGAGCGGCTGCCCTTATCCACATCGAGGGCCTGCCAGTGGATGTTAGTGGCGCGGCGCAGAGCGAAATCGATCATCCCCGCACCCACCGTCGCATTGGTCATACGATCGATGATGATAAAGTTACCGGTGGCGCGATTCTCCCGGTAGGGATCAAAAGAAATCGCCTTGCCGAGCGAGAGGTTGCACACACCGATCTCATTGAGGCCGAGGGTCTTGCCGGCCACATGTTCGAGGGTATTGACATTGACCTTGTATTTCAGGTCGCTGATTTGCACAGGAACCGTGGTCGCACCGGATTTCAATAGATAGCTGCGCCCCGGCAGCAGAACTTCATCATGCATCCAGACCAGATGAGCTTCCAGCTGATCGGCGTGGGCCGGCCGGTTCAAAGGATCGCAGAACAGATCACCGCGACTGGCATCTATTTCATCAGTCAAAGTCAGAGTAACCGCCTGGCCGGCAACCGCCTCCTCCAGATCGCCGTCCATGGTGACGATACGGGCGACCCGACTCTGCTGTCCTGATGAAGCGACCGTCACCTCGTCACCGGGGCAGATCCTGCCGGTAGCAATGGTGCCGCAGAAGCCGCGGAAATCGAGATCAGGCGACTGACCAACTGCACCGGCATGCGAAAAGGGAGATGCTATGGCCATGTTGTCGACCTTGACTGTCTCCAGGTAAGCCATCAGGGTCGGGCCATGATACCAGCCGGTATGCACACTCGGCGTAATGATGTTGTCACCCTTGAGCGCCGAAAGAGGAATGCAGATGATCTCGTCGAAATCAAGCTGTTTGGCAAAAGCCTCATAATCTTCCTTGATCGACTGAAAGCGTTCCTCAGCGTAGTCAACCAGGTCCATCTTGTTGATCGCCACCACCAACTTGCGGATACCGACCAGCGACACCAGATAGCTGTGCCGGCGGGTCTGGGTCAGCACACCCTTGCGAGCATCGATGAGAATCACCGCCACATCCGCAGTCGAAGCCCCGGTCACCATATTGCGGGTATACTGCTCATGACCAGGCGTATCGGCAACGATGAACTTGCGCTTGTCGGTAGAGAAAAAGCGGTAAGCCACATCAATGGTGATGCCCTGCTCCCGCTCCGCCTGCAGACCGTCCAGCAGCAGCGCATAATCGATCTCGTCCCCCTGAGTACCGACCCTCTTGCTGTCCGCCTTGAGCGCCGCCAGGTGATCCTCGAAAATCAGCTTGGAATCCCACAGGAGACGCCCGATCAAGGTGCTTTTGCCATCATCGACGCTACCGCAGGTAATAAAACGCAGCATCGATTTTTCTTCCTGACTTTTCAGGTATTTTAAAATATCTTCGGTGATCAATTCAGATTGGTGAGCCATTTTGAAATCTCCGACTTCGGGTAGCGCGTGGCGCGACAAAGGTTATTTTTAAACCATGACTTAAAAATAACCTTCCTGCTTCTTCTTCTCCATCGAACCGGCAGAATCATGATCGATCAGCCTGCCTTGCCGCTCAGAAGTTCTGGTCAGCAACATCTCCTGAATAATGTCCGGCAGAGTGGCGGCTTCTGATTCAACCGCGCCAGTCAGTGGATAGCAGCCAAGGGTCCGGAAACGTACCGACTTCATCTGCACCTCTTCACCCGGAGCAAGCTTGATGCGGTCGTCATCCATCAGGATCAGCAGACCGTCGCGCTCCACCACCGGCCGTACCTTAGAGTAGTAAAGCGGTACAATAGGAATGTTCTCAAGATAGATGTATTGCCAGACATCGAGTTCGGTCCAGTTGGAGATCGGAAAGGCGCGGATACTCTCACCCGATTTGACCCGGGCATTATAAAGATTCCAGAGCTCCGGGCGCTGGTTCTTCGGATCCCAGCGATGGGCTTCCGAACGAAAGGAGAAGATGCGCTCCTTGGCCCGCGACTTCTCCTCGTCGCGCCGGGCACCGCCGAAGGCCGCATCGAACTTGTATTTATCGAGACCCTGCTTAAGCGCCTCGGTCTTCATGATGTCAGTATAGAGTGCCGAGCCATGAGTAAAAGGCGAAACCTTCTGATCGACACCCTCCTGATTGGTATAGACCAGCAGTTCAAAGCCATATTCGCGAGCCATGCGGTCACGAAATTCGATCATCTCATGAAATTTCCAGGTCGTATCAATGTGCATC
>PVMK01126709.1_pt1 | contig 12174 bp, 10 predicted proteins | sample 1853481 | NCBI WGS metagenome assembly PVMK01 (sample SAMN08533507, study PRJNA380276) | Marine sediment metagenome, whole genome shotgun sequencing project. | reverse complement strand
GGGATGCCGACCACCTGCTCGGCGGCCTCCAAAATGCCTGGAGAACAACCGTTGTCCTCGTTCCCGAAGACTAGGACGGCATCCTCGTGGAGCTCGGCTTCCCACAGGCCGACCTCGGCGTGGTCTTTCTCGAACGCGACGAGCCGCCAGCCTTCTTTCTCCGCCGCGTCGAGGAATGTTCGCTCGGTGGGAAGCTCGATGATGTTCTCGTAATGCTGCATCCCCATCGCAGCCCGCTCGTACCAGGGCTCGGTGCCGATGAGGATGATCTCTTTGGCGAGGAACGAATGCGCGGTCCGAATGATCGCCCCGATGTTGAACGGGTTCTTGGCCCGATCGATTGCGATGCGAAACGGATGCCGAATACGGCCGAGCTCGCTCTTAATCTCGGCGCGAGGCATCTCGAAGGGGGAACGTACGCCATCTACTTCCACTTGATGGAGCAGCCCATCGAAGGGACGTGCTCGAAGTTGACCGCGCCGCCTTCCAACGCCGCGTCGAGAACCGACCGGAGATCTTGGCGGGTGACCTGATCGGGTTCCTGCCAGTTGTCGTCGATGCGGCCGTTGTAGACGAGCTTGCGCTCCCGGTCGAAGACGAAGACGTCCGGGTGCATGCGGCGTCGTAGGCCCGCGCGACGTCCTGGTTTCGTCGTAGAGGTACGGGAAGTTGAAACCCTTGTCGGCGGCTCTCTCCTTCATCTTGTCGAAGGAGTCGTCGGGGTACGCTCTCGGCGTCGTTGGAGCTGATCGCCACCAGTCGCACGCCTCGGCCCTCATAATCGCTCTGAAGTTCGAACAGGCGATCTTCGCTGGCGATGGCGTACGGACAGTGATTGCAGGTGAACACCACGACCAACAGCTGGGCGTCCGCAAACGAGTCCAAGGACCACGCGGTTCCGTCCACGCCGGGCAGCGAAAACGAAGGCGCCGGGTTGCCGACCCGCATCCCCTTGGAGTGCATCAGGACCATGGCTACCCTGTAATGCCGGCCGCCAGCTCATGCCAGCAGACCGGCAGAGGCGTGTTAGATTTGAGATGAGGATGTCGGAAGGGGAGCGGAATCACGATCCGTTGATCGGGTCAACTCTGGGGGGGCTTTATCACGTGGAGCGCCTGATCGGAGTTGGGGGGATGGGCCGGGTCTACGAAGCCACCCATGTCCACCTCGGTAAGGCGTATGCGGTCAAGGTTTTGCCCGAGGGCCGCGCCGACAAGCCCGATGCCACCGCACGCTTCCTCCGGGAGGCGCAGTCCGCCACCAAGATCGAGCACGACCACATCGTGAAGATCGTCAATTTCGACAGCGACGAGGAGCATCGCCTGTTCATCGTGATGGAGCTGCTCGAAGGGGAGAATCTTGCGGACCGAATTGACCGGGGCGCCCTACCCATGGACGAGGCGATCGAGATCGCGAGGCAGACCGGGGATGCGCTTCAAGCGGCCCACGACGCGGGCATCGTGCACCGCGACCTCAAGCCCGAGAACATCTTCATCACGCAGAAGAACGGCCGGGACTTCGTGAAGGTGCTCGATTTCGGGATCTCGAAGATCAAGAACCCGGAGCACGGCGACCCGAAGCTCACCGCGACCGACCAAATCGTTGGGACGCCTCTCTACATTTCGCCCGAGCTCGCGCGCGGAGTCGCGGCGGTCGACCACCGAACCGATATCTACGCGCTCGGCGTGATCATGTACGAGATGATCACCGGCTCGCCGCCGTTCACCGGGCAGAACCATTTTCAGCTGCTCTACCAGCACGGGAACGAGGCACCGGACCCGCCCGTCACAGCGAAGCAAGAAGGCCAACATCCCGGCGCATGTCGAATCGGCCGTGCTGCGCGCGCTCGAGAAAGAACCGGCCGACCGGTACGAGAGCATGACCGATTTCTGTGCGGCGCTCGTGCGACCGACGACTCCCGCGTAGGGCGCGGACGGTGGGGATTCCGTTGCTGGCTGCAGCGGTCGTCGCCGGCGTCGCGTTCATCTTGTGGCCCGGCCACCGCGCCGCCGGTGCCCCGCGGGCCGCAGATCGCGGTTCCGCCCGCTGTGACAGAAAAGTCCGACGACCCTCGCAGAAACTTCCGAGGCCGAGCTCCCTGTCGAGCTCGTGCAGATCGAGCTCAACTCCCGCCCAGGGCGCGCGTTCGTCACTCTAAATGGGGACAAACGGGGCCGGACGCCGCTCACGTTGGAGCTCCCGCGAGGGGTGGAGGCGACGGTACGATTTTCGCTTAGGGGATACCGCGCTCAGGAGCATCGCTTGGTCCCGATCGAGGACGACGCCCTCGTGGTTCGCCTCAAGAGGAAATCCCGGCCCACACTACCTCCGATTAAGACAGACTTCTAACCAGTGCTTACTCGTCTCCCCCTCGTGTTCGTCGCCCTACTCGGCCTGATGAGCCCTTCCTCGTCCGCTGCCCAAGGCACGTCCGAGAATGCAGAGGCGCGCGTCTATTTCCAAGAAGGCAATCGGCTCTACGCGCAGGCGACCGAGGCGCGTGGAGCGCAGCGGACGACGTTACTTCAGCGCTCGGTCGAAGCGTACGTCGACAGCCTTCGCATCGTGCGCAGCCGCAACGCGCTCTTCAACGCGGCAATCGTGCTCGGTGAGCTCGGACGCAACGACGAATCGTTCAACTACTTCGGGGAATACTTGCGCATCGAAGGGCTGGCGTCCGCAGACCGAGAAGAAGCGACGCGACGACGCGACGAGCTCCGTAGCGAAGTTGCAGTCCTTCAGGTCACCACCGAACCCGGGGGCGCGTTGCTCTGGGTCGATCGCAAGGACCTCGCTCCTCGCGGAGAGACCCCGATCGAGCTTGCGTTGCCGCCGGGCGAGCACAAGACGTTCATCGAAAAGGACGGATACATCTCCATCGAGCGGACGCAGAAGGCCGTACAGGGCGAGACCGCGGTCATGGAGTTGGTGCTGTTGCCGCTTCCCATCGAGCCGGTCGTGCCAGAGCCAGCGCTCGAACCGATAGCGCCCACGCGTCCCCGACTCCGGAATGCCGCCATCGGGACAGCCGCAGGGACGCTGGCCGCAGTGGGGGTTGCCCTCGGTCTGTCCATTCGAGCCGGCACCCTCAACGACGAACAGGCTCAGGCCGCTGCCGAGTGGCGCATGACGGGCGACCCGGCAGATCTTCAGCGCGCCGAAGATCTCGCCGACCGAACCGATCGGTTCAATCTCGCTGCCGACGTGTTTTGGGGCACGACGATCGCGCTCGGCATCAGCTCGATCGTGCTCTACAGCCTGCACCGCAGGAAGCTGAAGCGCGAAGGGCCTGAAGTCGGCATCTCGGTGTCGAGAGACGGTGGGTTCGCGTCGTTGCGCATGCCGTTTGGGGCCGCGCAATGAGTCGATCGGTTGCAGTCCTGGTCACATTGCTCATCGGGGGGTGCTCCTGGCTCAACGCACCGGAGCGTAATCTGGTTCCGCGCGACGGCGGCATCAAAGACGGGATTGAGCTCTTTTGCGACGATGGGCTCGATGACGATGGAGACATGGCGTTCGACTGCGACGATTCGGATTGCTCGGAGGAGCCGGCGTGCTGCGAACGCCGAACTCCAACGCTGAGCGAGGATTGGACCGCTCCGGACCTACGTGTCGGGTGGACGTTCGCGCCGACGGCCGGCGCGGCTTGGGGGCCTCTCCGACCTTCACTCGATGGAACGACTTTCCTCGGTGGCTTTCTTCCGGATGACTCGCCACGCGCGCTGGTGAGCAACGACTGCGTGTCCCTCGCGCTGGGCGGCTGGGTGAGCACCACGTTGCGCACGACCGACTCCGCAGGCTGCGGGCCAAGCGCACCATGCGAGCGGTACGCCGGCGTTGTGCTCACCGTCGCAACCGACTCTGCACCCGGCAGCAAGCTCCAGGACGAGCTCGCGGTGACACTTCATGCCGGCGGTCTCGTTCTCGTGACTCAGGCCGACGTCGAAGTCGCGCGCGGCACGGCCGGAGTGAATGAAAGCGTCGATGTCGAGATCGAGCTTCGTCCGACCCTCGACGACCTCAACCTCCCGATCATGAAAGCCCAGGTGACCGTGGCCGGAGAGGTGCTGCTCGAGGACTTCACCGTGGCTGCGATCGGGGACCTCGTCACCACGGGCGACTGCGCCGAGATCCCAGGGCTCCACGTGGCCGCGCAGGGTCAGGGCGACGGCGTCTATGTAGGTCCCCTGGAGACCGCGAAGCAGGACTGTGCCAATCCGAGCCAGTTCGATGAACAAAGTGCAACCTTGAGTGGGTCGAACCTCGAGTTCGCCCCTTCTTGGGTGGCGGCGTATGTGGGTTCGCCGGCGTTGGCCAGCTCACGAAACTCGGTTTCCGACGTCCAGTGGGACTTGATCGTCGAGGGGAGCAACAACGGACCCGAGCTCGAGCCGACCACCCATATTGGCTACGCCCTGGGGCACGCGAGGGTCGCGACCGACGAAGGAGGCGACTGGCGTCTCGATACCTGGGAGAGCAGTGGCTCCCCCAAGGTCGGCGATGATCCGCCTTCCTGTTTGGATGGCACATGCGACGACAACCGAAGCGTGCGGGAGCCGCATCTTCTCGCTGAGCTCAACGCGGACCAGGAGCTTCGCGACCTCGTTTTGTCCTTCGCGCGTGAGGTGGTCACGAGCCCGAGCGAACGAGACCTGTTCGGGATTCAAATCGTCCGGCCGGTCGGTGCGCCGACGACCTCCATCGCACTGCCCAGCACGCCAACCGTCTCGCCCGACGACATCCCCGAATGCGTGAGCCTGCGCGATCCAGCGCTAATTCCAGTGGATCCGGAGGCACAGCAGGGGTACTGGCTGCTGTTCACATGCGTCGAGGGAGTTGGCGCAGCGACCGAGATTCATGCGGTTCGTATCTCGCGGGCGCTCGAAGTGATCTACGAAGCCGGTGGTCCCCTGCGGCGCGTGGTGCTCGTCGCGAGCGAGCTCGGGCCGTTTGCGGCGGCCGGAATCCGCTCACCCGAGCCGCTGATCTCGTTCGAAGAAGACGGGATGCGCCTCCGCATCTGGTTCTTGGCTCAAAGCACCCCGGGAGACTGGGCGGTGGCGCTCGCAGAGGCACGAAGCCACGACACTTCGGTCCTCGAGTTCGAGCTTCCAGAGCCTGTGCCCTTCCCTGTGAACCCCATTCTGAGTAATCGCTCGACCTTGGTTCGAAGTGGGTGCCTCGATAGGGAGTGCAATATCACTGGAATCGCCGTAGCCCCCCGAGCGGACGATCCCAGCCGCCTCCGGTTCCTGTTGGCACGGCGCTTGAAGTTACCGGGTGGGGGTCGCACCGACCAATTAATCCCTTTGGAGCAAACTTGGAGCAAACCGTGAGCCAAAATCGACGAAACCAGCACCGCAAATGGCTGCCTTGGGTAGCTCTGCTGGCGTTGGTCGTGGCGGGTTGCAATGACTCGGACAGCGCCGGGAGTGGCCTGGGGCCAGACGCTGTTGCGGGCACCGGCGGCAGCGCTGGCACAGGCGAAGGCGCGGGTGGTCAGGGTGGTGCCGGAGCGCCCTCCTTCGACGCCGACGCCGGTTTCGAGAGCAACCCGGTGGACCTGCTGCTCGCGAACCCGCAACGCAATCCCGGAGACGTTCTTGGCGGCATCGACGCCCCGGGAGCAGGCGGGTACGGCGCCACCGCGGCGGCCTGTTACGCGAGTGCGGACGCGTGCGGCGACGCCGAGTGCCGGGCGTTTGCGTCGTGCTGTGTGAACACCGGGGCATGCTGCGAACCGATTCTCGACGCTCCACCGCTCCCTGCGGTGATCGACTTCCAAAAGTGCGCCGGGCAAACAGCCGATGGGTGCGCGGAGGGTGCTGGCTCGGGCGCGATCAGCTTCGGCGAGCTCGACTCCGTTCTCAGCCCCCGGGGCTTCATTCCGAACGGGACGGCAACGGCCGAGGGCGGCGCTTTGATCGGGGACGCGGTGGATCTCTCCTCGCAACGTGTCGAGGTCGAGGTGCAGTTCACCTTACCGGTCGGATGCAACGGAACCTGCCTGGAAAGCGCCGGCATCGCGTTCACGTCGAGTGCGCCGGATGCGTTCGTGGACGCCGGGGTGGGGTTGCTCCTGAGCGGCTCGCGCGAGGTGGTGAACCTGATGCTCGGCAATGCGGTTGCCGACTCGTTCGACGCCGGCACCGACGACACGAGGTGGCGATTGGTCTTGTCGCCTGACGGGTCGGCGCAGGTGTTGCGCGATAGCGTCGCCCTGGGGACGTACTCCTTTGATGCGGCAGCGCTTCAACAGGCTCGATTCGTGGTCTTCGGGCGAAACCTCGGGGCTGCCGACACCAGCGCAGCGATCGCTGTCATCGAGGTTTCGTCATCGTTGTGTGACACCCCGGCATCGTGGAACGAGCGACAAGCTGTGACGATTACCCTCGGCGGCAACGAGGTACCGGAGCACGCGTTCGGAAGTGCGCCCTCGATCGTCGACCTGGGAGCGCGCAGGCTCATGGCCTACAAAGTCGACGGGGAGATCTTCCTTGCGGAACAAGAGGCGCCCGGCGAGCTCTTCCTCGGTGATGGCGAACCAACACTCGTCCCGACCGAGGCCTACGACGCGAGCGGCGTCGAAGACCCGGAGTTGGTGTGGGACGGAAGCTCCATGTTCTTGTTCTACACGGCGCGCGACGCGAACGGCGTGGGAAGCATCGCTGCGGCGGTGTCCGACCAAAGCCTCCAGGCGTTCGTGAAGGGTCAGAGACCGAGTCTCGTTCCGACGGGCGATGTGCTCTCTTACGATGCGCCGAGCGCCCTCTACCGCGATGGGCTCTGGCTGCTCGTGGTGCGAGCGACGCTCGTAGACGGCACGACCGAGTTTCACGCGTTCTACAGCGACCTCGGCGCCGACTGGAGTCGGGTGATCGACGGCGGCCTCGAGAAGCTGACCCACAGCGATAATCCCACTTCAGAGATCACCGACCCAAGCTTGATCATCCACAATAGCGCGTACCAGCTCTACTACGCGCGGCGTACCGGCACGCGCTGGTCGGTGGAGCTTGCGGTCTCAGATGAGCTGCTCGTGTGGCGGTCCATAGGCGATGTCCTCGGCGGCAGCGACGAAGACTTCGACAGCCTCGGTGCGCGGAGCCCCGATGCCCTCTCGCAGCCGGACCGAATCGACATCGTCTACTCCGGCCAGGACGGGGTCTCGTTCCGTCTCGGCGCAGCCTCTCGCGCCGCCCCGTCGGAGACCGCGCCCGGCTTCTTTTGACACGACGCCGCTGAGCACCGATGTTGAGGTAATGGCCTCTTTCGAGACCGAGCCACCTCCCGCACACCCGAGCCCGAAAGCCCGCCGGCGAACAGGCGCGTTCATCGCCGCGTTCGTCGCGCTTCAATTCCTGATTCCGCTAACGTACCTCGGGCGCGAGGACTCTGGGGACGAGCGCTTCACGTGGCGGAGCCTCAATGCGCCTGCCACACCATCGTGCAAAACGAGTGTGTCGCTCGAACGCTTCGACGGGCAGCGCGAAGCAATCCCGTTGGAGAAGCTCGTCCATCAAGACTGGGTCGACTACGTCGGACAGGGCAGACGCGCCGTCGTCGACGCGTTTCTTCGAAAGCAGTGCGAGGCGGAAGATGTCTTGCAGGTCGAGCTCATCAATCGTTGCGACGATGATCGCAGCATTCGTGAGTACAGCCTTCGATGCGGCGGCGAGCGAGCACACGAAACGGTGAGGACAGCCGCGCGATGAAGCCGCTAGAACGGTACTGGTTCGGAGACATCGCGCTTGCGCGGCCGTACTTGGTACTGCGTGCCGTCCTCACTCTTCTCGCGTTCGATATTTGGCTCAACATGATGCCCGAAGGCGCAAAGTACGGCGTCGGCGCGTTCAACGTGGCGCACTTCGCCTGGCTCGACAGCTTCCTTCCAAGCTCTGCGTTCTACCTTGGTGTGCTGGCCTTCACCGGCGTGCTCGCGCTGAGCCAAGCGCTCTATCGTCCTCACCGAATCGCGATCGTGCTGATCGCCGCAGGCTACACCCTCGGCTGGTCCTGCAGTCTTCTCGACTCGATCCCCTATCACTACCTGCTTTCGCTCTATCTCCTGTGTTTCGTGTTCTTCCCGATGCTGAGCGCGCGTGCGGCCTTCTCCCGCTCCGACCGCGCGCCCCGAGGAAGCGTGGCGGCGTACGTCCTCTTCTGCGTGACAACCGCCATCGTGTACTTCTACGTCGCCGCTTGGTCCGCGGCGAGGGGACAATCGTATGGGCTGCCCATGGCCTGCTGCATTGCCTACCTGATCGTCAGCATGCAGGACCGCGCCGAGCTCCCAGCGCTTCGCATAGTCGCCCCGATCCTCGTCGCGGCGCCGGTCGCGTTCCACGTGTTGGCGCCCCAACAGGGGTGGCTACCCGTCTACATGATCGTGATCGCGTTGATCGTCTTCCTTCCGGCGCAGTGGATCCATCCGATTGGGCGGGCGCTCACCCTCCCCGCCCGACGCCTGGTTGAAGAGCGACCCGAAGAAGGCGGTATCGACGAGCGCTCCTCACAGGTGTTCTACTTCTCGCTTGTCGGTCTCGTCGTCGCGCCAATGGTCAGCATGTTCGTGGATATGCCGGGCGTGAAGACCGGATGCACACTGACCGCGATCGCCATGCTCTTCGTCATGGGGCGGCAACTGTACTTCACGCCGCGTTGGCGCCCCCTTTGGCGCGTCGCCAGCCTCTTCGGTGGCTGCCTCGCCCTGTGGATCACCGTGACGGCGAGCAGTGCCCGGTTCGATTACTATCGCGAAGGCGCCCTCGACGCAGATCGCCGCGGCGACCACGACGCCGCGATGATGTTTCACGAAAAGGCGGGTCGGTACGCCCCATAGGTCGATTCCCAACCGTTCCACTCAAGAACGGGTCAATCACGGCGGCGGCTGCTAGTCTCCGCCTGCATGTTGACGGGCGACGGCTGGATCACGATCGCGGTGATCGTAGGGATGGTGGTCGTCATGGCGGCGAACCTGGCCGGCCCAGACATGGTGCTGATCGCGGCCGTCACGATCCTGCTCCTTACGGGGATCATCGAGCCGTCGGAGGCGTTCATTGGATTCTCGAATCCTGCGGTCGTCACCATTGCGGCACTCTTCGTCGTCGCTGCGGGCGTGAGGGAAACGGGCGGCTTGGACCTGGCCGCCCGCGTCGTGCTCGGCCGGCCGCGATCCCTTGCCGGCGGTCAGCTCCGAATGATGTTCCCCGTGTCGGCCTTGTCGGCGTTCCTGAACAACACGCCGGTCGTCGCGATGTTCGTGCCGCTGATTACCGGCTGGGCGCGCCGCAACCACTTCAGTGTCTCGCTCATGCTGCTGCCGCTGTCATACGCATCGATTCTCGGCGGCACCTGCACCCTGATCGGCACGAGCACGAACCTGGTCGTCGCGGGTCTCGCCAAAGAGTGGGACCCGACGGTCCACTTTGGAATCTTCGACATCGCGATACTCGGCATCCCCGCTCTCACCATTGGGATGCTGTTCATCGTCATCACCTCGCAGAGGTTACTCAAGGATCGCCGGGGCGCCCACCAAGAGCTCGGCAAAGCACGCGAATACACGATCGCGATGCGGGTTGAAAAGGGCTCGCCGGTCATCGGCGATAGTATCGAGGAAGCGGGGCTCCGCTCACTGCGGGGCGTCTACCTTTATGAGATCGAGCGAGCGGGCCGTGTGCTCGCCGCGGTTCCGCCAACGACGGTGCTTCGTGAAGGCGATCGGTTGCACTTCACCGGGGTAGTCGATTCGGTGGTCGACTTGCGGAAGCAGCGCATCGTTCCGGACACCGATCAGGTCGACAAGATCACGGCGCGGCGCGACCGGAGCTTGGTAGAGGCCGTGATTGGAGCCCATTCTTCCTTGATCGGGCAAACGATCCGCGTGAGCCGCTTTCGAACGATCTACGACGCCGCGATTCTCGCCGTTCATCGTCAGGGCGTGCGCGTCACCGAAACGAAGGTCGGCGACATCCGGCTTCAAGCCGGTGATGTGCTGCTGATCGAGGCTCACCCCGACTTCGCCCAGACCCGTCAGCGGGACCCCAACTTCGTCCTGGTGGCGGAGGTCGAAGGCAGCGCTCCGCCGCGCCACGACCGGGCCTGGTTGGCTGCGGTGATTCTCTTTCTGATGGTTCTCGTGAACGCCACAGAGAGCATGAGCCTGATGGTGGCGTCGTTGAGCGCGGCGGGGCTGATGCTGCTGACACGCTGCCTGACCGGTGAGCAGGCACGGCGCTCCTTGGACTGGAGCGTGCTCATCGCCATCGCTTCGGCGTTCGGAATCGCCATCGCGATCCAGAAGAGCGGCGCGGCGGAGGTGCTCGCTTCGAGGCTCATGGATGTGGCGGCGCCATTCGGGAACGTCGGCCTGCTCGTAGCGCTCTACGCAATCACTGCAGTCTTGGCCGGGCTCGTAACCACGAAAGCGTCTGCGGCGCTGATGTTCCCCATCGCGGCCGCGGCAGCGCAAGCGCAAGGGGATCGGACTGCTCCCCATCAGCTACATGATCATGATCGCCGCATCGACCGCTTTCTCGACGCCGATCGGCTTCCAAACCAACTTGATGGTCTACGGGCCCGGGCGGGTACAAGTACACTGACTTCCTGCGCTTGGGCTTACCACTCCAAGTTCTGGTAGGGGAATCAGCACCGTCACGATCGTCAGCCTAGCCTGGCTCTGAGCCATGCCGCGTTTCCCAAACGTCTCCGAACATGCGCACTCAGTCTCACCTCGAGTGTACAGCGACCTCGAACAGCGTGCGCTTGCCAACAGCGACGAAATCTACCGCCTGCACATCGGCGACACCTACCGCGACCCGGTCGCTGCGGCCCGCGCGGAGCACCAGCTGAGCGCCGAGCATCCCGGCCTCCATCGGTACGCGCCAGTTCACGGGGAGCCGAGCCTGATCGACGCCTTCCTCGACTACGTCGATCGCCGGCACAAAGAAACGCTCAATCGAGAGCTCGTCCAAGTCATGTCGGGCGCGACCGCCGGCTTGAGCGTCGTCTGCCAGGTCTTGCTGGAACCCGGGCGACGAGGTGCTGCTTCCGTCGCCGTTCTGGCCGCTCAGCCGAGGAATCATCGCCACCAAAGGGAGCGGTGCCGGTCCAAGTGCCCTTCTACACGCGGCTCGACGAGCGCGGGTTCGATGTCGAAGCCATGCTCGAAGACGCGGTGACCGATCGCACCGTCGCGCTGTACATCAACACGCCCAACAACCCGACCGGCCGCGTGCTCTGCAGATGCAACGATCGCGCGATGCTACGTGTCGCCAAGCGCCATGACCTGTGGGTGCTGTGCGACGAGGCGTACGAGGAGATCTACTTCGACACGGCGCCACCCGACGCGGTGTGGAAGCACGCCGACATCCGCGATCGCGCCATCGCATTTCACACCCTGTCGAAAACCTACGGGTTCGCCGGAGCACGAGTGGGCTTCACACACGGCCGGAGACCGTCATGGCCGCCGTGCGGGCATGCAGACCTTCCACACCTACTGCGCACCACGCCCCATGCAGTTCGGCGCGGTCGGAGCGCTGCGCCAGGGCGGCGCGTGGATAGAAGAGAGCCGGTCCGCTCTATCGTGACGCCGGGTACGAGGCAGCGGACGCCCTCGGAGTGCCCCGGCCCGCGGGCGGAACGTTCCTTTTCATGGATGTGAGCAAACAATTGAGCCCGCGGTGACACGGACTGCGCGGCCTTCTTGGACCGCTGCGCCGATCAAGGGGTGTTGCTCACGCCAGGGCGCTCGTGCGGCGTCGACTACGCGAAATGGGTACGCCTGTGCTTCACATCGGTCCCCCCGGCTCGGCTTACAGCGGCTCTCGAGAAGCTGGCTCCCCTTTTTCAAACATCACCCGCTTGAGCCAGGCGTCGATCGAGGTCGAGCCCGGGCCGGTCAACGTGAGACACGCATAGACCGCCGCATAGAGCAGTGGAAGCTCCCGCATCGCAAAGGGGTCAGCGAACTGATGCGCGAGCGCCGCCACCATCATCGCAATGAACAGCGTCGCGGACGCGAAGCGACCAAACAAACCGAGCAGCAACAAGACGGAACACCCGACCTCTGCAAAGAGGATCAGCATCGCACTGATTTCGGTGCCCACGTTGAGGGGATCCGGGAAGGTCTGAACGAGCGACTCGTACTCCAATGCCTTGGGAATCCCGTGGCTGAGC
>PVMK01126514.1_pt1 | contig 12174 bp, 10 predicted proteins | sample 1853481 | NCBI WGS metagenome assembly PVMK01 (sample SAMN08533507, study PRJNA380276) | Marine sediment metagenome, whole genome shotgun sequencing project. | reverse complement strand
GGTCGTCAGGCCGCGATGGAAGATCGCGATCGAATCAATGGGCCACATGCCGGTACGACTTGGTTCACCGCGATACGTTGAAGGACTAGTGGACGTCATACGCAATCCGATATACGCGACCGGAGTCGGGCTGTTGTTGTACGGCTATGAAAATATCTCCCGCCGCGGCAGCCGAAGCACGCCGATTGGCGGCAATCTCGGCGATATTTTGGAACGCATGCGATCGTGGTTCCAGGGGCGATTTTAATGGCTTTGCTTGCAATGCCACTGCAGAGAATTCTGGCGGAGCTTCGTCAGAACATTAACGGGGTTAGTGAGAACCCTACAAGAAAGCTAATTAGCGGAGGAAACATCAATGTTTGAATTAATGGATGGGGACAATCAAAGCGCGGTAATAAAAGTCATTGGCGTCGGCGGAGGTGGCGGCAATGCCGTTGCGCACATGGTGAATGCCGGTATCGAGGGTGTTGATTTCATCTGTGCCAACACGGACGCACAGGCGCTAAGCAGCGCGCGCGTACGGACGGCATTACAAATCGGCTGCAACATAACCAAGGGGCTGGGTGCCGGGGCCGATCCCGACATTGGTCGTCAGGCCGCGATGGAAGATCGCGATCGAATCAAGGAAGTTATCGAAGGCGCCGATATGTTGTTCATCACCGCTGGAATGGGTGGCGGTACCGGCACTGGCGCTACACCGATCGTGGCACAGGTTGCCAAGGAACTCGGCATTCTGACCGTTGCGATCGTGACCAGACCGTTCCTTATGGAAGGTGCAAAACGGGCGCTGATCGCGGACCAGGGCCTTGCTGAACTGGGTAAATATGTGGATTCGCTGATAACCATTCCGAACGAGAAACTCTTGGCGGTCTTGGGCGGCGAAACGACATTACTTGATGCGTTCCGTTCCGCGAATCAGGTATTGCAAGGGGCAGTGCAGGGCATCGCCGAACTTATCACTCGACCCGGATTGATTAATGTCGACTTCGCTGATGTCCGAACCGTAATGTCTGAAATGGGCATGGCCATGATGGGTACCGGTACGTCGTCGGGCGAAGACAGAGCACGTGAGGCTGCTGAAGCGGCAATCTCAAGTCCGCTGCTTGAGGACATCAATCTGGCCGGTGCAAACGGCATTCTCGTCAATGTTACGGCCGGTATGGATTTGTCCATTGGCGAATTCCAGGAAGTCGGCGCGACAATCAAGGAATTCTCTTCCGAAGATGCAACTATAGTGATCGGAACTGTGATTGATCCGGACATGACGGACAAGATTCGCGTCACGGTAGTTGCAACTGGTCTGGGCAAAAGTTCAGCGAACGCCGAATCGCCGATGCGAATTGTGCGTCGTCCGGCTGCCGCTGCCGAGCCGAATTACCATGGTCTCGACAAACCGACGGTACAGAGAAAGCGTGCTGTAGGTGACGGTCTGGAAGATGCTGGCTTGCAGGAAGAGTTGCTGGATATCCCGGCATTCCTGCGCCGCCAGGCGGACTAGTCGTCGCAACGAAAGCACTCACAGCGCTACTCACTACGCTTTGAGACAGTTACCTCCGCTATGGCCGGCCCGGGCGATCCCGGGCCGGTCCCTTCGTTTCACCGCCATTCACTAGCCCCAATATTTCATGAGTGGGCGGTACTGGCGGCACAGAAAGCGACAGCCCGGCAGGCGCATATCGTTGCACTTCAATGCCCCAACGGATAGTTAACCGTTTCATTCATCAGCGATTTTCATTGCTGATAGGTGGCACTCATGAAATGTTCGGTCTAACCCCACATCGCTGTCGAGCGGTGCGCGCTAAGGGCTTGAAATCTTGAAGAGTTTTTATACTTTGTGCTAGTCTCACGCTCGCTAATCGCCGCATGCGGCTAAGTTAGGGTTTGAGCGAGGCAAAGATCTGTCTCGCGGCCACCCGCAGGGAATTACATCAGCCGTGACAATGTTGCGACAACGAACTTTAAAAACCGCGATCCGGGCAACGGGTGTCGGACTGCACTCCGGCGAAAAGGTCTACATGACCTTGCGTCCCGCGGCGGCCAATGCGGGCATTACATTTCGGCGTGTTGATCTCGATCCGCCTGTTGATATCAAGGCTGACGCACGTCTTGTCGGCGAGACAATGCTGGGTACGACATTGATTCAAGATGGCGTAAAAATTGCGACCGTTGAACATCTCCTTTCTGCACTCGCAGGTCTCGGTATCGACAATATAAATGTTGACTTGTCCGCGCCTGAGGTACCGATTATGGATGGTAGCGCGGGCCCCTTCGTATTCCTGCTGCAATCGGCCGGCATTGAGGAACAGAATGCCGCGAAACGTTTCATCCGTATCAAGAAAAAGATTCGCGTTGAGGACGATGATAAATGGGCAGAGTTGCTGCCGTTTAATGGCTTCAAAGTTAATTTTGAAACATATTTCAACCATCCTGTTTTCAATAAGCTTTGCCAGCGGGCGACGATTGATTTTTCGTCGACCTCGTTCTTGAAAGAAGTCAGTCGGGCGCGTACGTTTTGTTTCCTGCGTGACGTCGAAGCATTAAGAGAACGAAATCTCACTCTCGGTGGCAGCATGGATAATGCGATCGTTTTGGACGATTATCGGATACTTAATGAGGACGGTCTGCGGTACGCGAACGAGTTCGTGATTCACAAGATTCTTGACGCGATCGGTGACGTTTATCTGCTCGGCCATAGTCTGATTGGCGAGTTTCGCGCGTACAAGTCGGGCCACGATCTCAACAACAAGTTGTTGCGTGCGTTGTACGAGCAAGAATCTGCGTGGGAAGAAGTAACTTTCGAAGACTCGAGCAAAGCGCCTATATCCTACGCAGCCCCCGCGTACGCATAAGGCACGTCAGCGCCCGGTACGCCGCTTATAATTGGCCTCGTCCAACTCTCACATTACAACGGCTGACTTCGGCACCTGTCGCTCTGGCCGCCTGCATCATTGGCTCTGTCTCGAAGCGCAATCGCGATGCCCAGGCTGATGAACTACAGAGAATGACCAGCTCGCCATCGTCGCGAATATTGGCGGCAATAACGGCAGCGGCCTCAGCGTCGGGTAAAACGGCCTGAATGGCACCAACGAGCTCACCCATGTCGCGAGCGTGCCTGATCAGGTCGCCTAAGCCCCCGTCTTTGTTGGGGTTCAGCAGGTTTCCGAGCGGTTTAAATGGCATAAAAATGTGACGTAGTTAGCAATTTTGGGCCCTGGTGGGTGACTCGCTTCACCATTCGGGAGGCCCTATCTTGTATTAAAATCCGACATTATGCATATTGGCGGTCACGATAACGGCAAACCCACCGAAAGGTGGGGTCGCAAATCTACCGGTCTAAGGGACTTGGTCCTATGATAGCGGGGCTACCGAAGTGAGCAATGTGGGCAATAGTGCGACAATAATCGAGCGAAATCGTTGGCTAATTGCTTGCCGCAACAAGGTATGCGCAACAGTCGCATATACGATAAGAACTTGCGTATTAACGCGATCGGATCTGGGGCGAACTTGATGAATGTAGTTATTTTTGGCAGGGGTTTTGGAAAGTCCCGACAGCTAAATCTGTCAGGCTGGTCAGCCCCGGCACTAGCGTTGTCTGTAATTGCCATTCTTTCATCAGCTGCATTTGCTGTTGGCTATCTTTACTCATCGCATACCGGATCCGGAATCAGTTCTTCCGAAGTAGCAGTATTGACCGATGAGTTGCGATTGCAGCGCGATGGTATCGATAATATTCGGCAGGCCAACGAAGATACGCTCGACGCATTGGCAATACGTATTGCGCAAATGAACGCGAGAATTATTCGACTTGATGCACTGGGCCGACGCCTTACCAATATGGCGGATATTCAGGATGGCGAGTTTGATTTTGATTCGGATCCTGCACTAGGTGGTCCGGAAGAGCCGCTCGCCATTGGCTCCAACGTTGCAATTCCTGAAGTCGTCCAAGCTATGCAATCTCTCAACAATCAGCTCGGTAATCGGGAGGCGCAGCTCGGTGTTCTTGAGAGTCTGTTGATGAACCAAAATCTCAATAAACGTGTATATCCGCAAGGTCGGCCGGTCGACTCTGGCTGGATATCGTCGTACTTCGGTAAGCGAACCGACCCATTCACTGGCAAGCTTGCGAATCACACCGGTATCGATTTTGCTGGCAAACACGGCGCTGAAATCTTTGCGGTCGCCGACGGTGTAGTAACCTGGTCCGGTGATCGTTACGGCTATGGCGTCATGATCGAAATTAACCACGGCAACGGCTATTCAACCCGCTACGCGCACAACTCGGAGAATCTTGTTGTGGTTGGGGATGAAGTGCGAAAAGGACAGTCGGTTTCGCTGATGGGTGAAACTGGACGCGCCACCGGGCCGAATCTGCACTTCGAGGTACTGAAAGACGGTCGGCGTGTTAACCCCGTCAACTTCATTCGCGAAGCATCAAACTAGCAGCCTGTCGGACTCAGGCCGAATCTACTGCGGCAATGGGAGACTGGTCCATTTATTCGATCCTTTTCGTTGTACGGAACCACCATTCGTCTCAAACGATCAAACAACTGTCCTGCGTCTCCCATTCGCCTCGCTACGATCCCCTAAGTCCGACAGGCTGCTCGATATTCTGCCTGACAGGCGGTTTTTGGCGGAACTGGCCCTCTGTGGTGTGGCGAAAGTACTTGTGATCGCATAAATCGTCCATAAATCGCTACATTCCATTCTAAATAACAGCGCTGGCCCTTAGAATAGCGGCCCTTGTCTGTCCGCCCGTAAGCAGGAGCCCACGTGGCCAAATTTTTTACACGTATTTTCGGTAGCCGCAATCAGCGACTGCTACGCGAATATTCAAAAGTCGTCGCCACGATCAATTCACTGGAGCCTGCGCTACACGCACTTGATGATGACGCCTTGCAGGCGAAGACAGGCGAATTCAAGCGACGTTACGCTGACGGTGAAGGTCTGGAAGATTTGCTCCCCGAAGCGTTCGCCGTTGCACGCGAGGCCGCACTCAGGACTCTCGGGATGCGACCCTTCGATGCGCAGCTTATCGGCGGAATGGTGCTGCATGATGGCAACATCGCCGAGATGCGGACCGGCGAGGGTAAGACACTTGTTGCGACGTTGCCCGCCTACCTGAATGCTCTTAGCGGCAACGGCGTTCACATCGTCACTGTCAATGAGTACCTGGCTCAGCGTGATGCGGACTGGATGCGTCCTGCCTACGAATTCCTCGGCTTGACTGTCGGTGTGACTAGAAGCGGCCAGACGCAAGAGGAGAAGCGTGCCGCGTATATGAGTGACATCACATACGCAACTAACAACGAACTCGGCTTTGATTACCTGCGTGACAACCTGGCATTTGCGCTGACTGACAAGGCGCAACGTAAACTGAATTTCGCAATCGTCGACGAGGTTGATTCGATCCTGATCGACGAGGCCCGTACGCCGCTGATTATATCCGGGCCAGCGGAGTCCAGTACTGATCTGTACGCACAAATCAACAAACTGATTCCAAAACTGACGGCGCACGTCGAATCTGAAGAGCCAACCAACTATGACATCACGAGCAGGGCGGTAACCCTGAAGGACGAGCGCGGATTGACAGTATCTGTCAATAGTGAAGACGGCGCATCTGCACATAAAATGAGCCTCGAGCAGGCCATTGATATAGCAGAGTCACGCCAGGCGGATGTCGTTCTGGTCAACGCTGATGGCAAGGTATCGGCATGCAAGCTTGTTATTCGCGGTGATTACACGACGGACGAGAAGAGTAAGCAGGCGCACGTCACCGAAGACGGTCATCAGAAAGTAGAAGCATTGATGATGCAAGCGGGATTACTCGAGTCCGGTGAGAGCCTCTACGATGCTGGCAACATTCGATTGCTGCATCATCTCAACGGCGCTCTACGCGCGCATGCGATCTACCAGCGCGACGTCGACTACATCGTCAAAGACGGTGAAGTGGTTATCGTAGACGAATTTACAGGTCGAACTATGCCCGGCCGCCGATGGTCTGATGGTCTGCACCAGGCGATAGAAGCGAAAGAGGGCGTGTCGATAAAGCAGGAAAACCAGACTGTTGCGTCAATTACGTTTCAAAACTTTTTTCGACTCTATGACAATCTTTCCGGCATGACGGGTACTGCGGATACCGAAGCATTCGAGTTCCAGTCGATTTATGGGCTAGAGGTTGTCGTCATACCGACGCACAAGCCGATGGTGCGTACAGATCACGCGGATCTTGTGTACCTGACGGAGAATGATAAATTCGACGCGATCATTGAAGACATTACTGATTGTCGCGAACGTCAACAACCCGTGCTGGTTGGTACGACGTCGATTGAGACCTCCGAGGTGCTCTCGACACTGCTGAAAAAGCAGGGTATTGATCACGAAGTATTGAACGCGAAGCAGCACGAGCGTGAGGCGCACATCGTGCAACAGGCCGGTAGTCCCGGCGCAATAACGATTGCTACCAACATGGCTGGTCGAGGAACGGATATCGTGCTGGGCGGTAACCTGGACGCCGCAATTGCAGCAGCTGGCGACGATGCAAATCCGGAAGAAGTACGTGCGGCATGGCAAGAGCGTCACAACAAGGTGCTTGAGGCAGGTGGGCTGCACATCATAGGCACTGAACGCCACGAGTCGCGCCGCATCGACAATCAGCTTCGAGGCCGTTCAGGTCGCCAGGGTGACGCGGGATCGAGCCGCTTTTATCTGGCGATGGAAGATACGCTCATGCGGATTTTTGGCGACCCGGACCGGACCAAAGCGCTGCTTTCGCGAGCCGGTATGCGCGAAGGCGAGGCAATCGAGAGCAAGTTACTGTCGCGACAGATCGAACGTGCACAGCGCAAAGTTGAGTCGCACAACTTCGACATGCGCAAAAACCTTCTTGAGTATGACGATGTCGCCAACGATCAGCGCAAGGTTGTTTATCACCAGCGTTCCGAATTAATGGAGGCTGACGAGATCAAAGACTCGGTGGCAGCGATTCGCGAAGAAGTTGTCGCGAATACTGTGGCGCAGTACATCCCACCCGGCAGCCTGGAAGAGCAATGGGATGCCGATGGACTCAGCCAATCACTTGAGTCTGATTACGGTGTCAATGCGGATGTAGCGCAGTGGATCCAAACCGACAAAAGCATTAACGAGGACGGTATTCAGGATCGGTGTCTTGCGACGATCGTTGCGGCCTATACGGAGAAAGAGAACTCGATTGGCAACGAGCTGATGCGCAACGTTGAGAAGCAGGTGATGTTGCGACAGTTGGATCATCACTGGAAAGAACACTTGGCGGCAATGGACCACCTTCGTCAGGGCATCGGCCTGCGGTCCTACGCGCAAAAGAATCCAAAGCAGGAATATAAGCGCGAGGCGTTCGAAATGTTTGGTGTCATGCTGGATCAGGTCAAGCACGACACAGTGAGTATTTTGTCGCGCATCCGCATCCAGAGTGAGCAGGAGCTTGACGACACGGCAGAGCGTCGTCGTGCGGCGCAAAGCATGCAGTACAAACATGCTGCAGCGTCAGCGTTGGGCGAGCCTCCAGCACAGGGTCAGCCGCCGGCGGGTGCCGCGCCCGCACCGCCGCGGGCAGTTCCGCAGTTCGTACGAGATGGTCGAAAAATCGGCCGCAATGAACCATGTCCGTGCGGCTCCGGAAAGAAATTCAAGCAATGCCATGGCAAACTCGCTTAGTTCATCAGCAGACATGCAACATCTGCAAGTAGCGGCCGGAATTTTGCTGGATGCGACCGGCAAAGTGTTGATTGCGAAGCGGCGCTGCGACGGGCCCTTGGATGGCTTGTGGGAATTTCCGGGGGGCAAGATCGATTCTGGTGAGTCTTCCGGTGAAGCGCTGTCCAGAGAGCTTGCTGAGGAAATCGGTATCGAGATCATCGCGAGCAGTTTCTTTATGCGTCTGTATCACGAGTATCCGGATCGGTCGGTGGATATCGAATTCTTTCTGATTAATGAGTGGCAGCACGATCCTGTCGGCCGTGAGGGACAACAATTGCGCTGGGTTGACGCGGATCAGCTAGACGCAGCAGAGATGCTACCCGCCGACGTGCCGGTGGTTGACGCGATCAGAAAACGTCGATCAGGCGCAGCTGTCGAGCCGCTAGCCTGAATATTTCATGAGTGGAAGCGACAGCCCGGCAGGCGCATATTGTTACACATCGATGCCCGCCAATAGACAGTTAACCGTTTGAGTCAACTGTGGTTTTCATTTCTAATGGCCGGCACTCATGAAATGTTCGGGCTAGCAAACGCTTAGTTGAAATGGCACGTCGTGGCTGGCCTGGACCGCGCGACACTCGATCGTTGACCATTGGAGAAAGCGCACGGTGAAGCGGTGCTGGCTGCCGCTGATTTCGGGGTACAGCGCCTGGTCGTCAGTCATACTGATTCGGAGCAAACGACACTGCACATCTTTTTGCATGTTGTGCTGATACATCCCCTGCTCGGCAAGCTTTTCGACAGGCTGAGCACTTTCCCTGATAAGCCACAATACTTCGGTCACTGCATCACATAGCGGGCGTATAGCGTCTATCCACGATGACAAATCCTGTTGGCGTCGATCAAATGGCTGACGCAGCCAGTGGCTGTATTCGGGCAGGTCGAACTCACAGGTTCCCCCAGGGATCGCACTACGATTCTTGATCGCATTCAGAAATGCAGAGTCTTTCAACGGTTGCAGGTATTGCGGGCCGGAAGCATCGATTTGCGCTCGGCTCTCGATCAGGTTGCGAATTAGCGAATCGAGTCGACCACTGTCGACATCGGGCTGGCTTTGAAAGCGCTGCAAAGCATCAAGCTGCTGATCCAGCTCCTTGTGAATCTCGCTGCGCACATCACCGCGCGACAGGATTGCCATAATTTCGAGCAAGGTGGCAATGGTCGCACGTGTTGCCCAGTCCGCTTCGAGTTCGCTGTTATAAAGCAGCTGTTGATACAGGAATTCCAGTCGCAAGAACGTTCGCATGCGCTCATTGAGCGGCTGCTCATATTGTCCTGAGCCTGTTGTGGCAACTTGGGCCGCTACTTTGCTCGCTGGTTTCGCCATCGCCGTATTCTGCGCCACACGATGCCCGGTCGCAAATGCCCCGGCCGGGAGATCATCACTCCAGATGAGCCATGGTGAGACAAACGAGTTGTTTGCCTAGGGAAGCTCTGATCAATTCAGTGTTTCTCTAGGAAGCATGGCTGTCGCCGTGTTGCGACAGCTGCCGATAAATCGTATGCAAATTCTCGACTTGCTGGCGTGTTTCGGCCAGGCTCCCGTCGTTTCGGACGATATCATCGGCGATTGCCAGACGCTCCTCCCTGCTTGCCTGCGCCGCCAGAATTCGCCGCGCCTGTGCTTCGGACTCGCTGTCCCGCGAGATCAGCCGCTTGACCTGGGTGGCTTCAGCGCAGTCCACGACCAGGATTCGATCGACGAAATCCCTGAGCGGTGATTCAACCAGCAGCGGCACAACAATGAGTTGATAGTCTCCCGTTGCGAACTCAGCCTGTCGAATCGTCTCTTGCTGGATAAGAGGGTGCAGAATCTGCTCGAGTTTTATTCGTTTTTCAACGTCCGAAAATACGATTTGCCGCAGTGCGGCGCGATCAAGATCGCCACTAACTTGTATGATCTGATCGCCAAACTCCTGCCGTAGTTGTTCCAGCGCCGGCTCGCCAGGTTGAACGATGGCTCGCGCGATGAGATCAGTATCAATTATGGCCGCACCCATCTCCGCAAACATATTGGCAACTTCGGTCTTGCCACTTGCAATGCCACCCGTCAGGCCGATGCGTAGCGGCGCGGCTTTACGATATTGGTCTTTGGCGGCCACTCAGAGCATCAGGTCGAGATAAGCGTTCTTGATGGCCTCGCCGTACAGCAGTGTGATCCACCCGGCGGCGGCGAGATAGGGCCCGAATGGAATTGGCACGTTGCGCTCGTGGCGACGAAATACGATCATTGAAATTCCGAAACTCGCACCGACTACCGCAGACATCATGATGATCATTGGCAGAGCCTGCCAGCCCAGCCAGGCGCCCAGTGCCGCGAGCAACTTGAAGTCGCCATAGCCCATGCCTTCCTTGCCGGTAACCAGCTTGAAGAGCCAGTAGACGCTCCAGAGGCTGAGGTAACCTGCGATAGCGCCGACGATGGCGTCCTTTGGTGCGATAAAAAGTGTTTCAGACCCTGCAAGTGGATGAAACAGGCTTATGCCGAGACCAATCCAGAGCAATGGAAAAACAACGGAATCCGGAATGAGCTGGTGATCGATATCGATGAAACTGATGGAGATCAGAGCGAATGTCAGGAAAATCGCCAGCAATGCTTCCCAGCCAAAGCCGAAGCGCCATGCGACCAGGGTTGCGAGGCATGCTGTTAGCACCTCGATAAGCGGATAGCGCATTGAGATCGGATTCTTACAATTTGCGCATTGTCCTCTTAGCCACAAATAGCTGAGAACCGGGATGTTTTGCCATGCGGTAATCAGTTGATTGCAGGACGGACATCGGGAGCGGGGCACAACAAGATCGAATCGACCTGTTGGCAACTCCGTTGCCGGTGACTGCATGATCTCGTCGCACTGTGCACGCCATTCCCGTTCCATCATGACAGGCAAGCGATGGATGATGACATTGAGAAAGCTACCGATTAGTAATGCGAACGCAAATGTGGTCGCGACAAAAAAAACGGGTGACTGTGCAAATAGCTCGGCCATGCATTGGCTCCGGTTTTGTAGCGAAGATACAGAATGATAAGTAGATGATTAATTAACGAAAACGGCGTTCGAAGTTTCCTTCGAACGCCGTTTTATTGCAAACATGAAAAGAGCTTCCCTAAATAACAGAACCCATCTTAAAGATCGGCAGGTACATCGCGACCACCAGTCCGCCAACCAGCACGCCAAGAATCGACATGATCATTGGCTCAAGCAAGCTGCTGAGATTGTCTACCGCGTTATCAACGTCTTCTTCGTAGAAGTCGGCAACCTTTGACGACATGTCGTCCAGTGATCCGGATTCTTCACCGACTGCAATCATCTGAATAACCATGTTCGGAAACAGATTCGTATTATCCATCGCGACTTGCAACCGTTGTCCGGTGGAAACCTCGTCGCGCATTTGCAGTACGCCAATTTCGTAAACGATGTTACCGGTTGCACCGGCAACGGATTCAAGAGCTTCTACCAGCGGTACGCCAGCGGCGAACATCGTTGACAGCGTCCGCGCATAACGTGCGATCGCAGCTTTTTGCATAATCGGCCCAATAACCGGCATCTTCAGGATCAAGCGATCAAGAAAATGCCGCATCTTCCGCGAACGTTTCTTGAAGTAGAAAAAGGTCGCGAATGCGGCGCCAATGAGGATGGCTATCGCCCAGCCCTTGACGCGCACAAACACCGATAAGTCGATGACCATACGTGTAAATGTTGGCAAGTCCGCGCCGAAGCCCTTGAACAGGTCCTCGAACGCCGGAATTACGAAAACCAACAGAATTGCCGTAACAACAAATGCGACGACCAGTACCGCAGCAGGATACGTCACTGCCTTTTTGATCTTCTTCTTCAGTGCCTCGGTTTTTTCTTTGTAGGTCGCGATCTTGTCGAGCAGGGATTCCAGTGCACCGGCTTGTTCGCCGGCTTCAACGAGATTGACAAACAGGTCGTCGAAATGCAGCGGATGTTTGGCAAGTGAACTCGCCAGCGAGTTACCGCCCTCGACGTCAGCTTTAATCGCCATAATCAGCTTTTGCATCGCCGCGTTTTCATGGCCGTTACCGACAATCTCGAATGACTGTACCAACGGTATGCCAGCGGCGAGCATGGTTGAAAGCTGGCGACTGAAAATCGCGATGTCGCCGGGTGTGATCGTACCGCCGCCAGCAAACAGGCCTTTGCTTTGCTTCTTGATTCGAATCGGCACAACGCCCTTTCGACGTAAGTCGGCTCGTACGGCTGCCTCATTGGCCGCCATGCTCTTGCCTTTGACTTTTTGGCCTTTACTGTCTGTACCTTCCCAGAGAAAAGGCATATTGCCTATTGTTGCTTCAGCCATCGTTCTAGTCCGTTTAAGAGGCAGTTAACCTACTGTTAACCTAATCAATTGTAACCCGATTGATCTCATCAAGGCTGGTAATCCCGTCCTTGACTTTGTTCAATCCCGCACGTCTTAAAT
>PVMK01124832.1_pt1 | contig 12174 bp, 7 predicted proteins | sample 1853481 | NCBI WGS metagenome assembly PVMK01 (sample SAMN08533507, study PRJNA380276) | Marine sediment metagenome, whole genome shotgun sequencing project. | reverse complement strand
GATTGCTAGGCAGCTTTGGGACCGAGCCGGCTTCCAGAATCGCAGGAATCGAGGGCCTGGTTCTGTTTGCGGGCGGGCTTTACGCGCTCGCTGCCGTGGCTGCGCTGTTTTTGAGGCGGACTGGAAGAGCGCGGGAGCAGCGTGAATCCGAAGCTCAGCCGAGTGCGCGACCGCAGGTCACGGCTCCCCAGCCGGCCCACGGGCGCGGCACGTCGGTCCATCGGATCTGGCGTGAAAGCCGCTTGTTTCGCTTCCTCGTCATCTGGTCGTTTTGCGCGGAGCGATCCCGGCCCGATGCTCTGACTTCCAGTTCTCGTACGCGGTCGACCTCTCTACCAGAGGTATCGACGGCGAGCAGCAAATGCTCGAACTCTACGCACAGTTTCGAGGCTGGCTGAACTTCGCGATCCTGGTCATGCAACTCGCCGTTAGCGGAAAACTCTATCGCCGCTTCGGCTTGCCCATGTCTTCATCCGCGTGGCCGATCACCTACCTGTTCGGGTTCTTCTGGATGGGCATCGCGCTGAATTTGCCGATCGCGATGGCGATGATCGCGGCGGTGCGACTCGAGGGTGACGCCGTCGCGAAGCCCGCGCTCAAGATTCTTCACAACCTTCTTCCCGAACGCTTCCGATCCCAAGCGACCGGCGTTACCGAGGGCCCCGCCAAAGGCTCGGGGCGCCTTCGGCAATGCGGTCGTACTCGGTGCGATCGCGCTCGGGGGGCCCGCGAGCGTGAGCGTGCCAGCGCTGCCATTGGCCGCCCTCTGGATGGTTTCTGCGATCGGATTGTGGCGTCATTACCCCCGGCTGTTGCTGCAGGCATCATCGGAGCACAGCCTGCCTTCGGACAGCGAAGACCTGAAGCGACTGCTCGACCCAAAGACGGTTCGCGCCCTCGCAGCGAGTCTTTCCGATCCCGATCCCGACGTCGCTCGCGCCGCCGCGGAGCTGATCAGTGAGGCGGAGCCAGCCACTGCCGCCCCCACGCTGGCGACCGCCATCGAGTCCGCACCGCCCCTAACGCGGCCCGCGCTCATCGAGTCACTCCAGGTCGCGCTCGAGTCCTCTCCGCCGGGAAAGCTCCACGATGCTCGAGCGAGCACTGCGATCGCTCGCGTGTTGGCAAACCCAGAAGCCTCACGCCAGAAGAACGCGCTGATCTCGTTCAGATTTACGCGCGCCTTGCGGTCACTCACCCAGAGCGTGCGACAGATCCGGTACTGGATGCGGCATTGGACGACCCAGAAGCCGCGGTTCGACTCGCGGCCATCGCCGAGCTGAGCCGTCGCGGCTCACCGCCGCCAGGTGTTCGCGACATCGACGATGCACTTTCCGGCGCGTTCCAAAGCCATGACGTTCTGCTCCGCCGAACCGCTCGAAAAGAAATTCGCGCGAACCTGATCGCTTCCAACCCCGATTCGGTCTGGAGACAGCGTCTCGAACTACTCGCGTGCGGTTTGGAGAACCGAGTCGATCGCGAGCAGACAATCCGCTGCCTGGTGGAAATCTCACAGCGCCACAGTGATGCGATCGAGCACGTACGGAGTTCGCTACTGCGCTTGCTTTCAGACCCCGACCCACACGTCCGCGCTGCTGTGTTCGCGTTCATCGGGAAGGCCAAAATCGCCGACCGCGCTGCAGATCTGATCGATGGGCTGACGGATCGAAACGATGTCGTGGTGCGTGAAGCTCACAATTCGCTGATCGCACTCGGCGTTTCAGCAATCGGCCCACTCGCAGAGAGATTTCGCAGCGACGATGTCGCTTTTAGAGATCTCGTCCTACACGCCCTCACGGATCTTCACGCGGACGCGACCGTCTTCGTCCAGATCTACGACGCTGAATTCCGCCGCACCTGTACGCGAGCGCTTTTGCGTGCAGCTCTCACGCGCGGATGCGTACTCCCTGGCCACGCTCTGTTGCAACTTCTGGATGAGCGAATCGATGAAGGGTTGAATGCCTGCCTCTGCGTAACGGGAGTGGAATCGGGAGCCGAACGAATCTCCGAATTGGAGACCAAGCTGCGCAGCACGCGGGATTCGCATCAACGCGCGATCTTGATCGAAGCGATGGAATCGCTGCTTTCACCCGTGAGACGCGCCCAGCTCATTCCCCTGTACGAAACGGATGATGCCTTCAAGCGGGGCAGGATCGCGGGGCAACTGCTGGGGATCTCGTTCCCTTCACAGGAACAAGCGTGGCTCGATTTAGCCAGTGACCCCGACGAACTCATCCTTCGCCTCCACCGGCAGCTCCCACCACCCTGGCTGGCACCCGAGGAGTCGATCGCAGATACTCGCGGCGTGCCGTTGCAGACGATGCAAATTACGGCCCACCTCCAGCGAGCTGCGGGTTTCAACCGACTCGCAATGCGGGAACTCGTGCGGATCGCCGACGTCGTCGAGGAGATTCGACTCGCCGCCGAGGAGATCCTGGTGGAAGAGGGCGAAGAAGATCCATCGCTTTTCCTGTTGGTCTCAGGAGAGGTCTCACTGTCGCAGCACGGGACTGAAATCGGGCGACTTGGCCCGGGCGCGCTGGTCAGTGAACTTTCCAGCATCGACGGTGGCCCCTCGGCAGAGCGAGCGTGCGCGGTGACACCCGTCCTGGCCCTGCGGCTTCGCCGGGAGCCGCTGATGGCGCTGATGGCTGACGTACCCGCCTTCACAATTGCACTCAGCCAACTTCTCGCAGTCCGCGTTCGATCGCTCCAATCAGAGCTGGGCGAGCGGCCCAATGCGCAAACGGATGAGACGGGGCCAACCACCAACACCCGGAATGGACTCAGCTGACATGAGCGATTGCGAGCCGACATGAGCGACCGCGCGACTCGGCTGCACGAGGCCGAAGCCACGATGCGAATGCTCCAGCACGAGGTGCGCACTCCGCTGGGTCACATCATCGGTTACAGCGAAATGCTCGAGGAAGAGATGCTCGAGCGAAACATCGAAGACCTCGGCGAGGACCTCGCGAAGATTCGAAAGGCTGCAACCCGGCTTCTCGATCTCGTCGACGGAAAGCTCCTTACCGACCCGACCGAAGAAATCGCCCGGGCCCGGCCGCTCGATTCAACGGCCGAGGAGCGCACAGCGGGAGCCACCGAGGCTGCCGACGCAACCGGGGCCTTTCGCGGAAAGATCCTCGTCGTCGATGCGGACGTGGACGCGCGCGAACAGCTCATGCGCGAACTCAGAAGCAGGGGCCTGGCGGTCGAAGCTGCGCGGGACGGCATCGATGCCTTGCGCGGGATCGCTGAACGGAATTTCAAACTGGTCGTGCTCGACCTTATGCTGCCGGGAATGAACGGTCTCGAAGTCCTCGAGCGCATTCGAAGAAGTCGTTCGATGTCGGAGCTTCCGGTGGTGCTCGTCGCGGCACTAACAGACCCGGCCGACGCAATCGAGGGACTGGACCGCGGCGGAAACGATTTCGTCGTCAAGCCATTCGTGGTGCCACTGCTGGCCGCCCGAATCGAAGCGCAGCTTGCCGCCCACCGGTCTGCCCGACAGGTGGCTGCCCTCGCTAGACAACTCGAATTCAGAAACGCCTTCATTCGACAAGCGCTGGGTCGAAACGTGCCCGAGGATCTTCTCGTCGAGCTGTCCGAGCGACCGGACGCGACGAAGCTCGGCGGAGAGCGGCGCGAAGTCACTGCGTTGGTAGCCGATATCCGCAAGACGCGGCGCTGGATGACCGACTGCACACCCAATCAGGTTTTTTCGGTACTCAACAATGTCTTTGGACCCCTCAGCGCAGCGATCAATCGCTACGGTGGGGGCGTGGATTCGGTCAATGGTGATTCGCTGACGGCGCTGTTTGGCCTGCCCGTCCCCGAGAGCGACGACGCGGAGCGGGCGACGGCCTGCGGCATCGCGATGCAGCTGGCGATGCGCGAAGTCAACGCGCGCAACCGGCGCGCCGGCTTGCCCGAGTTGGAAATCGGAATCGGCATCGCGACGGGCAATGTTCTCGTCGGTGGCATCGGAAGCGGTGAATCGCTGCGCTACGCGGTAATCGGATCTCCGCTGATCCGCGCCACGCAGATCGAGCGGGCCGCTGTAGCGGGTGAAGTACTGGCCTGCGAGAAGACCTGCGACAACGCGGGTGAAACCTTGACGCGGATCGAACCGCGGGGCGGCCCGTTCGAAGGCGCTATGCGAACGAGCACCTTCACTCGATTCTGGGTGTCGGGGGGCAGCAGTTGATCAGTCTGCGCGCCGAACCGGTCGCTGAGCCCTGAGGGGCCGTCAGGCGTTCGTGAGCAGCTTCTCGATTGCGGCGAGCAGGCTGGGGAGTTCGACCGGCTTGGTCTCATAGGCGTCGCAGCCCGCTTCGAGAGCCTTCTCGCGATCCGAAGCCATCGCGTGCGCGGTCAGCGCAATGATCGGAATGTCTCGGGTCGTCGGATCTGCCTTCAGGCGCTTCGTCGCCTCCCAACCATCGATGACCGGCAGGCTCATGTCCATCAGGATCAGATCCGGACGCGCGGTCTTGACCCGGTCCAGGCCTTCCTGGCCGTCCACGGCGATCTCGATCTCGTAGCCGCGCTTGCGCAACCGCCGGGAGAGCATGTCTCGGTTCAGTTCGTTGTCTTCGATGAGAAGTAGATTCGGCATAGGGCGCTTAATATACGGACTGAGAGATCACTTGGGTACTGGGCGCGCGCGCTGTGCCGTGCGTCGTCAACACCAGCCACGGCGACAGCGAGGCAGTCGAACCGCGCACCCAAAAGACGGCTAGATGATCGCCGAAGCGCGAGGGTCGGCAGCAACCCTGGGCTATTTGCTCATCGAGCGCTGACGGCCAGCGCTGAGGCAGAAGGGCCCGGTGACAGGATGGTGGATATACTGTCCGGCATGCCCGTCGATTCCGCTCCCGACCGCGCTGCGGGTGGGTCCGCCACGGGCCTTCGCATGGCGAGCCTCTGCTTCGGCAGCGGCGCCCTGCTGCTCGGGCTCGTGGTAATCGCCGGCTGGTACACGGGGAGCCGGACACTGATCCAGGTGCTGCCCCAGTTCGTTCCCATGCAGTACAACACAGCGCTCGGCTTCGTCCTCTCGGGCGCGGCGCTGTTGCTGCTGATCCGGGAGCGCAGACGCGGCGCGGTCGCGCTGGGCACGCTCGCCGCGCTGATTGGCGCGCTCACCCTGGTGGAATACGTCGCGCAGGTCGACCTGCGCATCGACGAACTCTTGATGAAGCACGACATCACCACCGAGACGTCGCACCCGGGACGCATGGCGCCGAACACCGCCATGTGCTTCCTGCTGGTGGGGCTGGCGGTAGCCTGGTCGCCGCGACGCTGGTCGCTGCAAAACCGATCGCTGCTGCGCGTGGTGCTGGCCTCGCTGGCGTTCGCGCTCAGCACGGTGGCGCTTTCGGGCTATCTGACCCACCTCGAGACCGCATACGGCTGGGGCAACCTGACGCGAATGGCCATCCACACCGCGGTGGGTTTCATGATGGCCAGCGGCGGGATGCTCTGCTGGGTCTGGAGCCGCGATCTGCGCGAGGACTCGTGGCTGCCCGACTGGCTCCCGGCGCCCGCCGGCCTCGGCATCCTGACGGCGACGATCTGTTTCTGGCAGGCGCTCTCGGCGGAGAGCCTGCGGATTCAGGCACAGTACGACGAGCTGACGTCTCTCTCCTTGCGGGCCACGGTGATGCTGATCGTCGGCACGCTTCTGGCGATGACCGCCGTCGCGGCGGCCGTACTGGCCCAGCGGTCGGCCCGGCGCGCACACGAAGTGGCGCGCAGCAACGAGGCGTTGCGCGACGAAGTCGAAATGCGGCAGGTGGCCCAGCAAGAACTTCAGGCCCACCGCGACAATCTCGAGATCGTGGTCGGTGAGCGCACCCAGGAACTCGAGCGCGCCCGCAGAGACGCCGAGGCCGCCAACCGCGCCAAGAGCACATTCCTCGCCAACATGAGCCACGAGCTGCGCACGCCGCTCAACGCGATCATCGGCTACAGCGAGATGCTCGCCGAAGACATGGAGGACGGGGGCCAGCTGGAGCACGTCCCGGACCTGAACAAGATCAACAACGCGGGCAAGCATCTATTGGCGCTGATCAATGATGTCCTCGACCTGTCGAAGATCGAGGCCGGTCGGATGGACCTCTACCTCGAGCACTTCGAGGTGGAACAGCTGCTGGAGGACGTCGTCGCCACCGCGATGCCGCTGGTGGAGGAGAAGTCGAACCGGCTGGTGACGAACTTCGAGCCGAACCTGGCAGCGGCACACGCCGACGTCACCAAGGTACGTCAAGCGCTCTTCAACCTGCTCTCCAACGCCGCCAAGTTCACCGAGAACGGCACCATCACGCTGTCGGCACGGCGCGATTCTGACGAAACCGGTGAGCGGCTGATTTTTTCAGTGGCGGACACCGGCATTGGCATTTCGCCAGAAAAACTCGAAACCATCTTCGAAGAATTCACCCAGGCTGAAGACCACACCACGCGCAACTACGGAGGAACGGGGCTCGGGCTTTCGATCAGTCGGCGCTTCGCCCAGATGATGGGCGGCGACATCTCGCTCGAGAGCGTGGTGGGAGAGGGATCGACCTTCACGCTCTCGTTGGCGGCCAGCGTGGAAGTGGCCACCGACTCCGAGGCCACGAACGAGGAAAACGCGCAACTCAGCGTCGCTGACCACCCCGTGCTCATCATCGATGACAACGCCGATTCGCGAGACGTACTCCGCCGCACCCTCGAAGAGGACGGGCACGCCGTGGCCACCGCGCCGGGAGGCGAAGAGGGCCTGGCATTGGCCCGGGAACTCTCGCCCTCTCTCATATTGCTCGACGTGATGATGCCGGGCATGGATGGTTGGGCAGTTTTGCGCCAGCTGAAGTCCGACCCCGCGCTCGAAGCAATCCCGGTTGCGATGGTTACCGTGGTCGACGACGAGCGCATGGCATTCTCGCTCGGCGCGTCGGAGTACCTGACGAAACCGGTCGACCGGGCTCGTCTGGTCGAGATGGCGGGCGCACTCACGAGCGGCCTCCAGGGTCACGCGCTGGTGGTAGAAGACGACGACGCCTCGCGACAAGTGGTCGTGCGTGCCCTCACCTCGGCCGGCTGGAAGGTGACCGAGGCTGCCAACGGCCAGGCGGGCCTCGATCGCGTCGCGGATCACTGCCCCGACCTGATTCTGCTCGATCTGATGATGCCGGTGATGCACGGCTTCGAGTTCATGGAGCGGCTGCGCGAAAACGAGGCCACCCTCGATGTACCCGTGGTGGTGCTGACCGCCAAGGAGCTGAGCGTGAAGGAGCGGGAGTTCCTGGCCGCCCACGCACAGCGCGTCGTGCAGAAAGGCGGCGGGGGGGGCGTCGGCGCTGCTTCCATTGGTGCGTCGCGCCGTGGCCGAGTACCGAGAGCGCACAGCCTGATTCGGTTTCGGGCCCATTTTGCGTGGTTGACAACTTCTTCCGCTTCGAGTTCGTCGCAAGGTCGTATAGGGCTGTCTGGGATTGCCGGAATCGGCGAGACCATCGGAGGCTGGGGCCCCGGGGGGAACGAGGCAATGAGCGCGAAATTGCGACACACTCACGCCAAGCGCCCCTTCGGCCGATCTGTACTCAATGCTCTCGAACGCGGATACACCCATTCACCAGCAGGGGCCATGACTCAGTGAACATCGGAATGGTCATTGGTCGGATCGGTGACGTCGACGGCGTCGCGCTCGAAGCCGAAAAATGGATACACGTCCTCACCAAGATGGGGCACCAGGTTTTCATCCTGTCCGGAAACTTCAAGGGCCACCCGGTCCCACCGGAATGCGAGACTCACTTCCCGATGCTGTCGTTCTTCTCACCAGAATGCGAGTGGGAGCAGAATCGCGCGTTCTTCTACCCGCCCGACGATCCCGATGATCTCTTCGCCACGCTTGACAACAATGCACAGCGCGTCGCAACGAAGATCTTTGCCTGGGCGCTGCGCAACAAGATTGACGTGTTGCTCTCCGAGAACGCGTCCGCACTTCCCTGCCATCTCTCGATGGGACTCGGACTCAAGCTCGCGGTAGACAGCATGGACATCCCGGTAGTCAGCCACGACCACGACTACGCGTGGGAGCGCGGTACCCGATACGATTCGCCGTTTCAGGAGATCACGGATCTCGTCCGCGACACCTTCCCGTTGCGTTCGGCGCCCCATATCCACCACGCCGTCATCAACTCCGCCTCCCAGGCAGAGATCAAGCGTCGCTTCGACATCGACGCCTACGTGGTCCCGAACGTGATGGACTTCAACAGCCCATTTGGTATACCGGACGACTACAACGGCGATCTCCTCGAAGAAATCGGCTTCAATCACGACGACATCCCGGTCTTCCAAATCACGCGAATCATCGAGCGCAAGGGAATCGAGGTCGCGATTGACTTGATCGGACAGCTCGATGACCCGCGCATCAAGCTCGTGATCACCGGAAGTGCTTTGGACGACCAACGCAAGGGTTATTTCAAGCGCCTCGTCGACCAGATTGCTGAGCAGGGAGTCAGCGATCGCGTACGTTTTGCCTATCACCGTATTCTGTCCAACCGCAACCACAGTCCCGACGGAAGCAAGCTCTACTCCCTCTCCGACGCGTATGCGAACGCCGTTGCGTGCACTTACTTCAGCACCTACGAGGGCTTTGGCAACGCATTCGTCGAGGCGATCCTCGCAAAGCGCCCGGTCTTCGTGAACAACTACAAGCCGGTCTTCTGGCCGGATATTGGAAGCAAGGGATTCAAGTGCGTGATGCTCGAGGACAACCGGCTCACCGATGAGGCGCTCGCAGAGGTCGATGAGATTCTTCACAACCCAGAGTTGCGCAAGGAGATCGCCGAGCATAACTTCCAACTCGGTCGCGAGCATTTCTCCTACGAGGTGCTCCAGGAAAAGCTCGAAGAGCTCTTCCATTTTTGAGTTCGCGTAACTGGACCCGGAAGCACCCGCCCGCGACCCCGTGAGACAAAAGGGGTCAATGTGGGGCAGAAACGGCATCCGCAGACTGGCGCGATGCTCGCTTCACTGCGCGAAGAGAAGGTCACGACCTGGTTCGACCTGGGCCTCCTGCTCGATCGCTTGCGGGAAGACCGACCACGTTCCGCGCGCCGCGCCCCCGCGGATTTGCCGGCCTTCGAGCAAGACGTCGCGGCCGGCGTCGGCTTCCTCGCGTTCGACTTTGGGATCGACGGCGTATCGATGGAGATCGCAAAGTACGCCGAGGCGCTGCGCCAGTTTCTCGGGAATCCGAAGATCCACTACATCGCGGGCCACTTCGAAGACTCCTTGGACCACGTCATCGCCCCCGCCGATACCTGTCACACGATCGATACCATGCGTGGCTTCGACGATTGGCCGAGTTATCGCGACTTCTTTTCGCGAAAGCTCGAACGCGGCGGGTCGCGCTACAACAAGTTGATCGGGAGGCTGTGGTCCGAGGTATTGAGCACTTGCGAGGAGCTCGGCGCGATCGTCGAAGAAAATGACATCCGCCTCCTCTATCTCGCAAACACGAATTCCAATCCCGGAAACGTCGGCGTCGCGCTGGCGACGGTTCTCGTCTCCGAGCATCTGGGCATTCCAGTTGTCAACAACTGTCACGATTTCTACTGGGAGGGCGGGGCGAGCGAGGTAGATCGTGCCCTCGATGGAACTTCTCGCGGCCCCCGAGATCACTTCTTCACCAATGCGCACGTGGGGGAGATCTTCTCGGTGATCGAGATGCTCTATCCGTGGGAGTCGCGCAGCTGGGTTTCGGCGTGCATCAACACGACCCAGGTCGATGCATTGAGCGAACGTTTTGGTCACAACCCCGCGAGCGTCACCGAGATCGGGACCGCGATCGACACCCAGCGCTACACGATCCTCGATCGACACCGCACGAAGGAAGCGTGGAACCAGGTCGCAGAGATCCTGAGCGCGGGCCGTGCGAAGCTTCCCGCCCACGCGGTCGGTGAACTCCTAGAAGAAGGGCGATTTACCGCCGAGACGCGCCGACCCATGTTGATCGCCGCGAGAAAGCAGACGAACGTCGACTTCGCGAATGCCAACACGGTTCTCCTCCAAGCTACCCGCATCATCTCCCGCAAGCGGATCGAGCTGAACTTCAAGCTGATCGAGAAGCTCTTCGGAAATTCACGCTTCCTGAAGGCCTTTCTCGATCACCCTGAGAAGAAGCTCACGCTCCTCGTCAGTGGCCCGGTCGCAGCTGGCAACGATCCCTATCTGGAACGACTGATCCGCGAGTTCTCGAAGCTCGTTACGCGCCTCCCCGCAGCGGTGCGAGATCGGGTCTACGTCGCTTTCCTCTTCAGCGAATTCGATCGCCGAGAGTTTCGCGCCCGGCACTCGAACCCGATTGGGATGCCAGAGCTCTACAACATCGCCTCCCTCGCCGTATTGCCGAGCAAAACCGAGGGGCGATGCCTGCCCCTCATCGAGGCCGCGGCGTGTGGCGTTCTGATCCTGGCGTGTCGTTACGAGCCCGCCAAGGTCTTCTCCGCGGTGATCGGCGAAAACCTCGCTCGAGAGGATCGCCTGGACGTCACCATCTTTGGAGGCACCCACTTCAAAGACTCGATGATCGAAAAGCTCTGCGAGCGGCTGGTATCTACCGACCGTCCTGAGGCGATACGCCGTCACAATCGTCGGGTCGTCGAGAACCGCTTCAGTATCGAGATTCTGACTCGCGATCTCGGTCAGATCCTCGAAAAGCTCCACCTCCAGATGCAGGAGCCAATGCGCTGGATGAATCGCGCGAGCGACGCGATGGAGCAGTTCGCGAAGCGAGTTGCGATGGAGAGCCCGGAGCTCGACGCATTGCTCGAGACCCGACAACGCGAGTATCTGCCAGGCTTCGGGCGAATGGGCTTCATGTTGATGCTGAAGTCGCTGATCGACCCCAGCTACTTCCGGATCGAGGAACAGCGCTTGCGCGGGATGGCCTTCGATTTCGCGATACGGCTGATGCGCGAAACGGGTCTATCGAGTGAGACCGATCTATCGAGTAAAACCGGTCTATCGAGCGAGACCGGTCTATCGAGCAAACTGGAACTTGCGGACTGCGTGGACTTCTACAATACCGTCTACAGCCTCTTTCTGGTTCGCGACGGCGAGATGGCGATTCAGGTCGACGCTCCCTCGCGTACCGGCACCGCAATCGGCGGCGCTATCGCTATCGCGAGCTAACGCCGCAGGAGCTGACCGGCGTGATTGCATCGGTCCATCGGGACGCATTCGGCCCGCTGAATTCGATGGGGGTGCCGCACGAGGTTTCGCACCAACTGGCAGACTGGTCTGCGATGGTGGAGCAGTGTTTGGCGGCGGAGTCCCCGAAATCGACGACCGGGACTTTCTCTACGAGCGCCTTAGCGAGAACGTCCCGATCGCGATCTTCCCCGGTGCGTTGATCGAACACGAACTCGAGGTCTTCGTGCTCGCGGCGGCGCGGCGACGGCTGGGCCTCGGAATTCACGACGAACTCTCGGCCAAGCAAGTGCGTCAAATCGACCGCCTCGCACCGATCACGATCATTGAAAAGCGGGAACGGCTACCGGGGGGTGTCAGTGCGGAGTCACTCGAGAAGTATCTGGTGGACTGGGCGGGCTCGGAGCTCCGGCTGCTCTACGAGCGTGGAGTCTGTCGCGTCGTCGCCAGCGAGCAGATCTCGGTGGGGATCGACTTCCGCCAGCTGGGTGTCGAGGCCCTCTCGGCGCTCGATGGGATTCGCACGGCGGGAGGCTTCGTCGTCGCTTTGTGCCCTCACGCGGCGATGACCACCGATGCCGCCACCCTGGATCGATTCCACATCGGCCACGCCACGGACCCGACGACGGCGAACATCCTCGGTATTGCGCTGGGTGCGAGCTACGTGCAATGGGCACCGGCGGGTTTGCGCACGACCCTCGCCTATCCAACGCCGGTGCAGACCGCGAAGAGTCTCAGCGAGACCCTCCACACCCGGCGCTTCGCGCGACTCCGAAAACGTCTGGGAGACTCCAAGCTGCGGACTGCATTTTGCGAAGATGCGATCTCGCGCGGTTCGCGTGCCGAAGACCTCCTGCATCACCTCGTGACATCGAAGCGCTCGAAGCCGGGGCGGATCGAAATCGAGACACTGAACGGCGTCTACGGCGATGGCTTCCCGTGGTCGGGAGTGATCGCGTCGGTTCCGCGCGC
>PVMK01177441.1_pt1 | contig 12177 bp, 12 predicted proteins | sample 1853481 | NCBI WGS metagenome assembly PVMK01 (sample SAMN08533507, study PRJNA380276) | Marine sediment metagenome, whole genome shotgun sequencing project. | reverse complement strand
TTCGATACGGCGTTACACGCCATGGTGACAAGCTCGAAATCCGAATATCGAAATTCGAAACAAATCCTACTATCAAATGACCTAAATCCAAAACTTTGAACATTGGGATTTATGATTTTGAGATTGTTTCGAATTTCGTAATTCGTGCTTCGGATTTTATAACAACTTAATGTAGGATATAAAAATGAAAATTGTGGAATGTATCGATGTTACTAAGACCTATCGGCAGGGTCAGGTGACGGTCCAGGCGCTAAAGGATGTCAGCCTGCAAATCGACAAAGGGGAGTTTTTAGCGGTCGCCGGCCCCTCCGGATCCGGCAAAACGACGCTGTTAAACATGATCGGCGGTCTGGATCTGATCGATTCCGGCAGTATTTTTGTGGACGGCGAGGCATTTGAAAACATGTCCCAATCGCAACTGGCCAATCTAAGGCTTCATAAAATCGGGTTTGTCTTTCAAGCCTATAACCTGATCCCGGTATTATCTGCCGTCGAAAATGTTGAATATGTCATGCTGCTGCAGGGCCTGCCTGCAAATGAACGCCGAGCGAAAGCAAAGGCCATACTGGATGAGGTGGGACTGGAAGGAAAGTATAACCGGCGACCGGCAGAATTATCCGGGGCCAGCAGCAGCGTGTGGCTGTTGCCAGAGCCATTGTATCCAATCCGTCGATTGTTCTGGCCGATGAGCCCACCGCCAACCTGGATTCAAAAACCGGCCAGGGGTTGCTGGAAATGATGCAGCAGATGAATGCGGAAAACAGATTACCTTTATTTTTTCAACCCATGACCGCATGGTTATGGATTATGCGCGCCGGCTGGTGAAATTAAGGGACGGTCGCCTGGTGGATGATCAGGTAAAATCAAACTGAGCTCAAAGCTGAAAGCTCAAGCAGAGCGATCCACAGATTAAATATTATCCGCAGATTACGCAGATTATCGCAGATTAAAAAAATAATATAATTGCAATATCTTAACAGGCTCAAAGTATGAATTGGAATCGCATTCAAAGCTTTTTAAAGAAATTTTAATATAATGCAATCGTAAATTCGCGACCCAGCAAAAGAAGAATGATGAATCGATCATTAACGAAAACAATCGGTTGTATTATTTTCCTAATGATTGGGTTTATCGAACTTCAAAGCCGCATAAACCATGTTTGGGCATCACCGCTTGAGAATCTGACCACAGAATCAGCCTCGCAAGAAGCATCCAAATCCCGGATAGGTTCCTGGCTGGATCAAATCGATATGCACTGGGGAGGGCGCTTAAAAGCGATAGGCTCTGCCACCTTTGCCAGGGATGACACCATTTTTGAACCTGTCGGTACCGGGACCTATTTGAATTTGGATACCGATCTGAGGATCAACAATGACACCTTCCTGGGGGATTGGGGCCACCTTGAGACCCAGTATGAAGCTATCCTGACGGGCGGCAAAGCCCGCGAAAAGAGACAGGATTTAAGAGAGATATTCCCCGATTTTGAAGGCAGCACTATTGTTTTTCGGCGCATCTTTGAAGGATGATCGCCGTTTGATGGACTTGACCCATACCATCAAGGAAGAAGACCGCTATATTCTGGTTCAGCGCCTGGACCGCTTGAATTTTACGTATCAACCCAATTGGGGATGGGTTCGCATCGGCCGCCAGGCCATCACCTGGGGAAATGGCCTGATATTTAATCCCATGGATTTATTTAACCCCTTTCCGCCGGCCGATATTCAACGCGATTACAAAGTCGGCGACGATATGGTGCTGGCGCAAATTGCGCTTCCGCGGTCCGCCGATCTCCAGCTATTATACGTGGTCAGACGGGATCCGGATACGAATAATGTGGAAGCCGACCGCAATTCCCTGGCCGGTCTGCTTCATTTTGCCGCCGGAACCACCGAGTTTGATATAATGGCCACCCGGCACTTTGATGACTATGTGGTAGGCTTGGGCAGCTCCGGCATTTGGGGAGGGGCGGCCTGGCGACTGGATACCACCGCCACATTTCTGGACGATGGCCAAGGCCAAAACACCCAAAACTATTTGTCGGGCGTCGCCAACATGGATTATTCCTGGATCTGGTGGGAAAAAAATTTTTACGGACTCTTGGAATATTATTACAACGGTCTGGGTGAAAGTGATTACCCGGGTGCCCTGTCCAATTCCGATATTACCAATCGATTGGCCCGCGGAGAATTATTTGTCCTCGGGAAACATTACTTGAGCGCTGAATTCCAGCTGGAATTGCACCCGCTGTTTAAGATATTTTTTACCGGCATCAACAATATGCAGGATCCTTCCGGAATACTGCAGCCCCGGGCTGTCTGGAGCATGACCCAGAACCTGGAAATGAAAATCGTCGCCAATATTTTTTACGGTGATAACGGTGATCCCGGCTCCGAATTCGGCGGCTTTATCATCCCGGGAACCAACATCCACAGCCGCAGCCCGAATAATGCCTACCTGTGGTTTAACTATTACTTCTAAATGCACAGCTCAGCTTTTTATAAAAACAGGTAAATCCTTGTCGTAAAATTTGATTGAATCGCCAGCTCATTTGCTAGTCAGATGCGGATTGCTTTATTTAAGATACTGAAATAATTTGACTAAATTCTTAAATCATGCTATAAAATTTTTTAATACCATAAATTACTTAATGACGAATGCCGTCCTCATAGATCTGAATCAGTTAACCAACACCAACCCATTACAATCCAAGGAATATGCTAACCAGGCTTATTATCTGGCCAACGCGGAAAATTGCCTTTTTCCTGAACTCGACCAATAATCAGCTAAAAGAATGAAAAGACTGTTCACCTCAGCTTTTAATTTGTATAGCGATCAAACCGGAACCATGTGTAGATCATGTTAACTTCGCCGCTTAAATATATAATCCAAATTCCTAATCGTAAAATCGGCAAAACTGGTGCAAACACTATTTTGCTTGCAACCGCTGACATTTTCGGAAAGGCTGCTCTTTTTATAATATTCGTTTTGTATGCCAGGTCTTTTGGCGTCCAAACATATGGTTATTTTTCATTCGCATATGGTGCCACAGCATTATTGGTCATCATAGCAGATCCCGGTATTAACCAATTTATTATTAGAGAAATTGCCGCAAAAAGCCTACGAACTATCGCTGCGCTTAAAAGGCTTTTTATTATTAAAGCTGTACTTTTGTTACCTTACAGCATAGTTACGCTCCTGTACTGCTTTTTCTTTGATATTACCGGCAGACCTTTTTTGTTCGTAATATTTATGATGTTTTATTTCTGGATTGATTCCTTGCATCAATTCATACGCAACATTTATCGTGCCCAGGAAAAGATGAATATCGACCTAATTTCCAGGGTCAATGAAAGAACCCTATTGCTCGTTATAGCAATTATCTTCATCTATCTACGAACGCCTCTACTTTTAGCATTCTGTTTTCCGTTAGTCGCATTATTTTCGATTTTATTGGATATCTTCTGGCTCAGACCTTTCCGCATATGTGCTCCACTGGAAGGGGCCAGCATTAATTTAGTTAGAATATTTAAAAAGACTTTACCGTTTACTGTGTCTCATATCATTTTCGTCATATATTTTCGGGTCGACACCTTAATGCTCCAAGCCATTACTGGCTTCGAATCTGTTGGCATTTATAATGCTGCATATCGCATATTTGAGGGTACTCAATTAATTCCTATAGCTTTTGCTGGAAGTCTTTATCCCGTCTTTTCTAGATTGTCTAAAGAAGACATAACGGGCTTGCAATTTATTAAAAATAAAGCATTTATAATTTTAATGCCTGTCGCTATATTTGTGTCTATAATATTATTCGTTTTTTCTGAAGAAATAATAAATATTATTTATGGATCCAGTTATAGTGAAAGCCAAACTGTATTATCAATTTTGGCCTTAGGGATCATTTTTAATTATTATTATATGGTCTTCACATATCTTTTGGCTGCATTAGATAAGCAGGGGCATGTAGTCATATTTGGATTGATCATTTTAATATTAAACATAGTACTAAATTTAATATTGATTCCTATTTACGGTCCGTCAGGTGCAGCTGCCGCAACCGTAGTTTGTGAACTTTTAATCACATTAATAATTTTTTTCCTTACTAAAAATTTGTTGGGAATAATTACCAGTGAAAAGCGATAATCGGCCAAAGGATTACTTTAGACGTAGTCGCGATGAGCTTCTCAACCTTTTACCAAAATCTGCTAATTTAAAGGTTCTTGATATCGGGTGTGGTGAAGGTGTGCTGGGTAGCCGTTTAAAACAATTTGGACAAATTGTATATGGTATTGAAATCTCATCAAATGCGGCCAACATAGCATCTTCTGTATTGGACAAAGTCTTTGTTGGCAATGTGGAGAATATGGAATTTGAGTTTCAAAACGGATTCTTTGACACTATTATAATGGGAGATATTTTGGAACATCTTTTCGATCCATGGGCCTTCCTCTCACGCACTTCTCGTTTTCTGAAAAAAAATGGAATCTTGGCAGCGTCTATCCCAAATATACAATATTTTCCGATCATAATAGATCTTCTTCGTGGAAGATTTGAGTATAGGGCACATGGCATTCTCGATAAAACCCACCTTAGATTTTTCACGTCTCGAGAAGTAACAAGACTTTTTCTTCACTCTGGATTTGCAATTTTAGATATGCCAACAATTTACCCATACAAAAAGCGCTTAGCTAAAATCGTAATACCTGCATTTGATATTCTTTCATTCCATATTTTTAAAAATTTCTTAGTTGGCAATATTTTTGTTGTTGCCACACTAAAAAAGTAAAGATTTTAACACCTGGTCAACTAAAAATCCATATATTACTTTTTGGGGGAGTAAAATTTGAAAATACTACTCGTTAATGTTCAAAAAGAAACCCCCTATTATGTCACTGATTATGACCCGCTCGGACTTGCTTATCTTTCAGCATATGCAAAGCAGAGTATCCCTGATTTAGAGATAAACATTCTTAACTCAGCTGATCCTAATAAAATATTTAGTGGCAACTACGACTTAATCGGTTTCTCCAGTGTGTCACAATATTTTGGTTACACGCTAGAACTTGTTCGGCACGCACAAGGTTTAAAAATCCCTATCTTGATCGGTGGAATTCATATTACCCTTTTACCGAAGTCTTTGCCTCAAGGTGGTGTCGTTGGTGTCATAGGCGAAGGTGAGCACACATTTGTCGAATTAATCACACTGTTTAGAGATAAGGGCCGCTTTTCTGATGATGACCTCTCTCATATAAAAGGCATCGCATATTATGATAAATCCAACAACCTCTGTGTCACAGTTCCAAGACCTCCTATTGATCCGCTTGACCTGCTTCCGCTTCCCGACCGAGAATTACTAAATATCAACAAAAATGGAACAGTCTATCTTTTCTCATCTAGGGGTTGTCCCTTTAAATGCGCCTTTTGTGCTTCAACGAGATTATTTGATCGTTTGCGACTTTTCTCTGCTAATTATGTCGTTAATGAAATCAGGCACATCGTACGAGAATATAATCCTGACCACATTAAATTTTATGACGATCTTTTCATCGCATCCAAGAAGCGGTTGAGAAATATCGTTGAAATGTTGAATCAATTTACAATCCCCAAAAAAGTCCTATTTTCATTAAACGCCACAGCTTCAATGATCGATGACGAAACCGCAAAACTTCTACGTAAAATGAATGTCTACAGCGTTGGTATGGGGATAGAGTCCGGCAATCAGCATATTTTAGACTATTTAAAGGCAGGAAAAGCCACCGTTGAACAAAATGAAAAAGCTATTAATATACTTGCAGATAATGGTATCAACCCAACAGCTACCTTTATTATTGGATCACCTTCTGAAGACGAGGCGTGTTTTAACGATACCCTGAATTTCATCAATAGAAGCAAACTCTCTAAATCCTATCTCTATTTGCTAACTCCATATCCAGGCACTCCTGTCTGGGAGTACGCCGTTGAAAAAGGTTTTGTAAACAATGACATAAATTGGGATTTGCTCGACATCAATGAAAATACTGAATTCGAGAAACGAATTATTCTTTCTGAAAACTTTTCGCCAGAAATACTCCGAAAATTATTTTATAGATTTCAGTCAATATCACGTAAAAAGTACTTTCAGCGGATGATCGTCCAAGGCCTAAAACGACCGGATTTGATTTACCCCTTTCTTAAATTCAACCTAAAAAAGTTGATAAATAATGGATAATTTACGGACAAACCCTTTTGGAATTATTGTATTAAATTATAATGGCCTGGAAGATACACTTGAGTGCCTCAATTCCATTCTATCGTTAGAGCTGATACCAAAGGAGATTGTTCTCATTGATAACGGATCTACCGATGGGTCTCAAGATATGTTCATCAATAAATTCAGCAACGATGGCCGCATTACCTTAATCTTTCTGGAAAATAACACTGGTTATGCAGCCGGAAATAATGTTGGTATAAACTATCTTCTAAAGCGCGATGTTGATATTATTTGCATCTTAAATAACGACACGATAGTTAAATCTGACTTCCTAAAAGCTTTGCGAGACTGCCTTAAACCCGGTTCTTCAAACCATATCGCAACGCCAAAAATTTTGTGCACTGACGGTCAAACAATCTGGTCGACAGGCGAGCATATTTTCTATCCGCTCCTCATATCGCGAACTAACAAAGGAAAACCTGACAAAGACGACTTTAAAACATGGCAAAACATCAATGGCATAACAGGATGTGCAATGGCTGTGAGAAGAGAAGTATTTGAAAGCATTGGTACGTTCGACGAGAATTATTTTGCCTACGTAGAGGATGTCGATTTCTGCAAGCGGGCTGTCGATGCGGGATTTAAACTTACCTTGTGCCCCCTTTCCACCATTATTCATAAAGTTGCCCGCACCACCGGCAACCTGAGTGCGGCACAATTATATTTGAAAACGAGGAACAGGGCCTATTTTATCAAAAAAAATATAGCCCCTATATACTGGGGGATAGCTTACGGCTGGTATCTAATTCTGAACATGTTCTGGATCTTAAAAAGTATATGCAGAAAGGACGTAAAAGCTATCAATGCCGTAAAATTGGGTATGATTGATTTCCTTCGAGGAAAAATGGGACGAGGTAATGTAGAGTTTTTTATATAATTCTTTTCGCCGAATAAATTTATTGTCTAAATGAACATTATTCTGTTCTCACAACAGCTGGCATCCTTCCGCAGTGGCGTTGGAACCTACACGCACAACCTCATAAAAGGCTTGAGTACATTGGGCCACCATGTTGACGTGGTTGTACCGAACCGTGAAGCGATCAATGATTTAGACCGCAACATACTGAAGGTGCCAAGCCTTTCATTCGATCCAACACCTGGGCACTGGCTTAGCCTTGGGTACGCATTTAAACGTACTTTTAAAAAAATCGCATCTCGCTATCAAATCGCTCATTTCACCGATGCCCGTGAAGCATGGCTGGTTCGAAATCCCGCTGTTCCTGTGGTGGGGATGATCAACGACACATATGCATTGGATTGGGTTGGGAGCGGGTATCCACGCCATGCATATGCCGATCGATTGAAACGGTCTCTTTACTATTCTCTGCAACGCATAATCGAACGGCACACTTATCGCAAGTTTCCAGTTGTCTTGGCAAACAGCTTGTATACCACCCAAAAGATAATACAAGGATACGGGCTACCCGCGCAAAATGTCAAAACAGTATATTACGGATTGACCCCATCTTCGCCTTTAGAACCGATAGAGATAAAGGGAGAGCCGTCGATTATATTTGTTGGCGCTAACTTTCAACGTAAGGGCCTTGCGACTTTGATCGAGGCTGTTTCAATACAAAAAGAATTTTTACCTGATATTCGCCTGCATGTTATCGGTGAGGATCGAAATCAGCCGGCATTGGAAAACCGGAGCCGCCGCCTTAATGTTCAAAATAACATCGTGTTTCATGGACGCAAGGCCAACGAAGAGGTCAAACGCATGATGGCTGGTGCGGATATATTCGCAATGCCCTCTCTAACCGAGGGATTCGGCTTGGTATACGCCGAAGCAATGCAGATAGGCGTTCCCGTCATAGCAACAAAGGAAGGCGGTCTAAAAGAAGTAGTGCAAGATAAAGAAGAGGCGCTTTTCGTAAGACCCAGTGATCCTCATGAACTTGCTGCTGCAATACAGTCTCTGGTCAATGATAGAGAGTTGATCTCCCGTTTAAAAAGGAATGGAAAATCTGCTGTTGCTCGACTGAGTGTTGAAAAAATGGCAGTGGAAACTGAAAGAATTTATTTAGAATTATTGAGAAATAGAAATCATCAACTTTATCGGTCCTAATTTTTTTTTATTCATTATCATCAAATTTCCCAAATAAAAACAGCAACGACCACATTGAACTATGAGAATACTGTATTTCGGAATATATTCCAAGGGGATAGAATATCCCCGCAATAATAACATCATTAATGGATTGAGGCTCAATGGAATTGATGTCATTGAGACTCATTTCAACCTCGCGTCATCTTTTCGACAACGTTTCCGATTGACCCAGAGCATCTATGCTTTCTCGTCATTCTGTTTTAAATTGGCTTTGAGCTATTTCGTTCTTGCCTGGAAATATATCAAAACACAGCAGGTTGACGTTATTATTGTTGGGCATCCCGGATACTTTCACATTCATTTGGCTTGGTTATTAAGGACTCTGTCACCATCCAAGCCGTTGGTTATCTATGATGTTTTCATTCCTTTTTACGATGCCGTTATCATTGATCGAAAACTGATAAAAGAGGGAACGATTACCAGCAGGATGTTGCACAGGTTTGAGGCCCTATGCTGTCGGTGTGCGGATATCTGTCTTATTGATACTAAAGAACACTGTACCTATCTCGTAGACGAATTCAAACTTCCGTCTGATCGGGTGTATCCAATATATGTGGGCCCTACAATCAATAATGAATATGAGGCTCCAATATCCCAAACGAAAGGTCGACTTAAAATAATCTTTGTCGGCACCTACATACCCTTGCATGGCGTCGAGATCATACTCGAATCCGCGAAAGAACTTCAAGATGAGGAAGATATCTCGTTTCATCTTATTGGATCAGGACAATTGCAGGGGAAAATGAAAATCAGGGTTGATCGATGGAGGCTGAAAAATGTAATCTTTAGTGACTGGGTGCCTACAGATCGGCTGGGCGATGTGATCCGTTCACACGATCTATCTCTGGGCGTTTTCGGGGTCACACCCAAAACATTCAGAGTCATCCCCTCAAAAGTCTATGATATATGTGCCGCCGGGGTTCCCTTTATTACCGCTGACACACCGGCCATACGAGAAGTATTTACTCACAAAAAGAATGCCTACCTCGTACCTCCCGGGAACCCCTATAAGCTCACAGAAGCAATTCTTACTTTGAAAAATGATCCGGAGCTGCGTTTGCGCATTTCACAGTCATCCTTTGAAACGGGGAAATCAAAATTCTCTTTGAAAAAAATCGGGAACGATCTTCTCAAAATTGCAAATGATTGTTTAAGCTAAATAAAACTACTTATCCATCGGATTGTTTTTTTAGTTTTCTGGGCATACCCCTTCTCTCAAAGCGCATCTGGCAAATCTGTTCTGAAATTAAACTCATCATAAAAATGAGGATGGACGTGACAAATAAAAGAGCGCTCATATTGGTAAAGGTCCCCATGGTGATCAGAGTATAAAGGTAGCGGAAAAGCCCCAGGACAAACATGACAAAACTGACCGGCAAGAAAACCCGCATGGGTGAATAGAGCGTGCAGATGCGGGTGATAATCATGAAAAACCGCACGCCGTCTCTGAATAATTTTATTTCACTAATACCCTTTTCGCGCTTTTGTACCTGTATCGGAACGTACTTTAAACTCATTCCACTTCTGAGTACACCCAGCGTAATCGTGGTGGGATAGGAATAGGTGTTAGGCAGTAGATATAAGAACCCGCGCGCAACTTCGGCTTTAACGGCCCGAAAACCGGATGTAAGATCTTTGATCGGAAATTTAGCCACGTATGATCCAAGCCAGTTGTATATCTTATTCCCCAATGCGCGCCCCATCGAAGCTTGTCCCTTTATCGATCGCGCACCGACAACCATATCGAATTCGGGAAATGGCTCTAGTAGTCTTTTAATGTCCTCCGGACGATGCTGCCCGTCTCCGTCCATGAATACGAGGATATCTCCTTTGGCCACCCGAATACCGCTTTTAACTGCTGCACCGTTGCCGATGTTGTAAGGATGGCTGAAAACTCGCGCACCGGCATCCGCCGCAACTTCAGCGGTGTTGTCTTCGGAGCCGTCATCGATCACCACAATTTCGAAATCAGGATACCGCCGCTGAATGGTTTGAATCAGGTCTGCGATGGTCTGGGATTCATTGAAGGCCGGAATGACAACTGAAACTTTGGCTTCTGTCATATCTTGTGAGATGGTTTGGGTTGAGGTTGCGTTGCTATCAATAGAAAAAATGGCTGTTTTTCGCATTCGAAGGTGTTCGCATGTCCCTAATTATATTCTAAATTCAATAAATTTACAAGTGCCGATAAGCTGATTGCAGGACATACCGCGATGCTGCAATGACGGTCTGATCATCGGACCTGAACTTTCCAGGATCCAGCGGATGGCTCCGGAAAAACAAAATACTTTCGCCCGGCATAGGAAACACCCATTTCAAATATGCGGATTCTTTGCTGGGCAAGTTTAGCAACCAATTCGGGTTCTAACCCGAAGCGTCGTTCATCAATTCGAATAGCCTGAATCACCACCCGGCGAAATACCTTATAACAGCATTCCATATCGGTGAGGTTCAAATCGGAAAACATGTTGGAAAGCTGGGTCAGGAGCTTGTTGCCCAACGAATGCCAGTAATACAATACCCGGTGGCTTTCACTGGCAGCAAAACGAGACCCGAAAGCTTAACAGGCTTTGTCTGGAAAGTTGATTGCATATCCATGCCTTGGTAACACGTTTATTTTGAGAACTCATCATGAGCTGCGCCGTTTTCGGGCACCGACCGAATTCGATTGCGGATCATATCGACACTATAACTTAGCGTAAACATCGCCATGGCATAGAGCAGCGGTCTTAACGGTACAGCATATCGCGGAAACGGAGTCCCAGCCATGTGCAAAAGCGTGAAATAAATCAGCAGCGCCGAGATGAATCGAGCAAGCAGCATCTTGGGTTTATTGTCGCCGTAAGGCCAGCCCGTAAACCATGCAATCCATAACCCCATAAATGCAAGCCCAACAATCGGCCAATGGAGCGTGCGCGCCAGGCGATGGGTCAATCGGAACAGTCCATCGTCTTCGTAAGGCGTACTTGAAACCGCATAGACAAACGCATCGCCCTGTCCCTGCACCATGTTCCAGGACCACAAGGCAATCGGTTTCTTGAACACAAACCACCGGATATGTTCGCCCGGCCTGCTTTGAAACCGAAGTACGATTTCATTCAATACAGTCGCGGTATTCCGTTTGATTTCATCGGAACGCGGGTCAAATCGATACGGAAAGCCGTAACTATTTTTATCACCATTGTAGGTAAAATCGGGGTATAATCCGTGGTGTAGAAAAGCGATTTTCAAATGCTGATCGGATAATGTGTTAAGCGTCACCAAATTCCGGATGTACCAGGGCGATGCCACCAACACAAAACCGGCCAGCAGACCGGCAAAATAAAAAAAACCCTGTTTTCGACCGTAATGAAGGCAAAGAAACACTAGAATAACAATCGGAAAATATAGCAGACTGGGGCGTACTAAAAAGCCACCGCCTAAACATATGCCAATAGCTATGGCCCGGAAAACCGATGGGCGTTCGGCAAACAGTTTTGCAATTGCAGTGGTCAGGACAAGAATAAAACAAAACAGTGTCTCTGTGAGAACGTAACTGTTGGCAACAATCAGGTGCGGGCTGATCGCTGTTAACAAGGCAGCCGCCAGCGCCCAAAATTTCGACAAAAAACCCCGGAACACATAAAAAGCGATTGCCAGCGTGATACTGCTGAGAATCAACTGGGCAAATATGATATCAAGAACATTTTTAGCGCTGAGCTTACGATCGATAAGCAAAGAAATAAACAGCGGATATCCGGGATATCTGTAAGCATCCGGTTGGACAGACCGGTCCGGATGCGCAATGGCGCTAATATCTCTCGAATAGGTACCTTTGTAG
>PVMK01128198.1_pt1 | contig 12177 bp, 14 predicted proteins | sample 1853481 | NCBI WGS metagenome assembly PVMK01 (sample SAMN08533507, study PRJNA380276) | Marine sediment metagenome, whole genome shotgun sequencing project. | reverse complement strand
TTGCCAACGCCGGTACCTGTTCCGGTAATGAAAATAGCCGGACATGTATTTTTAACAGTTATGAGCTTCTCAACAGCCATGAATTTTTACCTCCAGGTCGGTAAACATCTGCATATCGACTTCTCTGCTACGGCCTGATGTCGTCAGATAGTTGCCAACCATGGTGCCGCTGGCGCCAGCCATAAAGATCCATGATTGTAGCTCGCGCAAGTTGGTTTCGCGTCCGCCGCAGACGCTGATCGGTTTGTTGGGCAGGAAGTAACGAAACATGGTGATGGCACGAACGCAATCCATGGGTGTGAGCGATTGATGATTTTCCAGCGGTGTTCCCTGGATCGGATTGAGAAAATTCAACGGTATGGAGTCAACATCCAGTTCACGTAATGTTTCCGCCAGCTCCACTCGTTGTTCTATGGATTCTCCAAGGCCAAAGATGCCACCACAGCAGACTTTCATTCCTGTCGCTTTGGCCAATTTCACCGTATTGACGTCTTCCTCATAGTCATGAGTGGTGCAGATCTGAGGAAAAAATGAGCGAGCAGTCTCCAGGTTGTGATGGTAGGTGACGCAGCCTGCATCAGCCAGGGCCAGTGCCAGATCTTCAGTCAACAGACCTAGTGAAGCAGAGGGTTCGACATCAAATCGATCACGGATCTCACGAATGGCAGAGAGAATCGTGTCAAACTCCTCACCAGCTTCCGGCTGGGTGCCACTCGTCACTATTCCATAACAATGAGAGCCTTCTTCCTCGGCCTGTTGTGCGCCAGCAATGATTTCCTGACGAGATTTCAGTGGATATATCGGTGGTGATGATTGATGGTGAGACGACTGCGCACAGAATGCACAATTTTCCTGGCAACGTCCGGATTTGGCATTTATTATCGAACAGAGTTGAGCCATGTCAGCAAAAGAGTGTTCTTTCAGGTGGTGTGCACCTGCCATGTATGCTGAATATTCAGCCCCTGTAGCGCGAAGAATCTTTACGCCTTGATCGTGAGACAGTGATTGTCCTGCCATGGCTTTGTCGACAAGTTGCTGTATATGCTGTAAATAATTCATAGAAACTCCTGCTGTTTGATTTTAAAGGCCGAATTATCAGCGATGGTGAGGCAATTGTCAACCTTGCTAAACGTATGGTTAACAAGTCGGCTTGTACTACTTATGTTAATTATGATCCATATTTCGTTGACATGCTAACATCTGAATGCTAGAACAGTATTTCATTTTCGTACTTATTGGAGTTTTGTGAATATGGTTAAAAAGTTGATCGGGAAAAAGCTCAAGACGACAAGATTACGCAATGACATGACAATACAGGAGCTAGCTGCTAGTTCCAGTGTCTCCTCAAATATGATTTCAAGAATAGAACGTGGTCTCACGACGCCTTCAGTAGAAATTATAGTTAAACTTGCCAGTGCCTTTGGTATGAGTATTAACTACTTTGTCGAGGAAGCTGAGAAGGGCTCTACTGTTGTCCATACCAAAAAAGGGCAAGGTGAGCCCATTTTTTTCTTTGAAGACAAGCATCAGATTATCAGCTTGACGCAAGGCCTGCGTGATCCGAACTTTACGGTCTTTTTCGACACCATTGAGCAGGGCTGCAGTAGTGGCGACGGCGGTATGGTGCATACCGGCGAGGAGTTCGCTCTTGTTCTTGAAGGAACTCTTGAGCTTGTGATCGAGGGTGACCGTTATGAACTGGCGGAAGGTGATTCTATTGTTTTTAAGGCCTCACTTCCGCACCGTTGGCGTAACCTGCACCCAGGTAAGACTCATGTCCTTTGGGTTGTCTCTCCTGCTCCAAGCCTGAATTGAAACAATCAACGTAGTTTTTGAAGAGAATATATTATGAAGCTGAAGAAAATTGTCGGCAAAAAGCTTAAATCAATCCGCCTTAAAAATGACATGACAATTCAGTCACTTGCGTCAAAATCCAAAGTCTCTTCAAATATGATATCCAGGGTTGAACGTGGTTTGACCATCCCCTCGGTTGAGATCCTGATGAAGCTTGCGGCTGTCTTTGATAAGAGTATCAATTATTTTATTGAAGAGTTCTCTACGACAAACGAAATTGTCCACTCTTCGCCTGGGCTGCGTGACACGACTGTTTATGATGATGAAAGCAATATGCACACAGAGTCGTTCACTTCTGGACTGCGTGATCCACAGTTCATGTCGTTTCTTTGTACCGTTCCCAAAGGCGGGACCAGTGGTCAGAAAAATATGTATCATCCAGGTGATGAGCTGATCTTTTTAATCGAAGGTTTACTAAAGGTCACAATTGCAGACGAAGAATACTCACTTGTTGCTGGTGACAGCCTTTCTTTCAAATCACACCTGCCACACCGTTGGGAAAATGTCGGAGATTCCGATGCACGTGTCATCTGGACCTTGTCTCCATTCACAACGATCTGACTTGTCGTTGGCTAAATCTCCTCTAAACCCCACAACTCACTGAAAATACTGGTCGCTGGACTTGACAGCCCACAATGACAATGTAATATGGATGTAGCCTTTGGGCCTACTCATGTGGATTGCCATGAGCATCAGGCCTGATGTGACGTAAAATGCTCTGTCTGGAGGTATACATGAACAAGTCAGAACTAGTGGAAGCTTTGGCCGCTCGTAACGGCCTTACCTATAAAAAATCAGAGGAAATAGTAAATATTGTTTTTGACTCCATGTCAGAAACTCTAACTGCTGGCGGGCGCATTGAGATTCGAGGGTTCGGCAGTTTTGTTGTCAAGGATTACCAGGCTTACATGGGGCGTAATCCGAAAACTGGCGAGGTCATTCAGGTCCGTCCTAAAAAACTGCCATTCTTTAAAGTAGGTAAGGAGTTACGAAACAAGGTCAACAATAAGGGATAAATGAACCCAACTCTATAAAATTCAGTGTTATAACTGTCTTAGGCCGGGAAACAGCTAGTATTTTCCCGGCCTTTTTGCGCTTACCTTCCTTCAGTATTTACTATTTACAATTTCTCCCCATAAATGCTTGAAAACAGAAGACTTTTTGTTGATAAATGGATTATGTCAAAACATGCTATCGATGGCACGATAATTGATGGATAAAGGTTTGATATAACAGAATAAATCTAAAGGATCTTTCTGGATACATGATAATCGAACACAAAGGTGTTGTCCCACAGATCGACGCATCAGTTTTTCTTGCGCCCAGCGCTTGTGTTATTGGCGATGTCCAGATAGGCGAAAAGTCGAGCCTCTGGTTCAACGTCATTGTCCGTGGTGACGTTAACTTTATCCGTATCGGTCGCCGATCAAACATCCAGGACGGTTCGGTTATTCACGTAACTCGAGAGACTCATCCGACTGTTGTCGGTGATGATGTCACCGTAGGACACAGCGTAACTCTGCATGGTTGCACTGTTAACGACGGATGCCTCATCGGCATCGGGGCCATTGTTTTGGATGGTGCTGTGATTGGCGCTTCGTCATTGGTTGCAGCTGGCTCAGTTGTCGCGCCGGGGACGCAAATTCCGCCAAGGTCGTTGGTTATGGGTAGCCCCGGTCGTGTGAAGAGAGAGTTGACAGAGGATGAATGCACGAATATTCATTCTTTTGCTGAGCGCTATATTCGGTATCAGGAAGATTATCGTCCATAAGCGTAAAGGATCAGTTGATTTTGTCGTTTCTCAATGTTAAAAATAGCTGTTTTTTAAACTCCATTAAGGATCCTCCACGGTTTATGCTCCGTTTTGTTTTTTTTCTTTGCTTATCCCTGTCTTTCTCGTTGCTGAATAGCTCCGTAACCCAGGCAACCTCCACCCAGTTTGGTGATACGGGACTACTTTCGCAACCGACGGCACAGACCCTTAACGAAGGGAATATCTGTATCGGTCTCTGGGCGAACTGCTCCGACGGGGTCGACACTGACTCCAATCTTTCCAGCTCTTCAAGCACGATCATCCCGGCAACTATTACCATGGGCCTCGGTACCTTTATGGAAGTGTATGGCTCCTATCCGAATCTTCTCTTTAATGGCGATGAGGACAGCAGTGGGCGCGGCTCTGCAAACGCCGGATTTAAATTTCGTGTCTACGGTAAGCGTGCGGATAGATTTCGCTTAGCTCTTGACCTGCAAGGGCGTCGCTCGGTTTCTGATGACCCGGAGTTTGATGGACTCACGGATTATGTCAGTCGCTTTATTGCTACTATCAAGATGGATACTTTCGCCATCCATGGCAATGTGGGATATGCTGTCAATGATTCTCCCAGCTCTATTGATTATGATGATCAAGTCCTTCTGGGTGGTGGGGTTGAATACTCTCTTGCCACACGTCTACGTCTGATTGCCGAGGCCTCTATCGAGTCCGAAAAGATCTCCGGCCTTGGCGAGCCAAGCGAATTTACTGCTGGATTTCAGTATTTTATAACTCCTCATCTAACGATGAATCTTGGTGGCTCAGTAGGGCTCTCCGACGCAAGTCCGGACTGGCGTATTCTACTGGGCTTGACGACCTGTCAAGGGGTTGGCACTTTCAACAGGCCTGTTCCAAAGATGGTTGATGATAGTGACTTCATCGATGAGCCACCTGAGCCGATCAAGGTGAGTAAAATCAGAATATTGTCTCCTCTGCTTTCAAAGGCGTCAGTCGCTGAATCACCGATCAGTCATCTGGAAGTTCCCATAAAAAACCCTGAATGAAACATTTATCATTGATCCATCAAAACGCCTTGCGGGGTCGGGGTTGGGATCTCTTGAAATTTCGCCTGTCGGGCCAATGGGTTCCATGACTTTTGCACAAAAGGCCTCTCTTCCTGATCAACCTTTTCCAGCCAAGATTCGCCGCCGCTTTCGTTTTCCTGAACTCACATTTTCTTTTAACCAATGGGACCTCTCGGAAGAGGGGCGCAGATCTATATCCCTGGTTGCAGAGGAACTTCGCAAGGAAAACAAATACTTCATTATCAGTATTGAAGGTCACACTGACGATGTTGGATCTGAAATATACAACCAGACCATTTCATTTAAACGAGCTGTTATTGCAGCGACTCACTTAGTGCTGCGTGACGGATTTGATCCGGCAAGAATTTTTGTTAAGGGTTATGGCGAGACCCGTCCGATTGACGATAATTCTACTGCTGCCGGGCGTTCTCGTAATCGCCGTGTAGAATTTCTTATTCTGGTCCCTGAAGAATATGAAGAGTTTGAGCCCGAGCCTCTCAGCAATAAGGTGAACGGCGCCACTATCGGTGACGACAGTGTCTTTTTACAGAAGGACCCCAGAATTGACCCGCTTGCGATTGAGCAGGCCATTATGGAAAAAACCGGGGCTGAAACGGCTCGACCAACTGGCGCGTTCAGCCAGATTGATAAGGTAAGGTAAAGATTGATGGACTGCATAAGCACAAAAAGGGCTAATCGTGCGATTCTTAGTCATTATTGTAACTCTGCATGCATCGGCTCTCCACTAGCCTTCGCTAGTAACGGGACAAGCTTCGATGAGTTTGTCAAGAGTCGAGAGATTGTTACGACTCTCTACTTCCAACCTAACAATGAGGACCTGAGCGGCAGTGAGCGCGAGCGTCTCTCTGGGACCATTGACAAGCTTCGAGAGCTACAGAAAAGTGGGCGCATGATTCGTGTTGAGGGTTTTTCGAGCTCTGAAGGTGATCAGGAGAATAACTTCCGACTCTCTTTCTTTCGAGCCCGCTCCGTTGCTGTCCTGATTGAAGCCAATGACCTGCCATCTGAGGTGACCCTGACCGGATATGGTGATTTGCTTGCCAGCTCTAACGACCCCAATAAGGAACGCCGTGTGGAAATCGCTTCATATCTCAAGCCGGTTGGTATGAAAAGAGTGAAAGTAGCCAAAAAGAAAATGACACAGGGCTCTGACCTCAGCGCGATTCAAATCGCTCCAAAAGAGCAGATCATTGACTCATATACTGTAGAACAAGCAATTAGAAGAAAAATAGAAAACAAGAACAAGGCTCTTGCAGAACGGAATCAAGCAATAGGTAAGGAGTTATTGCCAGGTCTGAGCCAGACAGAAAATGTGATTGATTTTTCAGATAGTCTGGATCGTGGTTATACGCAATGGCGCAAAAGTGTAGATCCTGATTATGCACCGAAGTTGAGCCAGTCAAGACAAGCTGCCAGCAGGGACCTGAACCGTGGTTACAGCCAGTCGAAGCAAGCGGCTGATAAGAACCTGAATCGTGGTTACAGCCAATCGCAACAAGCCACTGACAATGACCTCAAGCGTGGTTACAGTCAGTCCAAACAAGCGACGGATAGCGATCTCAAGCGTGGCTACAGTCAGTCCAAACAAACAACGGACAGCGACCTCAAGCGTGGCTACAGCCAGTCCAAACAAACAACGGACAGCGACCTCAAACGTGGCTACAGTCAGTCTAAACAAGCGACGGATAGCGACCTCAAGCGTGGCTACAGTCAGTCCAAACAAACACCGGACAGTGACCTCAAGCGTGGCTATAGCCAGTCGGAACAAACGACGGATAGCGATCTCCAACGTGGCTACAGTCAGTGGCAAAAAAACACCGACCCGGAGATGGCTCCAGGCGTAACTCAGATCATGCCGTTTAAGGCTCCTTTCATCGATGCCCTCATGATTGAACAAGCCATTATGGAAAAGATCGGAGCTGCACCGTTGGCACCTTCAGGAACTGTCTCTCTGGCTGATGTTGGGTATTAGAGACAATATCTATCTCTGTTCAATTTATATGTTATGATTTCGGCATTCATTTGATTAACTCGTTGCTGAATTAAGAGGGATTTGTCGTTATGGTGAAGCTAAAAGATTTTTCTACGATCAAAGACAGCATAATGCTACAAGGCTTTTCCGATGAGGAATTGAGTAAGCTTGCCGAGTTTTGCGAGATGCGTGAAATGGGTGAGGGCACGACAGTTTTTATCGAAAATATGCCGGGTGAATCGCTTTTTCTGGTCAAGAAGGGCACAATTCGTATTTCCAAGATGTTTGCAGAAGGGGATGAGAAAACCCTTGTTGTACTTGGCTCCGAAGATGTTTTTGGCGAAATGGCTGTCATCGATGGTTTGCCTCGCTCTGCGACTGCCCGTGTCGCTGAAGACGCCGACCTGATCAGCCTCAAGAAGAAGGATCTTGAGCGGCTTTGCCAGGACGACGCCGCTCTTGCTCTAAAACTTGTTAGTAATATCGTTAAAGTGTTCAGCAAGCGTGTACGTGAAGCTAATGAAGAATACCGCGATATGTTGATCTGGTCGCTGCAAAAGCCCTAAAGAAATCTGGAGTCTGACCATGCGAACGATCCACATTCTGACTGCTTTGCTTCTCTTTTTTTGCTCAGCCTGTACTGTTAGCGTTACCCCCATCGCCACTCCCACTGGCATAATCAACTCTGAAGAAAAATCAATTACCGAAATACGTGATGGGGTAGCTTTTACTGTCAAACTCGACGAATTGAGTATGGCGCCTTACCAGATGGTAGACAACATTACATCGTTTCATGTGTCTATAGACAACCGTACGGCAGAACAGATTTCATTCCCATCGCAAGCTTTTATTCTCAAAGATGGCAGTGCTCGCCAGTATCGTTCAATCACTCCGGAACGAGTCCGTGAGATTGTCAGTAAAGACACCGTTTACCTGATCCCTTATCCTTATGTTGGTTATTACTATCTTAACGATCAGGTGAGAGTTTCGAACGCTGACACCTTCTCCAGCTCACTGCCGTTCTACGCCGAATACCACCCACAAGACATTTTTACCCGTGCACTGACTGAAGAACCTATTCTGAAAGGTTCGAAGGTTGCCGGGCTTGTTTATTTTATTGTTGACCTGGAAAAAAGCGATTATGCAGAGATCCAGGTTTTCTCCGATACGAAAACCTCTGGTGAGCCTCTGGCAAAGTTCCCTTTCTCGATTAAAAAATAACTCTTCCCAGTGAATGTACCCTTAACTTCGGGCTTATCTTTATCGATATGTTGCATAACTTCGAAAAGATCGGCGACCATATTTTTAACTTCGCAAAAGCTGTTGTCGGTAAAAAATAATGTTAGCTGCTATTGATGCAGGGAGTAACACTCTACGTTTACTGGTTGGGGAGATCATCGCAGGGAAGGTTGTTCCACAGTTTTATCTGCGTCGTATTTGCCGACTGGCTGGTGGCTTTACAGAAGAGGCGGGGCTGTCTCTCGCGGCAAGAGAACGGACTCTTTTAGCCTTTCAGGCGATTGCCGAGACCTGTCGACAGTTTGATGTCCAACAGATATCAGCAGTTGGTACCGCCGCATTTCGCCAAGCCGTCAATGGCGAAGAGTTTATCCGTGAAATCAGGCAGGCAACACAACTGCCTCTTGAAATTATCAGTGGGGACAGAGAGGCCGAAAACATGGCCAGCGGTGTCCTGAGCGCAATTGAGCCAATACCAGCAGAAGCACTGATTATTGATATCGGTGGTGGCAGCACAGAGTTTGTCCTTTGCTTACAGCAGAAGGCTGTCTGGTCACGCAGTATCCCCTTAGGTGTCGTGCGCATCACAGAAGGCTATCTCTCACCAGAACAGCGCCATCAGGCTATTGACGATCTCCTTACTGTGCTGATTATTGAATTAACCATAATCTGTCAATCTCTGGAAGTTGATTTGACTGCGCTTACTTTGGTTGGTACGGCTGGCACCGTAACGACTCTGGCAGCTCTTGATCTGCAAATGACGGAATATGACTGGCGACGCGTCAATAACTACTCTTTACCGCTGTCACGTTTACAGCAGTGGCAATCCAGACTGGCCCCTTTGAGCCCCGTTGATCGTGAAGTATTACCCGGTATGGAAGCTGGACGTGGAGACCTCATCGTCTCCGGTTTGGCAATTATACTTTGCCTGATGCAGAAAATGGGTTCTGACTCTTTAATTACCAGTGATTTCGGAATTCTGGAGGGACTTCTGCTCTCCATGGATAAGAGTATTCAGCCTTAGCTCTTTTCCGGTATTGTGTGCCACATTTCCAAGCCATTTCGTTGACAATTCAGCTTTGTCTCCGCTATTATTCACGCCCACGGAAGACTGATTCACTTTCATCAATATTCGAGAGTAAGGATGCAGAAATGATCTGGGATGATGAGTTCGAAACAATGCCACGCGAAACACTTCAGTCACTTCAGGCGAAACGCTTGCAGCAAGTTGCAGAGCGTGTTTATGCCCTGGTTCCTTTCTACAAACAGCAGTTTGACAAAGCCGGTGTCAAGCCGGAGAAGATTAAATCACTTGATGATCTTCAGCGTCTGCCGTTCACGCTCAAGCAGGATATGCGCGACAACTATCCATATGGCCTGTTTGCCAGGCCTCTCGATCAAATTGTTCGAATTCATGCTTCCTCAGGAACGACGGGTAAGCCGACTGTCGTCGGTTATACGCGCCGTGACATTGAGAACTGGACTGAGCTGATGGCTCGTTCGTTTGTTGCCGCTGGGGCCAATCGAGGCGACATTCTCCATAATGCCTACGGTTACGGTCTATTCACCGGTGGACTCGGTGCGCATTACGGTGCCGAAAGAATCGGTGCCTCGGTCATTCCCATGTCTGGCGGAAATACCAAGAAACAGCTGATGATTATGCGGGACTTCGGCTCTACTTTACTGACCTGCACGCCGTCCTACAGTCTTTATCTTGCCGAAGCTGCAGCAGAAGAGGGGTTTGATATCCGTAGCTTCAAGCTGCGTATAGGAATCCTCGGTGCTGAACCCTGGTCTGAGAAGATGCGTAACGAAATTGAGGCCAAGGTCGGTATCAAAGCGGTTGACATCTACGGTTTGTCAGAGATCCTCGGGCCTGGTGTCGGTATCGAATGTATTGAAGCTCAGAGTGGCCTGCATATCTGGGAGGATCACTTCATCCCGGAGATTATCGATCCAATCACAGGAGATTTGCTGCCAGAAGGAGAGCAGGGAGAGCTCGTTATCACAACGATCACCAAAGAAGGTATTCCCCTTAATCCGGTATCGAACCCGTGACATAACGCGGATTATCGCTGAGCCATGCATCTGTGGTCGTACTCATAGACGCCTGGAACGCATGTGTGGTCGTTCTGACGATATGTTGATCATTCGTGGTGTTAATGTCTATCCGTCGCAGATCGAAAGTGTTCTCATGAATATTGACGGGGTCGAACCGCATTACATGTTGATTGTTGACCGCGAGGGGACTCTTGATACCCTCGAAGTTCAGGTTGAAGTCAATGAACAGACTTTCTCTGATGAAATCAAAATTCTACAGGGGCTCTCTCGCCGCATAGAGAAAGAGATTAAAGATCTGCTTGGTATTAGCTGTCGTACCCGTCTTGTGGAACCAAAGACCATTGCCCGTAGTGAAGGGAAAGCTCAGCGGGTTATAGATAATCGACCGAAATAACAGAAGGAATGGCTGCTATGAAAGTTAAACAGATTTCCATTTTCATCGAAAACAAATCAGGTCGCCTTGCGGAAGTTACCCGTCTCCTGGGTGAGAAGGGCGTCAATATCCAGGCACTGTCCCTGGCTGATACCTCTGATTTCGGTATTTTACGCCTGCTTGTCGATAACACGGATGTTGCTCTGGAAACCTTGAAAGAGGGTGGCTTCACCGTTAACAAGACAGAAGTTGTTGCCGTTGAAGTCCCTGACCAGCCAGGCGGTTTGTGTGAGATCCTGCAAGTTCTGGATAAAACAGAAGTCAATGTTGAGTACATGTATGCTTTCGTTGCACGCAATGTTGGTAACGCAGTGATTATCTTCCGCTTTGATGAAATTGACAGCGCCATTGAGACGTTGCAAAACGAGGGTGTGAACCTCCTCACCAGGGAACAGCTTTACGGCCTTTAAACAGGGTCTTGTAGCGATTTCTTAATGTCAACTATTAAACAACACGGTAATGATTTTGAATCATAATATCTGGGATCCTCTCCACGAATGTCTGGAACGAAGAGACCTTGAGCGTCTGCAACTGGAACGCTTACGCGCCACTCTTGAACGGGTCTCTAAAATTCCGTGCTATCAGAACAAATTCAAACAAGCTGGTGTCGGTCCTGACGATATTCATACTCTTGAAGATCTGGCAAAACTACCATTTACGGTCAAGGATGATTTACGCCAGAATTATCCATATGGCATGTTCACTGTGCCAATGCGTGATGTTGTCAGAATCCACTCATCTTCCGGTACAACCGGGAAACCTACCGTTGTTGGTTATTCCCGAAAAGACCTGAATGACTGGTCAAATCTTGTCGCTCGTTTTATGACCGCAGCTGGTGTCGTAGCGGACGATATTGTGCATATTGCATTCGGCTATGGTCTCTTTACTGGCGCATTTGGCTTACACTATGGTGCGGAGATGATTGGCTCAGCCGTTATCCCCATGTCCGGTGGTAATACTGAACGTCAGATTATGATTCTCAAGGATTATGAGGCAACAGCACTGGTTTGTACGCCGTCTTACGCACTCACTCTGGCTGATCGTATCGCAAAGATGGGACACGATCCACGGACTTATTTAAGCCTGAAGGTCGGACTGTTTGGTGGCGAGCCCTGGAGTGAAGAGCTGCGGCGTGAGATTGAAAACCGTTTGGATATCATCGCGACTGACAACTATGGGCTCTCAGAAATTATTGGCCCAGGCGTCGCTGGTGAGTGCCTCTGCAAAAAAGGAATGCATATATTTGAAGACCACTTCATTCCGGAGATTATCAACCCTGATACAGGTGAAGTTCTGCCGCCGGGAGAGAAGGGCGAGCTTGTTCTCACGAACATTGTCCAGGAAGCAATGCCCCTGATCCGCTACCGAACCCGCGATATCACCCGTCTTCACTATGATAAATGTGAGTGTGGCCGTACTTTGGTACGCATGGAAAAAACCATGGGACGCACTGACGACATGCTGATTATCAAGGGTGTCAACGTCTTCCCGACCCAGATCGAAGAAGTTCTCTTCCAGGTTGAAGGTTGTGAGCCACACTATCAATTGATTATTGAAAGGAAAGGAACTCTTGATACCCTGGAGGTCCATATTGAGGTCAACGAGAACATCTTCTTTGATGAGATGAGGAAGCAGCGTGCCTTTGTCGAGATGCTGGAAAAACGCTTGGCAACCAACATTGGACTGCACGCCAAGATAAAGCTGGTAGAGCCTTCGCTTATACCTCGCCACGAAGGTAAAGCAAACCGTATTATTGACAAAA
>PVMK01121652.1_pt1 | contig 12177 bp, 11 predicted proteins | sample 1853481 | NCBI WGS metagenome assembly PVMK01 (sample SAMN08533507, study PRJNA380276) | Marine sediment metagenome, whole genome shotgun sequencing project. | reverse complement strand
CGCTGGAATCAGGTCCGGCAATGGTCTCCAGGCCGGCACCCTTCCCCTGCTCGCTTTTCAGGTGCAATAGTACGCTCCAGTTGCCGCTGGATTCCTTCCACAGGGAAGCCGTATGGTCCTGATCGGGATATTTCATAAACGATACATAGACTGCGCCGGATTCCCCCAGTGCCATGTCGTATGCACTTCCACCATAGTTTCCACGACCACCCAGATCAAGAGCAAGCTCTGATTTTCCGGTTCGACGATCCATCCTTGTTACTCCGGGACGGCTTTTAGTGTCTTCCCCCCAGTAAATTTCCTGCTCCTTAAAAACCACAGATGTTGCCTGTGAATCGAGCACGTGATCCCAGCTTTCACCGTGGTCAGGTGACCTGAATATTCCCCGGTTCTCATAATCTCCGACTGTCACCCAGATCGAGTCGTCATAGGGGTCGACCGCAAGCCTGTGGATATGAAGATTTCCGGACCCGGTCGGTTTGAAGACCGCTGTCCAATTATCGCCGTTATCGATGCTGCGCCATACCGTCCTGGATAAATCCGGCCCATAAGCGCCATACTCCCCGACGTATACTGTGCCATTACGCTCTGAAGCAATGGACCACCACAAGATACCGCCCCCGCTGGTTGTCATCACATGTTGGAAAGTTTTCCCATCATCCAGCGAGCGATAGAGCCGTGCCGGGGTTGACGGGTCCCAGTGATCGACATCAATTGCCACAAAAATTGTCCCGGTTGCAGTTACGTGGGTTGCCTTTACCGGATCTGGAAAGCGGTGAATGAATTCAGTTTCGTTGCCGTCTGAAACAATTTTGTAAAGCTTTTTGCCTTTCGCACCAATGACGTATCCATGGGGGTGAAGCGAGAAAAAATTAAACTTGTAACTAACTGGCACTACATCACTTGAAAAGGATTCTTCGGCAACGGTAAGGGTTGGCTGTTCAGTACAACCCGAAGTGAAAAACAATACCAGGACAATTGCGCCAAGCGCGTATTTTTTGTCCAGCAGGTCTGTAAAAGTGGTTTTCATTGCAGTGATTTACTGGTGGTGTATTTTCATGCCGGAAAAATATTTCGAATTGTACGCCAGGGAACTTGCTGAGAATATGGGTGGCGGAATTTACATATCAATCCGTGGAATATTTCGGTGCCGGATAGCGAGGCATCTATGCAGATGCCGGCGAAAGAAAATTTTTGGCGGGTTCAGTAGAAAGCGGGGCTCGCGAAAAAGTATTTTATAGCGGTCGTACCCCAAATACGCTGGAATTCAGCACACCGCCAGGGTCATGCGTTGAGCAGGAACTGAGTTGTTGTGGACAATGAACTGCTGCAAATCAGGGTTATGCCTATTGCAGCCAGGCTATTGCGGATACTGGAAAACCAAGACCGGGGGTTACACGAAAAGCCTTTTCGGGGCGATTTTACCATCGAGTGTGAACTCGCCCAGGCCGAGAAACTGGTTGCTGGGTGAGTACAGCCTGGCCAGTCCCTCGACAGGATTGGCAATTACCCGGACCGCCTGGCCATTGCAAAAATAGGCTACAGTGTTCTCCGGCAAATCGACTTTCGGCAAGTGCTGGAGCGCCTGGTCGGCTGATACCAGCAATCCCTGCCTATCATCTTCGGTACTGATAGCCTCAAGCTGTTCCAGAGTTATGGCATTTTCTACAGAAAACTCACCCACGGTATCCCGCCTTAATTCCTCTACACAGGCGCCGCATCCCAGTTCTTCACCGAGGTCCATTGCCAGGCTGCGCACATAAAACCCCTTTGAGCAGGACAGGTGCAATACCAGCGTTGTCTCGAAAAAACTTCGCACCTCGATGTCATATACAGTTACTTTCCTCGGAGCCCTTTCTACCTCGATCCCCAGCCTTGCCAGCTTGTACAGGGGTTGCCCGTTTCGCTTCAATGCAGAATACATCGGCGGCACCTGCATGATTTCACCGCGAAAGGAGGACAGCGCTTTCTCGATGTCTTCCAGGCAGGTGCGTACCGGCAACGAATCAATCACATTCCCCTCCCTGTCTCCACTGTCAGTTTTTGTACCCAGTTGCAGGGTGGCGGTGTAAGACTTGTCAAAGTTCAAAAACATTTCCGAGACTTTGGTGGCTTGACCGAAACACAGGGGTAATAGTCCGGTAGCGAGGGGGTCTAGGCTGCCGGTGTGGCCGGCTTTTTGAGCATTCAGCAGGCGCTTTGCGATTTGCAGCGCACCGTTTGAAGAAATACCCGCAGGCTTGTCCAGCATGAGCATTCCATCAACGGCAACACCCCGGCGGTTTCTCCTACTGGCCATTATTCCTGTTCAATTTGTCGATCAGGTTGGACATACGAACGCCCTTTTCAATGCTGTTGTCATACTTGAACACCAGCGCCGGTGTGGTCCTCATTTCCAGTCGCTTGCTCAGCAATCGGCGCAGGTATCCGGCCGATTTATTCAGCAGGCTTTCAATTTTACTGGTTCCAAGCTGATTATCGATGGCGGACACGTAGACAGTAGACCGCTTGAGGTCGCGGCTGACAGTGACAGCTGTAACCGTAACCCGATTTATTCGGTCGTCATTGAGGTCATGGGCAATCAGAGACGCCACTTCACGTTTTACCAGCTCGCTGACACGCCTGGTTCTGTCAACTTCATGCATGGTGATACAAAACTACAGTTGCGGGGCAGACACGGTCACTTCGTATACTTCGATCTGGTCGCCAATCTTGATGTCATTGTAATCCTTGATGCCGATTCCACATTCATAGCCGTTTTTGACCTCGCTGACATCATCCTTGAAACGCCTCAATGAATCAATAGCGCCTTCAAAAATAACAATATTGTCGCGCAGCACACGTACCGGCAGGTTCCTTTTCACAGCTCCTTCGGTCACAAAACAACCTGCAATCGACCCAATTTTTGGAGCCCGAAACACATCCCGTACTTCGACAAGTCCAACATGCTCTTCCTTTGATATCGGGGAAAGGAGGCCAGTCATGGTGGCTTTTACAGTATCCACAACGTCATAGATGACATTGTGATAGTGCACTGAGATCCCTTCTGTCTCGATTAATTTCCTTGCTGTGGCATCGGCACGAACGTTAAATCCAATTATCATGGCACCCGCTGCCATGGCCAGATTAACATCTGACTCGTTGATTCCACCCCACCATTTCGTGGATCACGTTCACATTTACTTCGTCGACGGACATCTTGACCAGGCTCTCCCGTAATGCCTCTACGGAACCCTGGACGTCGGCCTTGATGAGCACATTCAGTGTCTTTACATCGCCCTTCCTGCATTCGGTTGAACATGTTTTCCAGCTTGGACTTCTGCTGCTGGGCGAGTTTTATTTCCTTGGATCTGCCCTGCCTGTTGTTGGCAATTTCACGAGCCTTGCGTTCATCGCTGACCACGACCAGGTCATCACCTGCCACCGGCACACCTGTCAGGCCCTGTATTTCTACCGGGGTTGACGGGCCGGCTTCCTTTATTTTCTTTCCCCGATCATCGTTGATCACCCTGACCCGACCTGTTTCCTTTCCGGCAAGCACGATATCGCCCTGTTTCAGGATGCCCTGCTGCACCAGTACAGTAGCAACCGGGCCCCTTCCCTTATCCAGGCGGGCCTCTACCACGAGACCAGTTGCGCTGCCTGTAGGCCGGGCCTTGAGATCCGCTACTTCAGCCTGCAGCAACACAGATTCCAGCAATGCATCAACACCCTGGCCGGTGATTGCCGACACTTCATTCATCAAGGTGTCACCACCCCATTCTTCGGGAATGACTTCATGATTGGCGAGTTCCTGCTTGACCCGTTCCGGATCAGCCTGCTCGCGATCAATCTTGTTTATCGCAACAATAATGGGAACATTTGCTGCCTTGGCGTGGTTGATTGCTTCTATTGTCTGGGGTTTAACTCCATCGTCTGCGGCGACAACAAGAATTACCAGGTCGGTTGCTTTAGCGCCACGGGCGCGCATGGCAGAAAATGCCTCGTGGCCTGGCGTATCCAGGAAACAGATTTCGTGATCGTTGATGTTGACCTTGTATGCCCCAATATGCTGCGTAATACCCCCGGCTTCACCGGCAGCAACCTTGGCATCTCGCAAGTAGTCAAGCAGTGAGGTCTTGCCGTGATCCACGTGACCCATTACCGTAACAACCGGGGGTCGCGATACTTCTTCAATCTCATCATCTTCTGCGGTCGGCAACGCTTCAGGGTCTTCCGGGTCTGCAGCCTTGGCAACATGCCCCATTTCTTCAACCAGCAGAATCGCTGTATCCTGGTCAAGAAGCTGGTTAATGGTTACCATTGATCCCATATCCATCATTGCCTTGATAACTTCCCCGGCCTTGATAGACATCGCCTGGGCCAGTTCTCCGACTGTGATCGTCTCCGGAACTACCACCTCGTGAATTACCGGTGCTGTAGGCCTTTCGAATACGTGCTGGTCTGCCGTGGTGGATGAAATTGAACCAGACTTGCGGACAGGCTGTCTACGATGCTTGTTTTTCCTGCGCTTTGACGCATGCAGCTCTTCGCGGCCGGATGCCCCGTTCTCATCATTTCCACCCCTTCTCCCCTTCCTGCCTTTCCGGGGTTTATCACTTTTTCGTTTGGCGTCGCTTTCCGCTTCCTTCGGCGGCGTCGGTTTAACCCCGGCTCGGGCCTCAGTAGTGTCTGCCGCCCCGGGTTCAGCAGCTGCAGCTTGCTCCTGATCACCAGGCACAGAGGCAACTTCCTCATCTACCGCCCGAGCCTGGTTGGCCTCGGCTTCCTGTGCCGCCAGCTGCTCAGCCAGTATCCTGGCTTCCTCTTCTTTTTGGGCCTGTTCCTGCGCTTCCCTGGCCCTGAGCTGCTCTTCTTCCAGTCGCTTGCGTTCGTCTTCTTCTTCAGCTTCCTTGGCGACTATTTCTGCCTGTTCCGCTTCCAGAACACTCCGTTTAACAAATGTCCGGCGTTTTTTTACCTCGACATGAACAGTGCGGGCCGCCCCGGTCCGCGTTGTTTGTTTGATTTCGTCAGTTGTTTTTCGTTTCAGCGAAATCCGGCCTCTGGAAGCCTGCCTGTCTGCACCGCCACCTTTGAGATACTGCAGAAGCGTGATTTTTTCATCATCCTCAAGCAAGTCAGTTTTAGTCTTGCCTGAGATACCGGCCTGCTTGAGCTGGTCGAGCAGCTTCTCCTCGCTTATACCGATCTGCTTGGAAAAACTTTCAATTGTTACCTGAGACATATTCTGTTTCTCGTATTATTAACGTAATTTTTCTACAGTTACATGGTATTTATGGTAATTCTTCTTCGAACCATGGCGCTCGTGCGGTCATAATCAGCTCGCTCGCCCGTTGCTCGTCCATCTCAATAATTTCCAGCACCTCGTCTGTCGCACACTCCGCCAGTTCCTCCATGGTTCGCACTCCCCCCTGGGCCAGGATCCTGGCCGTATCCTCATCCATTCCTTCCATTTGCAGCAAGTCTTCCGCGGGTTCCATCTGCTCCTGTTTGGCAATAGCAAGGGTCAGGAGATTATCCTGTGCGCGGTTACGCAACTCGTCGACCATCGCCTCTTCAAACTCCTCGATATCAAGAAGTTCCTGTTTCGGTACGTAGGCAATTTCCTCCAGTGTATTGAAGCCTTCCTGGGCCAGGATAGTTGCAGCGTTTTCATCGATATCAAGCTGGGTCATAAATCTTTCAATCAACACTTGCTGCTCGGCATCCTGCTTTTCCAGCGCATCCTTGTCAGTCATCAGGTTGAGTTCCCAGCCGGTGAGTTCCGAAGCGAGCCGCACATTTTGCCCGCCGCGGCCGATCGCCCTGGACAGATTTTCTTCGGTAACAACCACGTCCATGGATTTTACTTCTTCGTCAACGAAAATAGATTCCACTTCAGCCGGGGCAAGGGCCTGGATAACAAATTCTGCAATGTTGTCCGACCAGACAATTATGTCAACGCGCTCTCCGGCGATTTCGTTTGAAACACTTTGCACCCGTGACCCGCGAATACCAACACAGGCCCCCACAGGATCCACATTTGAATCGTTGGACCTTACTGAGATCTTGGCCCGGGAGCCCGGATCCCGCGCCGCTCCCAGTATCTCAATTATTCCTTCGCCGGCTTCCGGCACTTCCAGCTTGAACAGCTCAATCAGGAATTCCGGTGATAACCGCGTCAGTATCAACTGTGGGCCACGGGCCTCAAGATCAATTTCCTTTAGCAGGGTGCGTATTCTGTCACCTGGGCGAAGGCCTTCCCGGGGAATCATGCCATTTTTTGGCAACATGGCCTCAGCATCACCCAGGTCGATGATCGCGTTTCCATGATCCAGTCGTTTTACGGTTCCAGAAATCAGGCTTCCAAACTTGTCCTTGTAACGCTCGGCAACCTGGTGCCGTTCGGCTTCACGCACTTTTTGCATGATAACCTGCTTGGCAGCCTGGGCAGCAATTCGGCCGAATTCAACTCTTTCCATGGGTTCTTCGATCATATCCTCTACATTCAGCTCCGGATCACTCTCGCGGGCCTCTGTCAGCGATACCTGCCTGTCTGGAAATTCGAGTTCTGTTTCATCATCAATGACCTCCCAGACCCTGAATGTGTCGTAGTCCCCGGTATCGCGATGAATGCTCACCCGGGCATCGATATCATCCGAATGCCACTTTTTGGTCGCAGTTGCCAGGGCGGCTTCAATAGCACTGAAAATAATCTCTTTTTCAAGATCCTTTTCGCGCGAAACTACTTCCGCCATCAATAATATTTCGTTGTTGCTAATTGCCATTTTTTATCGACGTAATATAAAAATTAAAAAACAGGTTCCAGCCTGGCTGATTCCATATCGTTGTAAGGCAACTCGTAACTCTCGCCGTCAACCTCGATCACAACAGATTCATCACTAGCCTCAACCATATGCCCGGTAAACCGCTTTCTGCCCAGCACATGGGCGGTCATTACAATTCTTGCCTGGTCACCCACGAACTGTTTGAAGTGATCCGGTTTGACCAACGGGCGATCGAGACCGGGGGATGATACTTCCAGCCGGTATCCGCCACTCACTGGGTCTTCCACATCCAGCAATGCGCTGACTTGTCGACTAACCGATTCGCAGTCATCGACCTGGATTCCTCCCGGCGCATCTATGTAAAGTCGCAAAATTGTTTCCCTGTCCTGGCTACCGAGTTCAATGTGAACGAGCTCGTATCCGAGGTCTTCCACCGCCGGTTCCAGCAATATTCTCATTTTACTTAGTAGAATCAATATTCTATGCCACTTATAATACAGTTCACAGTAACTTGCTTTCTGGCATCGCAGCCATAAAAAATGGGCCTCTGGCCCATCTTTTTATACTTTTCTAGCCCATCTCAAACGTAAAACCCCGCAAAAAGCAGGGTCGTAGTATGCCTGTCAGCAAATTGGTAGCGGGGGCAGGATTTGAACCTACGACCTTCGGGTTATGAGCCCGACGAGCTGCCAGACTGCTCCACCCCGCATCAAGGTGGGCGATTCTAACTCAATTGCTACCGGCTTTTCAATCAACAAACAGCTGAAATCGTGTTATTTTGACCTGATAACTGGTCCGTCCGGTGAATCTTCCACTTCATAGCCGAGTTCAGACAGCCTGACACGTATCTGGTCCGCCGCAGCCCACTCCCGCTCCTTGCGTGCCTTGCTGCGTTGCTGGACCAGGTTGCGAACCTCGCGGGGAATAATCCGGGTTTCAGGCGCCCATTGTGCAAGTCCCAGACCCAGTACCCTGTCACATTCCAGCACCGTGGCTTTTTTCACGCCATCTGCAAGATTTGACTTTACCAGCTCCCAAACTATGGCAAGTGCCCTTGGGGTATTCAGGTCATTGTAGACCTCCTCGCGAAATCTTTCTGTATAGCCCTGGTCGTGTTGCCCGCAATCTCCCCAGTCATGTGTCGATTTTCTTAACCTGTTTAAAGCCTTCTGTGCCCCTTCCAGGCTTTCCCAGGTGAATTTGAGGTCGCTTCGGTAGTTAGCCGTCAGGCACAGGTAGCGATAACTGAGCGGGTCGATGTCGTTGTCGATCAGTGTCTGCAGTCGCAAAACCTCACCGGATGACTTGGACATTTTGGCCTGGTCAGTTTCAAGAAAATACCCGTGCAGCCAGAAATTGGCCAGAATCGTCCCATTGCAGACCTCGGACTGGGCAATTTCATTGGAATGGTGTACCGGAATATGGTCTTTGCCGCCACAGTGAATATCGAACATGCTGCCAAGGTACTTTACTGCCATGGCAGAGCACTCAATATGCCAGCCTGGAAACCCTTTGCCCCAGGGGCTGTCCCATTCCATCTGGCGTACCTGGTCTTCGGGGCTGAATTTCCACAGGGCGAAATCAGTGGCATTTTTCTTTTCACCTATATCCACGCGCTGACCGGCGTTCAAGCCTCCGACATCAAGCCGGGCAAGGTATCCATAGTTTTCCATCCGCGAAGTATCAAAATAAACACCATCGGAAGTCCTGTAGGTAAATCCCTTGCGCTCAATTTCTCTGATATCGTGAATCTGTTCTTCAATGTGATCGGTTGCACGGCACCAGATATGAGGTTCCAGGATATTCAGTACACCGATGTCGTCCTGGAATGCACGGGTGTAGATTTCTGCGATCTCCCAGGCCGTCTTACCGGTACGTTTTGAACCTTTTTCTATCTTGTCTTCGCCGGTATCCGCATCGGAAGTGAGGTGACCGACATCCGTGATGTTGACAACATGTTTTACAGAGTAGCCATGAAACTCCAGGGTACGGCGCAGGATATCTTCGAAAATATAGGTTCTCAGGTTTCCAATGTGGGCATAATCGTAAACCGTGGGCCCACAGGCATACAACCGAACCTCGTTACCCTCCAGGGGCTCGAATTCGCGTATTTTCCTGGTGTAACTGTCAAACAGCCTGATAGTCATGATCAAGTAGAAATTGGAATGGTGGTATATTCCTGCCGGGCAGCAACCACAACAGGATCGAGGTGGCCGATGTTATAATATCCGGGCCAGTCAATCCAACCTCGCCCCGCTTTTTATTGAACTTAATTTTCTGCCAATGACCATTGCATTTATTTCAGATCTGCACCTGACCCCGGACTTTCCGGAGTCGACTGCATGGTTCAGAGAATTTGCAACGGAAGCAAGCCGGCAACTGCAGCAATTATATATCCTTGGCGACCTGTTTGAGTTCTGGATTGGCGACGACGGTTCAGAGATACTGGGCCAGACAGCTGCCGAAGAGATCATGAAAGAATTGACCCGCTGCGGTGTAGAAATTTTTTTCATGCATGGCAACCGGGACTTCCTGGTCGGGGAAGATTTTGCTAGCAGGACCGGCTGTACAATCCTGCCGGACCCGTCAATTATCGAACTCGGGGGGGGAACCTGTACTACTGACCCATGGTGACACCCTCTGTATTGATGACGTTGAGCACCAGGAAAATCGCGCCCGAATGGTCACATCAAAATGGAAAATCGCCTTTCTGGATAAACCCATCGATACGCGGCTCGATACCGCGAACCGGATGCGCAGCCAGAGTGAAGCCGGTAAAAAATCCAAGAGTATGAAAATTATGGATGTTAGCCAGGAGCATCTTGAAAAAGTAATGCGCGAACATGGAGTCCACACCCTGATTCACGGTCATACCCACCGGCCGGCTGTACACGAATTTGTGATCGCTAACCGCTCCGCCAGACGTTTCGTCCTGGGCGACTGGTATACCCAGAAAAGTATGCTGTTATACGAGAATGGCAGTTATTCCCTGAGAAAGTAAGGGAGAACAATCCCCGCTGTTCAGGCCCTCTTCTCCTCTACATCGGTAATTTCCGAGAGATCGAGTTCACTATTACTGCTGGATTTTGCCAAATCATTTCTCTTGTTATCGACCATTGACAAATATTCCGGGGTGATGTCACCGGTCACATACTCACCATTGAAGCACGAAGTATCAAACCGTGTGATGCTTGTGCCGCAGTCACGTACCGCGTCGACCAGGTCATCAAGTTCCTGGTATACCAGCCTGTCAGCACCTATTTCCCCGCATATCTCGGCTACCGTGCGGTTGCTGGCAACCAGTTCGTTTCTGGATGGCATGTCGATGCCGTAAACATTGGGGTAGCGTACCGGTGGCGCAGCTGAAGCGAAATAAACTTTCCTGGCGCCGGCTTCCCTCGCCAGTTCTATGATTTTCTGCGACGTTGTACCACGTACAATGGAATCATCGACCAGCAGGACGTTCTTGCCATTGAACTCTGCAGCTATGGCATTCAGTTTCTGGCGAACAGATTTTCGGCGTTCGGCCTGGCCGGGCATGATGAAAGTCCGACCGATATAGCGGTTCTTGATAAAGCCCTCGCGATAGGGAATTCTCATCGCTTTTGCCATTTCAAGTGCTGCTGTACGACTGGTGTCAGGCACTGGAATCACTACATCGATGTCATGGTCCGGCCATTCCTGCCTTAACCTGTTGCCGAGTCTTTTCCCCATGTTGATACGAGTCTGGTAAACAGAAATACTGTCAATAATGGAGTCAGGCCTTGCCAGGTAGACGTATTCGAAAATACACGGAGATGACTGTGTTTGTGCGGCACACACCGATGAGTGAATATTACCGTCAAGATCAACCAGCATGGCTTCACCCGGCGCTATGTCCCTGACCAATTCATACCCGAGAACATCCATTGCCACGCTTTCAGACGCAAACATATGGGAGGTCCCTTGTTTTCCTTCGTGTGTTCCATAAACCAGCGGCCTGATTCCACAGGGATCCCGGAACGCCAAAATTCCAACACCAACAACCATGGCAATAACTGCATAAGCCCCATTACAGCGCCTCATAACACCACCTACGGCACTAAAAATATCTTCCGGAGATGCCCTCAACCTTGAGCCGTCAAGCGTTGCCATCAATTCATGAGCAAAAATATTCAGGAGAATCTCAGAATCCGAGGAGGTATTAAGCTGACGCAGGTCCTGCTTGCAAAGCTCTTCACGCAGGGAGTCTGCATTAGTCAGGTTGCCGTTATGGCCGAGGGCTATACCAAACGGCGAATTGACATAAAATGGCTGGGCTTCGGCGCGGGAGTCACTGCCAGCGGTCGGATAGCGCACATGACCCACTCCCATGGTGCCGTATAGCTGCACCATGTGCCTGGTACGAAATACGTCTCGCACCAGTCCATTGTCCTTACGCAGAAAAACTTTTTCCCCGTCGCTGGTCATGATTCCGGCAGAATCCTGGCCCCTGTGCTGAACTACTGTAAGCCCGTCATAGAGCGACTGGTTTACAGGTGAGTGTCCCAGGATTCCTACCAGACCACACATTCGCCAGGGGTTCCCGATTCAGACAAATTCTGCAATATCAGAAGGTAACAGCGACCTGATCAGGTCGGTGACCGGAATAAAGTACTGTACAAGTAGAGAGTCCTTCCACCATGGCTGCGATGTGAAATCCATGAATGTGGCAGCAAGTATTAACAAAGCCACAATGACAAACCCCCTCACCAGGCCAAACAGCATACCCAGTGAGCGATCAACTCCGGATACCCCGGCAATAGACAGCAGCCGGTATAACAGATAACTGATAATTGAAAAGCCAATCAGCGCAACAATGAATATGGCCGCAAAGGCGACCACTACTCGCAGTGGCGGCTGGGTAATATACGGTTCAAGGTAGGACGCGCCCAGGGTAGCGTAAGCGTAACCGAGCCAGAGTGCACCAAGCCAGGATAAAAGGGAAAGAATCTCCCTGATAAATCCACGGAATAGTCCGATCAGCAGGGAAATCACAACGGTCACAATAATAAAAATATCGACTACGCTCATGCTGGACAGCTGGGAGTTGATCTGTGATCGTTTGAATCGTGGCTAAGCGAGTCGGGCATTTTACACTGCATCAGCAGGGACTGGTGGGATTATACCTGTTCAGGTTGGATTATGTTGCCGAACGCCTGGTGACGTACCCTTCTTCGCCGGTCAGGGTTTTTAACCGGGTACTTACTTTCACTGCAGATTCTTTATCGTTATACGGGCCCAGCCATACACGGGTTGCCGGACCGAAATTAGTAGTAACACTCGTTCGTCGGGGAATGAACCCTCTCTTTTCCAGCAGTTCTGAAACAGAATTGACGTTTTTAAGCTTGGTAAAAGTCCCAACCCAGCCCGAAAAACAAGCAGTCGG
>PVMK01119979.1_pt1 | contig 12178 bp, 16 predicted proteins | sample 1853481 | NCBI WGS metagenome assembly PVMK01 (sample SAMN08533507, study PRJNA380276) | Marine sediment metagenome, whole genome shotgun sequencing project. | reverse complement strand
TGGAACACCAGGTACACACCACCGATGGTCAGCGTCCCCACACCGAACAGCCAGGAACCAAGCACGAACACGATGACGAGTGAGAAGAAATAGAGCGCCATCGACATGACCCACATCATCGCCCACCCCGTCCAGCCTCTGATGACCTGCGGGAGCCAGCGGCGCTGGATGTCGTCAAAGCGCCTGACCATGAAGCCGGTGGCACCGTTCGCCTCGACATCTTCTGTTCCATCGATCTGTTCACCGATGAAGCCGTACATCTCGGCGCTGGTTGTGCGGATGTCTTTCTGCCATGGAACGGTGACACCGTGCAGCCGCACCATGCCTGCGAGGGCAAGGACGGTGAACACCGTGATCGACAGTCCGACGATCCACGACTGGACCCACAACAGCACGAGGATGCCGATGAGCAGGGCACCGTTCCCGAGCACTTTGATCATCATCGACGAGAAGAAGTTGGAGAGTGCCGTGACGTCCCCGTCGATGCGCTCGATCAGCTCTCCGGGACTCGTCCCCTTGTGGAAGCCCATGTCCAGATGGAGGACGTGGTCAGTGAGGTCTGATCGGAGCTGATTCGTTGCTGACCAGCCGATTCGCTCCGCGAGTGCAGTGGCCCATACCAACAGCGTCTGGTGGATCACGGCGATCACGATGAAAGCGATTGCAAGCGGCACCAGCGATGAGACGTCTGATCCCTCTATCGCCCGATCGATGAACACTGCGATCAGCTGTGGGTTCACCAGTTGGAGGGTGATCGTCGCGGCCAGGACGGCGGCGAGCAGCGCCGCCTGGCCTCGGTACGGTCTGAGGTAGCCGGTGAAAAGTCTGAAGTAGGCACGTACTGGAATCATGAGTGGTCCTTGAAGGATCGAACGGAGAGGGCAAACGCGACGCTGCCGTCATCTCTGTGGCGTTCGGGGCGGGAGTTCGGCTGGTCTATTACAGCGAACGGGCGCGCGGAAAGGCCGGAGATGCTGGATTGGGCGAGATGTGCCTCTGCATCGATCCTCCTTGATCGCGTTGCAGTCCCGAGGACTACGCAGGGGATGGTCGCGGATGCGACCCGTTCTGTCAAGCCATTGCAGAAGACCACGGACCACGGACCACGGACCACGGACCACGGACGGAGATTTCACGGAACGGTTCGATCTGGTTGGCTTTAGAGGACGTGGATGACGACGAGGGCTCCGAGCATCGCTACGGAGTTCGTGCCGATGTGTGCGAGCACTGACGCATATGTGCTATTCGCGTAGAGCCTCACGAGTAGGAAACCGAGGCCGCCGATGGCGGTCCCTACGACGGAACCGATGACGGTGGTTGCCAGTCCGAAGTACGTCCCTGTGTCGCCGATCGGGCTCATCTCGAGCGTGGGGAGGATGTGCCAGAAGCCGAAGAGGAGTGACGTCACTACGGCGGCAACAAGAGGGCTGTACCTGCGGGCGAACATGCCGAATACGATGCCTCTGAACAGCACCTCTTCGTACAAAGCGGTCGCCAGCGGTATCCGTATCAACGCCTGGAACAGCACCCAGCCGATCGATCCGTTGACGATGTCTTCCCGCTCGAACAGGTCTCTCAGATCGGGGATGAATGTGGCGGCCACGACGGCGACGATGACGCCGATCGCAATGACGCCGATGACCGTGCCTCCGACCGTGAGGCCTCGTCGGATGCGGTCCGGCCTGAGACCCATCGACGTCCAGGTCGTGCCGGCACGTCTGGCGACGAGCAAAGCCAAACCGAGGATGCCCAGTTGGAACGGTATGTGCCAGATGTCGGCGAGAACCTCGTTCGAGATGATGTTGGCGTACCCGGCGAGCACGAGGATCGCCGTTATGTGGATCAGGTGGGCATCGTGGGGCTGTGGCGGCTTCCGCAGCCACATCGACGGCTTCCACATCTGATCCCAGTCGCTGAGCGGCCACGACCACGAGTGCTGTTTTCCTGTTGCCGAAAGATCCTGAGGCATGGAGGGCAGGCTACTTCCGGAAGACAACAGACGACAGACAACAGACAACAGACAACAGACGACAGACGACAGACGACAGACGACAGACGACAGACGACAGACTAGAAATCCCCTTGACTCGCTTCGCTCGCCCGTTCCCCTTGAAAGGGGAACAGAAGCAATGCTGGTCCGTGGTCCGTGGTCCGTGTCGAGAGGTACCCTCACCCCATGGCTCTCCTTCATTCGTTCAAACAGTCGGTTCTTGACCTCGGCCGGGGGGAAGCCAAGACGAAGGCGAAACCTTTGACCGTCGGCGATGAGGCCCTTGATCGCTCGGCGTCGGGTCTCGATCGAAGGACGAGTGAGAGGGCGGTGATGTTCTGGCTTCTGTCGGATCGTGCCCTTTTCTTGGTAGTCGGTTCCGAGGCGGGGGATCACACGTTCAGGATCCCGTACGAGTCGATCACCGACATGAGCCTCGACTATGACGACACCACGGCGTTCCTCCCGTGGTACATCCGCCTCTCGCTGGAGGCGGATGGCGCAGGAGACATCACCCGGATCGAGCCTGGTAACGAGCCGGGTCAACCGCTTGCTGCTCTCCCTCCGGTCGCGGTGTCAGCGAGCGAACGCGCCCAACTTGCACGCGGCGAGATCGTTCCACTCGCAGGTTTCGTCGCGTGCCCGAAGCGATTCCGCGGAGCGCTGGCACGCAGGATGGAACTCGCAGGGCGCCCGCTATCGATTTCGGGTGAAGAAGCTGCTGAGGCGAGCACGATCTCAGCGAGGCTCAGGCAACGTCAGTCAGAGTGATCGCCGATCGCGATGTCGATGCCGTCGCATGTGCGGCATCTGAGCCCGAGTTGGAGAGCTGTTGCGCTGTGGGGGTGCGGGTCGCCCGTCTCAAGATGCGCGCCACAGGACCGGCAGAACAGCGCCGTTCTGAAGTGGGTCGTGCCGCATGAGGGACAGTCCGTCCAGTCATCCGGGTTCGCCTCGAGCGGGGGAACGTCCGCGGGAGCGGTTGCTTCGGCAGTCTCCGTGTCCTCAGAACGTGTCTGCGCCCAGAAGTCGTCGTCCTCCTCTGTTTCGACTTCCGGCGGCGGAAAGGGCGGTTCCTGGGGATCGCTTGCTGCGAGTGACTTCGCCTGGGTCGTCTTGGGATGTGCGATGCCCGTCGAATCGAAGGAGTACAGAGCGATGCCTTGCGACTCGGCTACCGATATCGCACCGGTGGTGAATCCTGAGGCAGAGAAGATCACGAGACGTTTGCCCTGCGGTGCGGCTGTAAGCAGGGCGAGAACAGACTTCTGACCCACAGGCTTGTCTGACCAACGAACTCTCGCAAATGTCGTCTCCGTTATCAGCTGGACCGATCCGTGTGCAGGCTCCGTGATCTCGTCCGGTGGCTCACCTTTGTGGTCGAACCAGAGGAACGCCGCTTGGTACGACTGGTCGAGGCTGAGCACGTTGCTAGCGGTATCTGGCATCAGCTCAGTGTACGACCGTGGGTTCGGTTCGAACGTGCGGGGTCGAGTGATTCCAGTCCCCGAGAAGCGTCCGGAGGGCTGCGATGAACGCAAGCGGCTGGTCGAGCATCAGATGGTGGTGCGCCTCGGGAATCTCGATGACAGGGGACACCTTCCCCATCAGCTCGTACATGTAGTCGGCGACGTCCGGAGGAACGATGGCTGATTTCTCCCCGGTGAACAGGGCCACTCTGCACTGGACGGATGCGAGCTGATCCCTCAGTGCGACAATGTTTCCCTGGAACAGGCGCCTGTCGAACTTCCACGTCCATCCGTCGTCGACCTCGTGCACCGAGTGCCGGGCTATGTGCTCGATGATGTAGGCGTTCTCTGACGGCTGCGGCGGAATGAGCCGGAAGTGCTCCATGGCCTCGGCCTGGCTCGCATATGTACCCGGATGGCGGAACGCCCTGCCTGATCGACCCTCCTCACTCTCAGGAGACGGCCTGCGCACCGGCGTGTCGACGATCACCGCGCCCGCTAACTCATCCCCGTACGACGCTGCGGTCTGGATGGTCACCATGCCGCCGAGGCTGTGGCCGACGACGACCGGTGGACCGGGAAATCGGGCATCGTCTGCCACGGCGATAACTTCCTTTGCCCAGGTCGGGTGCCCGTATTCCTCGCGCCACCCTGATTCTCCGTGACCGGAAAGGTCAAAGGCGACCGCATGCCAGTGGGACGAGAAGAACGGGGCGATGAACGACCACCACTCGGCGTGAGCGGCTCCGCCGTGGACGAAGATGAGCCCGGGCAGTCCTTCTGTTCCCCACGAGAGGTACGAGATGTCGGTGCCCTCGACGCTTACCGTCCGATGCTCTGGTTGTGTGGCGAGGGCGTTGGTGAACCAGAGCGGTGCGGGCTCAGTCACCTGTTCTGACCTCGTCGGGGAGCAGGAACCATCGAAGGTCGTCGAATGAGGCGGTTGCACGTACCGGATCCTGGATCGGGCCGTCGTGAGGATCGATCGTTGAGAACAGTTCCTTGGCCTCGGCGATGTACCTCGACAGTTCGCTCTCGGATGCGTGCTCCGGCTTCACGTCGTACGCCATCGCGCCATCTGTGTAGCGGACGTCGTTGAGTGAGAACGGTGACTCACCCCTCCCGTCGACATGGGTCCAACCTGCGGTGTCGATATCGAACTCGTACCACGGGAGCAACTTCCACCCGTGCGTAGCGACGATATGTATCGCCTCGATGATGAAGTTGAAGACCTCGTCTGAGATGAAATAGTTGAAGTTGACCCGTATCCATCCCGGTTTGATGCCTTCACAGCCAAGGAGGATCTCATCGCTGAAGTGCCGCGAGGTTTCGTCATCGATTCCGAGCAGCGTGTGGCCATACGGGCCGGCGCACGAGCAGCCTCCTCTCGACTGGATACCGAAGAGGTCGTTGAGCAACGCGACCACGAAGTTGTGGTGGAGGTACTGGTCGTCGTGCTTGATCACGAACGACACGATCGAGAGGCGGTCAGCGTCCGGATTGCCGAGCACCTCGATGTCCGGGTTGTCGTTCCAACTGTCGATCGCCTTGCGGATCAGGATGTGCTCAAGTTCACGGATTCGGCTCGGTCCTACTGCCTCCTTGAGTTGGAAGACGAGGCCCGCCCTGATCGACCCGACAATGGCCGGTGTGCCGCCCTCTTCCCTGTGCTCGATGTCGGTGATGTACGCGTGGTTGGAAGGGTTCACGAACGCAACAGTCCCTCCACCGGGGACTCCTGGCACACGGTTCTTGAAGAGATCCTTTCGAGCAATGAGCAGGCCGGGTGTCCCCGGCCCACCGATGAGCTTGTGGGTGGAGATGAAGATCGCATCCTTGTACGCACCCGGAACATCCTCGACCACCATGTCGATGGATACGTACGGTGCGCAAGCAGCGAAATCCCAGAACGAAAGTGCTCCGTATTGGTGGAGCAGGGCGGCGATGCCGTGCGTGTCGGAGATGATGCCCGTCACGTTCGAGGCTGCCGAGAAGGAGCCGATCAGCAGCGGGCGGTGCTGGTACTTCTTCAGTTCCTGCTCCAGTTGCGCCTGGTCGATGTGCCCGTCGGCGTCCTCACCGATCTTGACGACATCTGCGATCGACTCTCGCCAAGGCAACTCGTTCGAGTGATGTTCGAAGGGCCCGATGAACACGACGGGCCGTTCCTCGGGCGGGATCTGGTCGGTCAAGTGGTACGAAGTGTCGAGCCGGTCAGGGATCGAGATGCCAAGCACCCGGATCATCCTGTCGATGGCCCCGGTGCAGCCGTTTCCGACGAACAGCACCGCATGTTCGTCGGTGGCTTTGACGCACTGCCGGATGATCTCCCTCGCATCCTCACGGAACTTGGATGTCTGGAGTCCGGTGCCTGATGACTCTGTGTGCGTGTTGGCGTAGAGGGGGAGAACGACGTCGCGGATGTAATCCTCGATGAACGAGAGGGACCTCCCGGAAGCCGTGTAATCGGCGTAGGTGACACGTCTCGACCCGAACGGCCCGGGGACCGCGTGCTCCGTCCCGATGACAGAAGCCCGCACAGATCCGATGATGTCGGTCATGCGCAGAGGGTAGCCCAGCGCTCGGCTGCGCCTCGCCACGGACCACGGACCACGGATCAGAAGCAGACGTCCGAGATTCGGGATTCGAAGTCCGACGGAACCGGAGTGAGCCACTACTTCCGTCCCCCTTTCAAGGGGGACGAGCGAGCGAAGCGAGCTAGGGGATATCCGTGGTCCGTGGTCCGTGGTCTATCCCAGCAGCGCTCCTTCTCTCACCAACAGGTCATGCTTGATCTCTGGACCAAAGGCGTAGTTGCCAACGGAGCCGTCGGAGCGCACGACCCGGTGGCAGGGGACGATCAGGGGGATCGGGTTGCGGCCGAGTGCGGTGCCGACCGCCCGTACGGAGCCAGGGTTGTCGATCTCGGATGCGATCCATCCGTATGGGCGCACATGGCCCACGGGAATCGTCGCACAGGCCGCCAGCACGGCCCGCTGGAAGTCACCGAGTCCGGTCATGTCGACTGCAACCCCAGTCGAGTCACCGGAATCGAGAGCGCTTGTTACGCCGTCGAGCAGTTCGGATGGCAGTCTCAATGCCTCGTAGGTCGCCCTACGGTGCTGTTCCATGAAGTCGTCGAAGGTCGATGTCTCGAAGAGTGGGGACAGCGCTGTGACACCTCTCGTGCTCCACGCGATCCACACGGGGCCGATCGGGCTGTCCGTTCTGGCTGCCTGATCGGCAGCACCTATGCCGACCACCGTGTTGCGTTCGAGGTCGGATGGGGGAGTTGAGTTCAGTTCGCCGAGCATTCGTTCAAGATCGGTCATGATGTGCCTCCGCTTCGATGGTCGTTCTCAGCCGTTCAAGGCCGCGAGATATGTCCGCTTTCACAGTGCCTGATGGCCTTCCGGTCGCCTCGGAGATCTCGGTGATCGGCATGTCGAGGACATGGCGCATGACGACGGCTTCTCGCTGGTGCGAGTTGAGATTCGCGAGCCTGCGACTCCACGCCACTTCATCGATCGACGTCGTGACGTCCTCAACCGCTGTTTCACGCTCACGGATCGGCACCTCAGGGACTCGGCGTGTGGCCCGGTTCCGGCACAGGTTGAGGGCGATGGTCCACAGGTAGGCGCGTACCTTCAGGTCAAGGATGCGTTCCGGCTCGTAGCCCGAAAGCGCCGAATAGGCACGTACGAAGGTGTCCTGGGCGATGTCCTGTGCATCATGGGTGTGCCTTGTCAGCCGCCGTGCCCCCGAGTAGATACCAGGCTGGTACTCGGACACGAGTTCGGTGAAGCCATTGTCGAAGTTCGCAACGAGCGCATGCCGGATGTGAGCCTCAGTGGGCATCGTGATCGTTTCCATACCAAGAAGAACACGAAACGAGGCTCTTCGGTTGCATCTAATCGACGAGTTCTGAGAGAAGGCGCCTCACCCTGATGTCGATGTCATCGCGCACGCCCCTGACGACATCGAGGCTCTTTCCGGAGGGGTCGGTCAACTCCCAGTCGAGGTAGCGCTTTCCTGGGAAGACAGGGCATGCGTCGCCGCACCCCATCGTGATGACAACGTCGCTCGCCTGTACCGCTTCTGTCGATAGCGCTGCAGGTTCGCGGTCCGAGATATCGATGCCCCAGTTGCCGAGGGCTTCGACGGCCATCGGGTTGACCTCGGTGCCTGGCTCCGACCCCGCGGAGAGCACATCAACGCGTCCCATGGCGTGGTGCTCCAGGAGCGCGGCGGCCATCTGGCTTCGTCCGGCGTTGTGCACGCACACGAAGAGGACCTGTGGCTTCACCGTGACTTCCTTGGTCGGTTGGCGCGATGTTACAACCCACGGTGGGCGCCGTAGCATCGCCCGATGTCTGACGACCGGATGGCCCGAGGTGTGCTGCTGGCGCTTGTGAGCGCAGTGATGTGGGGTGTATCGGGTGCTGTTGCCGCGGGCGTGTTCGATGTCGTATCGCCCGCGTACGTTGCCCAGGCACGGGCGCTCATCGCTCTTGTCGTCCTTGTGCCGTACGCCGCATGGCGAGGCGTGCTGAAGCCGACCGGTCCCATCTGGAAGTACGCCGCCCTGGGCGTGAACCTCGCAGTTGTCAACGTCACGTTCTATTGGGCTCTTGATCTTCTCGGAGTCGGTCCTGGTGCCACCATCCAGTTCCTTGGGCCGATCTTCGTACTCGTATGGATCGCCGTCGTCAGAGGCGCCTCGGTGCGAGCGCTCGTCTGGATCGCCGCCTTCGCTGCGGTTGCCGGTGTTGCGATGGTCACGCAGGCATGGACCTTCGAGTCATCGGACATGCTCGGCATCGCTGCGGGCCTCGCCGCAGCCGTCACGTTCGCCATCTACCTGCTGTTCGGGGAGCACCTTGCCGATTCCTACGACCCTGCCCAGATCGCGACATGGGGCTTCGTGTTCTCGGGACTGATCTGGCTCGTCATCCTCCCGCCGTGGACCTTCCCGTCCGACATCGGCGCATCGGCCTGGCGGGATCTCGTGATCATCGGCCTGTTGGGCACGGCGATTCCGTTCATCATGGAGTTGACGGCTCTCGGGATGGTGTCGTCCGGAATCGTGGGTGTGGTGGCCACGATCGAGCCTGCTGTCGGTGCGTTGTCGGCATCGATCCTCCTCAGCCAGACCCTCGACCCCGTCCAATGGCTGGGCGTTGTCGTCGTCGTAGCCGCCGTTGCCGTCGTCCAACGCTGGGGCCTCCCCGATGCCCACCCCCCTTCCCCAATCGCCTGACCCGCGTACCCAGGGTTCCAGGCCACGTTTTCGTGGCGTGCAGCCCACAGAACGATCGGGACTCAGCACGGTTGGCGAAGGGCGCGCCTTGGCTGGTCTGGACACCTTTGCGTATGCGTTCGAGGCTGCGATCGAGGGTGACGACGCAAAGGCTGGCGAACTCTTCAGGGAAGCCGATTCGCTCTGGGTCGAGGTGGGGACGCCCTTCGGTTTGGCGGTCGTCCGCGCAACCATGGCACAGCTCCTTGGAAGGGACTCTGAACTCGGCCGACACGCTGCGAAGCAGGCTTTCGCCTTCCTCGACGGGGCAGGCATGCAGGGATACATCGAACTGTTCCCAGATGTGTTCGCGTTCGACGACGCGGCCGACGAGGAGCTTGCGGCGTAGTCCGTTCTGCTATCGCCGATACCTCTGGTAGGTTCGACACATGAGGTTCATCCGCCGCGCACTGCTGGGATTCGTGATCTTCAACGCAGCGGTCGCAGTGGGCGCTCTCGTCGCAATCAAACGTGTGCCCCGCTTCGGCAGCGAGGAGGACGACCGTTTCAGCCTCGCAACGGCGATGGGTGGAATCAACTTCGATAGCACCGCTCCGGCGTTGACCGATGGTGCGGTTTTCGTGTTGATGGGTGGTGCCGAGATAGACCTGATGGACGCCAAACTCGCCCCGGATGCCCATCTAAGCCTCAAAGCGATCATGGGTGGCATCAGCGTCGTCGTACCGCCAACGTGGCGTGTGGAGGTCAGGTCGAATGCGACCATGGGAGACGTGGTCAATCTGACCGACCCGGACGACCCCGCGGATGGGCCAGTTCTTGTGGTCGACGCAAGAGCGGTGATGGGTGGCATCGTGATCAACGACGGAGAGGTCGACTGATGGCTGTTGACCTCGCGTCGACCATCACCTATCTCAAGGACCACGCGATGGAACACGGGTTCCACGTGCACGATGAGCGCCATTTCGTCGAGACGTTCACGCTGCGCCAGGCATGGGAGATCGACGTACACCCGGCGGAGGCGTGCGCCGGTCCCCTCGACCTCCACATCTCCCTCGACATCGAACCGCGACTTCTCCTCAAGTTCGAGGACCGGCTCGCTGAGGTCGATGACATCCCGGAGGACGAGAACGGTGACTACGAGGTCACGTTCTTCTTCAACTGGTCGTTGCCACCGCTCACCGAGCCACCGGACATCCTCGTCCTGTCTGCCGAACTTGCAGGCATCGGCGGTATCGACCTACCGATCGAAGTCAGCGCCGTTGAATCGACGGGTGCCTTTGAGGCGGAGACCGATAGACGCCTATCGGTCGTGGGAAAAGTCAACCGGTCCCTCGTCGACCTTGTCTTCACCCAGGACTCACTGTGCGATGTGCTCGACAGGGTCCACGACGTGAGCATGTACCTCGTAGAGAACGTCGACAACTGGGCAGACCAACCGTAGGTCGGCCGCTGCGCTCCCCTGAGGGTGTAACGGACTAGGAGAAATGGTGTATTACAGAATGACCCGGCTCCACTGGAGTGAAGACCGCTACGACGATGTCATGTCTTTGGCCGAGTCGATGAGGGATCGGGTCGAGGCGATCGACGGGTTGATGTTCGCCGAACTAGCCAAGACTGGGGACGGTGAAGGGATGATCATTGCTGCCTACCAGTCCGAGGCCGACTATCAGGCTGTCTCGGGAGAGGTGGCTTCCATTCTGGGTGAGCTGGCTCGGCTGTTGACATCCACGCCGCATGGCCACGAGGGCACCGTGATCCTCTCCTACGGAGACACACCAAGCTCTGCCTGAACCGTCACAGCCCCACGGCTGGGTCCGCCCATGACGGCAGATCTGCGCCCTTGCGAGGCGTCGCATAGCAACACACCCAGCCGGTTATGCGTGACCGGTTCGCTCCGTGTCTGACTGTCTGTAGGCGGGTGTTGCGTCGGGTGTCGCCGGTCTGGCTACAAGGACCCACGCCCCGATGGAGGCCCAGATAATGCTCATTGGTACTACAACGGCGTTCGGCACGTAGCTCACCAGACCAGCGAACGTGATCACCCCGATGGGGATGGTGGCTGTCAGGAGCACTGCAGACCATAAGGGAATCACACGGATGCGGATCGACACGATCCCGTAGATGGTGGTCGTTACCAGAACGACGAGCATTGCGAGGATCTCGACGATGAAGCCACCTACCCAGAGGATGTCTCCGATGATCCCTGGGAGCGAGATCCCCCAATACGAGACTCCGTCGCCTACAGCGGCGACGATCAGCGCTATCCACAGAACTCGCCACGTTCTGCGCTCCCATGAACTGGTGGCTGATGGGCTCTGAAGAACGTGGACGTACCGCACGATCGGAAGCATCAGGACGTAGACAACCACGAAGGACTTGCCATACACCTCGTACGGCAAGTCCCGGGATCCGAACGACAACGCACCCCACGATTCAAGGATCGGACCGAAAACCCTCGTGACCGGAGCCGTCCTCGACCACGCCACGAGGGGGTTTTCATACTCCCAGACCGAGGCCATGAACGGCGTGACCAGCAGCCCGACGACTGCGCTCGCAATCGACGCCCAACCTGCGAAGCGAGCCGACCTGATCATCCGACAACCCCTTCATGTTCGAACAGGACGCATATCGGCTGCGAGTTCAGGGAGTCATTGCAGCACTTGGGCAAGTTTGTCTGATGGTGTCATGTCGCCAAGTGTTTGTCGAGGTCGGGTGTTGAGGGAGTAGGCGGCCTGGTCAGCAGCGCACCGCGGACCACGAGGCCTCCGAGCAGAGACTCAAGAAGAGCCGGAAGGCACGCGCCGAGCAGCGTAAACGCGAGAGCGAGCCGAACGACTGAACAGCGAACCGCTCGCCAAGCTCCATGAGGTAGCGCATTACCGGCATTATGTACGACTGATCAGGTGCGCATATGTGCCGTTATGCGCTCCTATGCCCCTACCGCGATCAACACGTCTCCCAGAAGCTCTCGGGGTGGTGACGTGAAGAATTGCCCGAAGTCGGCAAGGATCGCATTCACCTCATCGTTGACTGCGTGGAATGCGTCCTCACTCTCGAAGACGGCGAACGATGTGCCCTCGCCTGTGGCGCGGTTCGCTACAAGATGCCATGAAGTCAGGCCTGGGAAGGCGGCGATCTGGTCCTTCACCGATAACCCGAACGCAAGAGCCTCCTCCCACCGGTCCGGGTCGAGGTCGACGGTCACAGTGCGCGCGTACATGCTTGCTCCAATCTTGTCGGGTGCCGACCTTACCCACTGTCATGCCGAGCCCCTTCGAAATGTGTGTCGTTATGTGTGGCGGTCTCGGTCAGTCCGCCGGGACTAGGGGATGGGTATCTCAAAGAGTCGGATCGGGTCATCGAAGCCCTTGAGAGCGATCGGTCCGCGATCCTTGAATGTGATCGGTTTGCCGACGGAGAGTTCGCGCACCGCACTAGAGACAAGGATTTGGCCAGCAC
>PVMK01119626.1_pt1 | contig 12178 bp, 16 predicted proteins | sample 1853481 | NCBI WGS metagenome assembly PVMK01 (sample SAMN08533507, study PRJNA380276) | Marine sediment metagenome, whole genome shotgun sequencing project. | reverse complement strand
GTTCCGTCGAGCTCCCAACCGCTATACGAGCGCGCTTGCGGGGATCTGGATCCGGTATTCCTCGTTCTTTGACGCGTTCCAGCGGATCGCGTCGGTGGATTCGTGGAGCAAACGGACACCAGTGCGATCGAAGATCCGCAAGTAGAGGTCGGGTCGCGATTCGAAGAGCTCGCGAAATCGCTCCGCCCCGAAGTGGATCTCGAAGCACCCGTCGTCGTTTGTATTCGTGTAGCCGATCTTGTCGTCGAAGATCAGATCGCGGTCGAACGCGCGGACCACGAGATTCGCGAGCGGGCGCCCGGTCTCCGTTTCTTCGACCACGCCGAAGATCCGGAATTCATGGCGATCGTCTCTTCGACCCGACATCAATGACTGTTCTCTTTGTGGTGATCCGCGACACAGCGCTGACAAATGCACGCGCGACGATCCGCGTTAGCCGGCACTCGTTGGAGCAGGTCGTGCGGAAAATTCTGCGATTCGCACCAGCATTCGGCCGCCTCCGGGTCTGCGGCCATCGCGCACTGGTTTGGTTCACCGCAGAGGGGGCATTGGGCGGGGTAGCAATCCGTGGTTTGATCGGCACTCATTCGCGCCTCCCTTCGAGAAGCTCCGTCGTCGTGCAAGGATACCAGAGCTCTCAGAGTGCGTGCGCAGACCCATCGGAGCCAGGCGAAGCCGGTACGCGCCCTTGCACTCCAACGATCACAGGTCAGACGGAACGGCGCAGGGCCCCCCAAGCTCTGACCTTGTCGTCGTAGCCGATCGACGCGTTGGCCGGGCTCGTGGAGGGGAGGCGGTGGTACGCGATGTCGCTCGTGTGCGGTAGCTGCGGAAGCACGTGCTTGCGCCATGAGGCCTCTGCCTTGGCACCGTTGAAGCAGATAGTGTGGATCTTCGGGTGGTCTCGCAGAAAACCTGCAAAGGGATTCGAGACGATCGAATACTCCTCGATGTCGGAGTCGAGACTCGTCGTGCGAACGCACGACTCCATGACGTCCCAGAGCGCGATGCCGTGCTCGTGCAGGGTCGCAATCCGACTCTCGTACGGGAAGCCCGGCTCGAAGTCGAACAGCGCTCCAAGGATCTTCCAGAACGCGTTCTGGGGATGAGCGTAATATTGCCTCGCGCGCAGGGACGCCTTGCCGGGCATCGAGCCGAGGATCAACACGCGACTCGCCGCGTCGCAAATGGGATCGAAGCTGTGAACACGCATCGTCATACCACCGGCCTCGCGTTCGAGACTCGAGGATACCATGCGGTTTTCCCCATCCGCCTCGGGAAATGCCTCCGCTCTAATTCTTCTTGAAATGCATCAGATCCATTCCGTTGCGGTAGACGCTCGTGCTCTCTTCAGAGGTCGAGTTGCATCCGGTAGTCGTCCATGCTGAACCCGCTTCCGATGTCGGAGACGATCGATCCCCGATTCACAAATCCGATCCGTTCGTAGGCCGCGACGGCGATGCGATTGTGCTTGTTCACCCGCAAAATGACGCGATTGAGTGAGTTGGCCAGCGCGTGTTCCGCCGCCGCCTCGACCAATTTACGCGCGCAGCCTCTGCCTCGTTGCGCGGCTTCGACATAAAGCTTGTGGAGCGCTAGCGCGCCCACGTCGGAATGCGGCCCGTAGGCCGAAAAACCGACCAACGCTCCTTCGACCAACGCGCGGTCGTATCGAATCGCTTCCCGCGTAGAATCCCGCCGCAACGCCTCGAGGCTATACCCCTCCCGCAGCATGTATTCGATCTGCTCGGACGAAATGATCCCCGGGTAATACTCGCGCCAGATCGCGTAAGCGAGCTTTTGGATTTCAGATAGGTGCCCATCCTCGGTAGCGGGCTCGATGACGACTTTGTTACCCATGAAGCGGCTACGACCTGAATTCTGGGCACCCGGTGATCGGCGGCGCCCGCAGTCGAAAGCATAGGCCAGCGCTTCTCGCATTCGATTCCGCGTCGACTTCGACGAAGTTCCAGCCGAGATGAGGGAAATGGCCGCACTCGTGTGTCGATTTTCCACACCAGCCGACGTTTGCGCGCTCGTTCTCCTTCGGAAAACGAATTCTAATCGGGCTTCGCCGATTGATCGGCGCGAATCGATGGGCGAACATCGACGCGGTCTCATCGAATGGGAATCGCCTCGTTTGAGCCGACGGTTTCATCGAAAATCGTCAAGGAGACAATCAATGGATCTGGAAACGGTAGAACAATCGCTTGAAGGCCGACTCTCCAAGCTGACTGCGAGGGTCTCCAAAATCGAATCCGATCTGCGCACACCCGGTTCGAATGATTGGCAAGATCGAGCCGCGGAGAAGCAGAACGAAGAGGTGCTCGAACAACTCAGCGAGGTCGAACGGGCCGAAATCGAAGATATTCGAGCGGCCCTGATTCGCATACGAGAAGGTGCCTACGCGAATTGCATGAAATGCGGCGGTGTGATTCCGCCAAAGCGGTTGGAGGCGCTTCCCTATACGAATTCGTGTATCACCTGCGCGAGCTGATCGTTCCAGGGGAGAGGTTGTGGGATCATGGAATAGCTGTCTGAGCGATCGGGCGCGTTCTTTGTGGAAAGGACTGGGCCACGACTCGACACCTAGCCGGTAGCATTCAGCCCCTTGATTTCGAAATCGACGCTGAAGGACTCATCGATGCTGTGGTCGGATGCCAATATGCATCCGACCAAGCGTAGGCTACTCGAGGTAGGTGCCCAGATAACCGATTCCCGCGCGCTTTGCTTCCGCAAGCATGGCGGGTGTGATTGCACCGTGTTCGATCACGGAGAGTGTGAAGATCAGGTCCGTGATTTCGATGAAGTAGTAGAACGCGTTCCGCATTTCGTCGGAATCGGGCAGCTCGAAGTACTCGGCGAATACCTCGTACATGACGTTTCCGACGGCTCGGTCGTTGATCCGATCGGCCTGCTTGACTTCGGGCGGCGTCTTGCCGCCAATCAGGAGTTGGCGCGCAGGCGGATTTTTCGCGTAGACCTTCGCACCGACATCGATCAGGTGCTCGGCGAGCGCCTGCCAGTTCTTGCGCCGCGACGCCGGTACCCTGCGCCGGTGGGCTTCGACGAACTGGTCGCTGAGCTCCTCTGCGAGTGCCGAAAACACGTCGAAGCGGTTTGCAAAGAAGTGGTAGGCCGAGCCCTCGGGAACGCCCGCCTGGTCTGCGATGTCGCGAAACGAGATGTCCTCGACTGGCCGCACGCACAACAGATCGTAGGTGGCCTTCAACAGCAGCTTGCGACGCTCCCTGCCGCGTTTTCGCGTTACCGACGGTGTCTTGCGGAGACCGATTTTCTGCCGGTTGGACATGCGCTCTATACGATCGGTGCCGGTTGCTGTTGCGTGATGCAGTGCACGCCACCGCCACCGACCGCAATCTCGTGGATCTGCACCTGAACGATCTCTCGTTGCGGATACAGGCTGCGATAGGTCTCGACAGCGGCGCCGTCGTGCTCGTACCCGTAACCCGAAACGATCACCGCACCGTTCGCGAGGTAAGAGTTCACGTAGGAACTACAGCCGCCGTTCCATACTCCCGGGTGGTAGATGCCTTCCTGGATGAATTCGAGCTGCAGCTCGCGCCCGCGCGCGTCCTTTTGGTTTTTCAACGCCGCGGCATTGATCTGACCGATCTCATAATGCGGGTCAGTGGTGTCCGAGTTGACTTCTACGAGTACCCGACCCGGCTCGATGAACGCGGCGATCCCGTCGACGTGCCCATCGGTCTCCGTATCCGTTACGTCGCCCGGTATCCAGATCACCCTTTCTGCCCCCAGCGTGCGGCAGAGTTCTGCTTCGACTTCTGCCCGTGTCCAGTTCGGGTTCCGGTTCTGGTTCAGAAAACAGGTCTCGGTAGTAATGACCGTCCCTTCTCCGTCCACCGTGACGCCACCGCCTTCGGCGACGAGTTTGGATGGGTATTCCGGAACGCCCGCGAGTTCGAGGATGCGCGATCCCATTAGGGCGTCCTGGTCGTAGGGATCGTATTTTCCGCCCCAGGCGTTGAACTCCCAGCTCGATCCCGCGAGTTCGCCAGCAGCATTGACGAGAAAGTTGGGCCCCGAGTCCCGCGTCCAGGAGTCGTCGATGACCATCTCGAAGATTTCGACGCCGTCGTTCAAAAGCGCGCGCGCAGCCTCGAGCTTGTGGGTCGGAGCGATCATCTTCACGGGCTCGAAGCGCGCGATCGCATTGGCGACGTTCGCGTAGGCTCGCTGGGTTCCTTCCGCATTGGCCCAGAAGCCCTCTCTGCTAGGCCACGCCATCCAGCAGCAGCTGTGCTCGGCCCACTCGCCGGGCATATAGAAGCCGTCTTGGCGCGGGTCGGGTCGGGATTCGGAGCCACTCACGGTTCCACCTCCGCTTTTTGGGTTGAGATCTTGCGAATTGCAATGAAGAAGCCAACTAGGGACACGATCAAGAGTGCGATCGCGATCATGAACACGCGTTCGTAGTGACCTACCTTCACCACGCTCGCTGCGAGTCCGGGGCCAACCGCGACGCCGATCGACGCGGCAGACGCGCCCGCCGCGAGCGCGCTGCCATTGGGATCCAGTGACGCCATCAGCGACTGGATGAAGGGCAGGCAAAAAGCCCACGCGAACCCGATGCAGATTCCCGCCATCAGATACCAGGCAAATTCCCCATGGGTGATCAGTATGACGAGCCCGACAATCGAGATGCCGATCCCGAATGCGAGCGGGCCGATCGTTCCGAAGCGTTTTCCGACCACGATGATCGTAAACGCCCCCGGGATGCCCGCGAGCGAGGCGATCATGAGTGCTGTGCCGATCTCGTGGTCTGAAAATGCGAGCGCGACTCCGAGCCTTTCGAGGTAGGTGTACTGTGCGGTGTTGGCCACCTCGAAGATGCCGTATCCGAGCAGCGCCAGCAGCGTGGCCGCTGCGAACAGGACGCTGCGCTCGGACTTTGGCTCCGCACTGGCTCTCTCGTCGACCGCCCTTCCGGGCAGGCGCCTCGCAAGTGCAAGCGCGAGTAGATCGCACACCGCGAACAGTAGGAACATCCCCGTGGCGCCCAGCTCTGCCGAGTAAACGGGCAGGATGTAGCACCCGAGTGCGGCGACGATGAATTGCAGGGTAATCAGCAGGCCAAAACCGCGTTCGGTGTCGTCGAGGCGCGCGACCGCGGAAAGGGCCGCGATTTGGGCCGCACCATTTGCCGACCCGGTGATGAAGCGAATGAGCAGGAAAGCCGTGGTGGGCGCTGCAAGATACGCAGAGATCACGTCGGCGATGCATGCAATCGCCAAGCTGACGGTCGCCATGACGCGCAGGTCTATGCGGTGCATCCGAAACGCCATGAAGAGCGCGACGAGAGAAAAACCGAAGAAATTCGCCGAAGACACCCATCCCGCAAACGATTCCGATAACCCAGCCTCGTCCACGAGCACGCCTACCATCGCCGGCAGCACCAGGAGCGGCAAAAAGCTGGTGGTGCCGATCACCGAGCAGACGAAAAACTGCCGCAAATTTGCGATTTGCATCAGGTCAGAGCGCGGGGGTCGTATGTTGCCCGTCGAGCGTCAAGAGCGAACCGTAGAGATCGGGCCGCCGGTCCCGGAACACACCCCACGAGCGCCGGTAGAGGCGCACCGCTTCGAGGTCGATGGTCTGGGTGAGAACGCATTCGGTGGTTCGGTCTGCGCTCTTTGCAATCGCGCCTATATGGTCCGTGATGAACGACGAGCCGTAGAATTCCATCTCGACCGCGTTGCTCGACTCTTTGCCAATCCGGTTCGACGCAATCACGGGTACGATGTTTGCCGCCGCGTGGCCGCGCATCACGGTCTGCCAGTGATCCTTACTGTCGAGATCCGGCGTTTGGATTTCGCTGCCGATGGCGGTCGGATAGAACAGAATCTCTGCGCCCTTCAGCACCATTGCGCGCGCGGCTTCTGGGAACCACTGGTCCCAGCAGATGCCGACACCAATTCGTGCATAACGCGTATGGATGGCTTGAAACCCGGTGTCACCCGGGCTGAAGTAGAACTTTTCCTCGTAGGCCGGAAAGTCGGGGATGTGGCTCTTGCGGTAATGGCCCGCGATGCTGCCGTCGGCGTCGATGATTGCGACGGCGTTGTAGTACGCGGGGCCAGCTCGCTCGAAGAAAGACACGGGCAGGACCAATTCGCGCTCTCTGGCGATTTTCTGCATGCGTTGGAGGGTCGGCTGCTCGTCGATCGGATGCGCGAGATCGAAGTGTTTGTCCTGTTCGTCGATGCAGAAGTACGGCGTTTCGAACAATTCCTGAAGCAGGATGATCTGTGCTCCCTCGTCTGCCGCCTGATGCACCAGTGCTTCTGCTCTCGCGACATTGGCGTCGAGTTCCCAGCTGCACTGCATCTGGGTACAGGCGACTTTGACTTGCATGCGAATCCCCAATCGAGTCGGTCCGAAAGAAACCCAAGCTAACTCGACTATCTGGGAGCGTCAACGAATCGAGGGCCAGCTTTCGCCCGCTAGCCCTCTTCGGCCTTGTGGGTCGTCTCGGATGCGCTCCAGATCCGGTAGCGGACCTCGAATCCGCTGGGCGCATAGACGACGATGGGAAGCCGGCTGTTGTAACGGATATGCAGCGGCGCAGCCGTCACGAATGCCTTCACTTTCGGGGCACCTTCCGGAGGCGCCATCAGGGTGCTGATGGTTTCGGAAGCACCCGTCACTTCGTAATACGTGTAACCCCAGCCCTCGAGTGGGCGCGGTTCGATCGCGTTGCCTAGCCGTACCTGATTCACGCCGTCGGTGAGCATCTCCCTTCCAACGGTGAGTTCGACCCGGAAATCATCTTCCTCGCCTCGCTCCTTGTGGGGGAGCACGATCACGAATCGCTCGAAGCCCTCTTGTGCAGGGAGAAAGGCCTGCAGTTCCGGATGCTCGTCTCCGAACGCCGAGCCGCAAAATGCCAAGAGACCGACTGCCAGCGCCAGTCTTGCGTTTTTAAATGCAGACATGATTTCCCCGTATGGTTCCGAACGCATTCTGCGTTCGGAGTTTGACTGGATCTACCCTCTACCAACGATGAGAACATCGACCTTTCCCTTGGGGCCGATGTACCAGGAGGCGAGCATGCCCGTGATGCTGACAATGATGGAGCCAAATAGAGCAGGCCCAAATCCCGCTACGAAAAATCCCGGTACAAAAAATGCCGTCAAGCCGAGCATCGCGGCATTCACGACGAAAAGGAAGAAGCCGAGCGTGACGAGCGTAAATGGAATGGTCAAAAAGACGACGGCGGGTCGTACGACCGCGTTTACGCATCCCAGGACCAGAGCGGCAAAGAATAGAGAGCCCAAACCAGCGAACTCGATTCCGGTAACGAGTTCGGACGCGATCATCAATCCCACGGAAGACACCAGAAGCCGCGCCCAGAAACCAGGCATTTCGTCACCTCCACGAATAGGCGTATCGTCGCCTGTCCAGCGCAAGACATCAAACGGTTGGGTGCGGAGTTGCGCCGAACCGGCTGGCCGCCAGTGCTGGACACAAGTGCCCGCCCCAAAAATGGTATCACGGATGAATGCGTTGAGCAGTTTGGCGGCAGCCGCAGCGCTATCTGTCAGCTGCACGCCGTCGGTAGACGGCCCCCGCGCTCGCGCGCCCCGCTAGGTCGTAGGCTCCGCCGGCCGAAACCAGCCTTGGCTTCGCAGGCAGATTCGCACCAACATCAACATCACCGGGACTTCGATCAAAACCCCGACCACGGTCGCCAGGGCCGCACCCGAGGAGAGACCGAAGAGCGTGACGGAAGTGGCGATGGCGACCTCGAAGTGATTCGACGCTCCGATCATCGCAGTGGGCGCCGCATCCTCGTACCGCAGGCCCAGCCTCTTGGCGAGCCAGTAACCGAGCCCGAAGATGAACAGCGTCTGGAGGAAGAGCGGAATGGCGATCCAGAGAATCGTCAGCGGGTTGGCGAGGATGACTTCGCCCTTGAAGGAGAAGAGCAGAACGAGCGTCACGAGCAGCGCGACAATGGTGATGGGGGTCAGAACGTGCAGGAATTTTTCGCGGAACCATTCCTCGCCTTTGCTCTTGATGATCCAGCGGCGCGATAGGTAGCCGGTCACGAGCGGCAGAGCGACATAGATTCCGATCGAGAGCACGAGGGCCTTCCAGGGGATCGGGAGCTTGCCCACACCCAACAGGAAGCCACCCAGCACGCCGTAGAGCACCAGCATCGTCAGCGAGTTGATCGCGACCATCACCAGTGTGTGGCCGTCGTTGCCCTTCGCGAGGAAACTCCAAACCAAACACCATCGCGGTGCAGGGCGCGATGCCCAGCAAGATGCAGCCCGCGAGATAGCTGCGCCACAACGGGACCTCGAGCATCATGACGCCGTCGTTCATGACGACGGTTCCCGCGCCGTACTTTGCGCCCAGGGCGAGGTCGAGGCCGAGCGGCATCTTCACCAGATCGAGCGATTCCGTTCCGATGAACCCACGGAACAACACGCCCAAAAACAAAGATGCAATCGCATACATCGTGAAGGGTTTGATCGCCCAATTGATGAACAGGGTCAGGCCGACGGGCTGTACGCTCCTGCCGGCCTTGATGACCTCGGCGAAGTCGATCTTCACCATGATCGGATACATCATGCAGAACAAGCAGATCGCGATCGGGATCGACACGATCGGCGTGCCGCCGACGTCGAGTGTGATGCTGTCGAGTGATGCAGCGACGCCCGGGGCAAACTTGCCGAGCGCGATGCCCGCAACGATGCACAGCCCGACCCAGAGCGTCAGCCAGCGCTCGAAAAAGCTCATGCCTTCGGCTCTGCGCGCAGCGGAAGTGCTTCGGATGCGGCTGGCATCAGATACCAAAGTACAAACGCCACGAGAAAGAGCGCTGGAACGTCCCCGAAAAGGTTTGCTCGTTCAGTCTCGTCAACGATCGCCTGGATCATCGTGATGTAGATGCCCGCGATGAAGATGGCACCGAATACGACCAGAGCGATTCGAAGGTATCGAAGCCTTTCTTCTTGCTTCATGCGGATTCTCCTGGCGATCCGGCGCCGTCAGTGCCCTTCGCTAGTTTGTACCATGGACCGCGTTGGGATACCTGATTGGCGTCAGCTGCAGTACCGAATCAGGTGGCGGGCTTCGTTGCCGTGACAATGTGAGCAGGAGAGTCGAATTCGACCGTCCCGTCATCGTTCACGAAACTTGAAAATTCAGCCTCTGCCTCGGCAACAAGCAGTTCGAATTGCGCGTCGTCAAGGGTGTCAGAAAGAGTCCAGCCCCGAATGTCTGCTTCCATCCAATATCGTATAGAGGGATAACGGGCCTTGCCTTCGAGGGTCGAGATCCTGAAATCGGAAATGCCGGCATCGGAAAGAATGGCTGAAAGAATCTGAACGTCACCAAGAGAATAGGGTGCGCGAAATGACTCCGCGGCTGAGTCTCCAAACAAACGGCTCGTCAATCGTGTGATGGCAGCATATCCAGAGACTCTTTCGAGCGAGTCCCAGACGGCGATTGCCATCTTCCCAGCTGGGCGAAGGACTCTCATCATCTCTCGTATCGCACGGTCCTTTTCTTCGAAAAACATCAGGCCAAACTGGCTGACAACTGCATCGAACGTGGAATTCTCGAAGGGGATCGCTTCGGCTGGTGCCTCACGCCACTCGATGTGAGGCGCTTTTCGCATCGCAACATCGAGCATGCCGGTATTAAGGTCCAAGCCCACAACAGATCCATCTGGCTTCACAAGTTCCGCGGCAACAAGCGAGAGCACTCCGGTTCCGCATGCGACATCTAGGACCCGCATTCCAGTCCCAAGATGCGCCAACTTAGCGACTCGAGGGGCCCACTCGTTGAATAGTGCAGGAAGAAAGAGATCGTCGTATGTCTCAGCCGCACTGAGAGTAACCTGCCCCCTGTCGCTCATCAGGTTCTCCTAGCATTGAGCGCCGCCCAACGCCTGGGCGCCCAGCTGCACCGAACAGGGCTAACTGTTAGCTCTGGGGTAGGAGCGCACGCCGCCAGATTGTACCATGGATCAATTGGACCAGCCTGCTCGGTGTTGGATGCGGTGCGTTGTTAGGTGGCGGACGTAAACTTGTTCTCCGAATGAAAGTGACCGGCCGACGCCGTACCTACGAGGAAGGCTCGTCTGGCTCGTAGAACTCGCCCTCAAGATCCGCGAGTTTCTCCTGGAAAAATCCCCGGGCATCCTGGATTGCCTGGTTATAAACGGGCGCGCCGAGCTCGTGGATGAAGAAATCGAGGAGCAGGCCTGCCTGGAAATCACTGATTTCTCGATCTAACTCGGAGGCGAAGAAAGCTTGAAGCGAGTTAACGATCTGATCGCGACGCTCATTGGAAAGCTTGATTCGCATGGGTCCAGGAGACTTGGCCATGTTCTCCGCCACCTAACTGTATGGGCGCTCAGCTGCACCGAGCAGGGCTACCCGTTAGCTCTGGGACGGCGGCGCTCGCCGCTAGATCGTACCACGGGTCGATTGGACTGACCTGTTCGGTGGCGGCTGCTGCGCCTTGTTAGACGGCGGGCGGGTCTTCTCGATTCTTGGAGGAAGCCATCCAGACTTGGAAGTCGGCTCGGTATGCATTGGAAGCGGTTGCCCAGACCCTGCGACCTCCGGGTGTGGCGAATATGAACATGACGGTACGAGCGCGCGCACTCCATGTCTCGCCGTCGATCACACCCGTCTTGTGTTGGACGAACATGTCCTCATGCACACGCAGCACTAGAAAGAGCCAATTGCGAAACTGGTCGAACTCGTCTTCGGTGAGATCATCGGGAGTACCCATGCCGACCCGAATTACACGCCCGAGGTCGCGATCCCGGACCGGCAGCGCTATGACGTTCTGAGCAGCTAGCATGGCTGACTGCATAGCCGCTTGTCGCGTTGATTGGCTGTTCCCATGGATCTCACGCGCGACGTACACGAGGGACCCCAGCACCGCCAGCGCGCCGATGAACTCTCCAAGACCGCCGAGTTGCTCGAACGTCACCACGCTCCCATCGTATAACGGATCGGCGATAAGCGGCGTTAAATAGCGCCGCCGAGGTCGCCGAGCCTAAAGAGGATGATGCCAGATGGTACAGCGTACGATCGAACCGAGCTATTCAACGTCCGCTTCATCGCTTTGTTGGGCGGCGTGCGCACTCTACAGAAGATCGTGGATGGAGATCACGTGCGCGACTATGCCACGACTATCTCGGGCGCCCCGCCTCCAGATCGCCGCCGAGGCGCCGGATCGCTCGGTCGTAGACGGGAATCGCCGGCGCAGTCAGCGCCACCTGCTGCCACCTCTCGATGGTGTCGTGCGCATCCAGCTCTCGCGCATAGGCCTCCGCGTGGGAATCGAGCTCGACGCCGTAGGTCCGGAAGCGAGTGAGTACCGGGAAGTACATGCAATCGGCGATGCTGAACTTCCCGAAGAGAAAGGGTCCGCCCGAGCTTTCGAGGGTGTCGCGCCAGATCTCGAGCACCCGTAGGATATCGCGCTCAAGCGCCGCACTGCGCACCTGCTTCGGCACCCGCGCGAAGACGTTGCAACTCATGTGCGTTCGCAACTGCTGAAATCCTGAGACCATCTCGCAACAAACGGCCCGCGCACGCGCGCGCTCGAGCGCGGCCTCGGGCCAGAGACCAGCTTCGGGGAATTCGTCGGCGACCCACTCGCAGATCGCCAGCGACTCGTGGATCGGCTTCCCGTCCACATACAAGACGGGGAACAGCCCGGTGATGCTCCCCTGCACCCGGCGACGAGCCAGCTGCTCTTCGGAGATCACGGTGAGGGCCACCCCGGTATCGACGCCCTGGGCCCCGAGGTCCTCGATCTCAACCGTGTCAACGGAGAAAGGTGCGCCGGCGGTTGTCAGAACGAGCCAAGGGCGGATCGACCACGAGGAATAGCGGAGACTCAAGACGCGGAGCAAGAGGTCGGGCATTGGAGAGGCCTCCACTAGCGTGAGTACGTTCCAGGTTACGATAGTTCGGTCTACCGCAACCCCACGCCGCCCAACGGATCGGCGCTCAGCTGCGCCCAACAGTGCTGACCGCCAACGCTGGGGCACCGCGCCCGTCGCCAGAACGGTACCACGGATCGCTTGGAGCAAGCTGTTGGGCGTCAGCTGCAACCGCGTGTTGGGCGGCGGATTGCTTGGGGTGCGCAAGCCGAGACC
>PVMK01146807.1_pt1 | contig 12179 bp, 11 predicted proteins | sample 1853481 | NCBI WGS metagenome assembly PVMK01 (sample SAMN08533507, study PRJNA380276) | Marine sediment metagenome, whole genome shotgun sequencing project. | reverse complement strand
TGCTACGTCAAGGAGTGTGCAATGAGTAGTCGAACGGTATTTTATCTGATGGTGCTGGTTTTTCTGGTCGGTTCTGTCGCCTTGTTCTTGGGGGCTTCGGCCGAATCGTCCGTCGTGACAGTTCTTGGTTTTGTGGGCTGGATCGCCGCCGCAGGGCTGATGGTCTACTGGCTCATAAGTAAGAGAACAGCGATCGAGTAATCAAACAGCAGTAGTCAAATTGAATCAGTGGGATAATAGCGAGGGGCCGCTGCGGCTCGCCGCCATGTCCCACGCGCTTCTCGCCACGGTGTTTGTTGGCGGCTCTGGGCCATAACGAACCCTGCAGGTTCAGGCCCTGGATAGCTAGCGTGAGCAGGCCGTCAAAGTTCACCCAGGTGAAGAAGAAATGTGGCGAATTGTCGCTGCTTGGCTGGCGCATTAAGGATGCCAGCGGGCGAGAGACAGATCGTTGTCTCTCTCGTCCATCGAGATCCAGGCCACCGGATTGCGGATTTCTCCCAACCATCCGGCCAGCAGCATTGTCTTTCCGAATCCGGGCGGAGCAGAGAGTAAGGTCAACTTCTTGCTCAGACCTTCCGCCAATTTATCGATCTAGCGCCTCCGCAGAATCAGATCGGAATGCGCTCAAGGAATACGGGGTTTCGAGACCACGATGGGCTTGTTGCCAAATCCCAAGCAACCTGGCTACTAGCGCTGATTTTGGATGATACTGTTCCCAGTTCTATACAATACCGGTGGACCGCTTCATCGCTGAGTCTTCGCTGGTGAAGATAATCAAAGGTTGAATCCCTTTTCACGCCGTGGTCAGCTATGAACTATAATCAATTCATGAATACGCTCGATAACCATGAAGTTCAGGAGCCGAGAATAGTCAGAAACGCACGCTTATTGATATTGGCCATAGCCCTTATCGTTATCATTACCCTACCCTCCTGCAGTCAAGCGGCCGAGCAGGAGGATGTCAAGCACACCAGAGATCCGGGCGCTTCCGATGTGGTCAAAGTGATCTCATCTCCGGCTGTTGTTGAAATCCAGCCCACATCAACATCCGCGTCAATTAAGCTGGAAACGGTGCAAGCCGCCAGTACAGTCACTCCAAGGTCTACTGCAGAGATTGAGACGACATCGCCAATCCCGCAGATCTGCCAGCACCAGTATTTTTTCCAACCGGCGCCTGAAACTTGTCCGGATGGCGACGCGCAATTCGGACTCGCAGCAGAACAACAATTCGAACAAGGGTTCATGATTTGGCTCGAAAGTTCCGACTCTATTTATACCTTCAATTGGGACGGGAGCTGGCGAATATTCGAGGATAAATACTCCGAAGACCAACCTGAAAACGATCCGAGCATTGTGCCACCGGCAGGTTCTCTCCAGCCAGTTCGAGGATCCGGGAAGGTGTGGCGCGGACATCCTGAGACTCGGGATGCACTGGGCTGGCGCGAGGACGAGAACTAGGCTTCGAATCGGCACTGCAAACGCAGGAAGTGGAGGCCGCGGATCTCACTGTGGTCTTTATGAGAGCGTTTAATGGTCAGGTTCTCGCCCTTACCTCTAGAGCCTTGGACGTAGGGGATTGGGTGGTTGCTGCTTCATAACCAACCCCAGGCTCCTGTTTTTAAGCCTGCCTCCGGCCTGATCAGATCAGATTCTGTGGCAACGAGCCTGCATGCTCCGCGACAGCTCAAAATAGGGGAAGATGGATCCCACAATTTGTAGCCCAGGTGCTACCCCTGTTACCATTTGGACATCGATGGTTCTTAAATCGTGACAGCTTTGTAAAAGTTCCGCTACAAATGATGTCTATAATGGTGCAAATTAAGAAACAGGGATAGCCAATATGAAAAAAATAAGTTTAGCTTTACTACTATTGTTAGCAGCAGGATTATTGTCGGCCTGCGGAACGGTCGACATTAGCCTTGAGGATCAATCCGATGAGGGTCCGACACCGGTTGTGCCTGACAGTGATGACGGAGCAATGACGTCAGAACCGCAACCAAGCGAGACCGTGAAACCCACGTTGCTACCCGCAACCCCTGAGGATGTCGCCACAGTCGAACCTGTGATTACGTCTGAACCCCCCACAACCGGACCCCAGGATGAGACATCTGGCCCGGCCGATTGGTTGCAGTACCGGAATGATGAATTCGGTGTTGAACTCTGGCATCCACCCGGAACATATATCGAGGAGCGGGAACCGTCATCGCCTGAAGCGTGGAACGAGAAGCTGCCCGATGGCCTGGTGGAGGAACAGTTGTATTCAGCCGTAGTTTTTCAAGATTTAGAAGGGGAGGGTAACCCAGCCAGTCGACAGGCGATTCTGGAGATCAAGCTCGTTGCCAATCGTGACGGCGTACCTCTTAGCGCGATGGCTGAGTTGTTCAGCTTTCGATGCCCCGGCCCTCTGGCTGAGCCACTTGGGTCGACTACGATGAGCATCCAGCTGATGGGCTATCGCTACACTTGCGAAGGCATGATGCCTTTCGTCGAATTCTGGGCTCCTTATGCCGATCAGAACGACACGTTGTTCGGTGCAGCCTGGGCCGCGATGTTCTCACCCTTGTCCGAAGACATCCTGGCAACGGTCACCTTTGATCATTAGTTATCCTCTTGATGACCGCGGTTTGTTGGCTGCCTGTTCGCGGCTTATCCCCCATTTACTGGACCAAACGGCGCCTATGCGCCCGATGATGGTATCGTTTTGGGGCGGAAATGATGTCTGCTCGCTATCCTATGGCAGGCAACGCCAACTGCCTTTTCAGTCGACGCGGATAATCCCGGGTTAATCATCTGGGGAATAATGCCCACATCACAGGCTACTACAGTAACATCAACCCCGCATTGATTCTGAAGTTGGAGCAGTAGATTCGAAGTTGGGGCGTGGTGCAGCGAAAAGTCATCCAGCTTCGTTACCGGTAAGGCCTCTACTGGTATTTCCAAGACCTCCCCAATCATTTTCCCCCAATCTACGGCGTCGACCACCACTATCTTTTGTGGTCGTCTATCACTAAGGGTCAAGGTGAATAGCAGCTTGCGCACGCCAGTACCCACATCCATGACGTACACATGGTCAGGAACATCGTAGATGCCGGTTATCATATCGGTCACGGCCGGTCCAAATCCATCATCACCAAACAGAACATTGCCAACACCCAGGATTAGAGTCCGGGCAAGGCAGTATGATGGCAGGATGGACACTTCCTGCGTTTTTTCCGCGGCCAGGAATTGACTATTCATAATGGAGTTGGGAGCGGGCGTCTTCCCGTCCGCTCCCGCGTTTATTCAAAACCGGTCAGTTGACCAGCGTATCAATGAGATTGCCATCGAGATCGACAATGTCAATCTTAACCGGCAGCCGTCCGTCCATGCGATGGGTCGCGCAAGAGAGGCAGGGATCATAGGCTCGGATAGCCATCTCAACTGTATTGAGTGTGCCCTGATCATATTGCCCATTTTTTATCAGTGTTTGGGCGGCTTGTTTTACCGATAGGTTGATAGCCGAATTATTCTGGCAAGTTGCCACCAGAAGATTAACATGGGTGAGCAGGCCATCTTCATCAGTAGTATAGTCGTGGATAAGTGTTCCGCGAGGCGCCTCTACGACGCCGATGCCTCGAGCTGCACGAGGTGTAACCGTCGCTCGGGTGTCACGACTGGTTATTTCCGGATCTTTCAGCAGTTTAATCGCCATCTCCGCGTTATAAAGTAGCTCGATCAGTCGGGCCCAGTGATAAAGCAGAGTCAGCTGCGCTGGGCGGCCAAATAGATTCCGGAACTCTTCCAATTCCTTCTGGGCCAGCGGCGTCGTGATATAGTCGGCCACATTAATCCGCGCTAGCGAGTTGACCCGGTAGAGGCTTGGCGCGTTGTCTTCCAGGGCAAAAGGACCTTTCTTCTTGGCATATGGAAACTTAAGGTAGGTCCATGGCTCTACGTGTTCGCCAATGTAGTCCGCGTAATCGTCCGCACTGAACTCGTCAGTCGAGCCATCCGCATACATCATGCGTAGTTTGCCTTCGTAAAGATCCAGCGCGCCATCGTCGGTGACCGTGCCCAGGAAACCGCTGGTTATCGTTCCAACAGTTTTCACTACGTCCAGATACTTGGGAAATATGTTCTCTTTGGCGTAACTGATAGTGAATTTTGCCAGTTCAAGCGCCTCTTCGGCCATCGGCAACAGCGAATCCCGCTCCGAATTAGAAAGTGGGCGGCTGAATCCGCCTGGCACGGCCGCAGCGGGATGGATCGCTTTGCCGGCGATCAACTCCAGCATCTTGGCACACATATGTCGTACTTTCACCACCCGCCTGGCGACGTCAGGCATAGCGCCAATGACGCCAATCACGTTACGAACAGGATATTCGGCATCCGGACCCATCAAAAAGTCGGGTCCGGAGAGGATGTAGAAATGGAGGATGTGTTCCTCCATGTAGGCGATGCTGTTACACAACTGCCGGAGTTTCTTACCGGCAGGGGGAATCTCAACCCCGAAAACGGCGTCCGTGGCTTTTGCCGAGGCCAGATGATGTGACCAGGGGCAGACGCCGCAGATTCGGGTTGTAATTCGGGGCATCTCCTCTACGGGCTTACCTACGCAGAAACGCTCGAAACCACGCAACTCGATGACATTAACACGAGCATCGGATACGTTGCCAGAATCGTCCAATTGAATGGTGATTTTGGCATGGCCCTCAATTCGGGTAACGGGTTGAATGACCAATGTTTTACCCATAGTCTTCTTACCTCCTGATCCTCTTCGGGCGCAGTCGGCCTGCACCGGCAAAGCGGTTAAACTGGGCGGCCCGATCGGGGATCTCTCTGGGATTGAGGCCGATCGTCGAAATAGCACCCATCATGTCGACCATGGGATTTGCTGTCTCATTGAGCGGGCCAAAACATCCGCGACAGGGCATATAAGCGCTGATACAGCGGGGTTCACCCCCATTGATGCCTCCGCATCCGGCTCGAGTCGCCGGACCCTGGCAGAGGAATCCCTGCTCCATAAAACAGCGCACCGTATCCAAGGGTTGACCTACGCCCTCTACTGATTCCAGCGGCCGCTTTAGCGTCGCAACTGCTTTCTTTTCGCGGATGGTTGAGCATTGATCACATACGCTCTTGGTTTCTAACTCGAACGGTGCTCCATTAAGTAAGTGAAGAACCGCCCCGACAAACATGTCCGGAGTGGTAGGACAACCCGGTAGTTCGAGGTCAACGTCCACTACTTCGCTTACCGCATAGACCCGGTCGAGAAGCGCCGGTATACCCTCCGAAGGGGTGATACCTGGATCAGTTGTTGAATTTCCTTGATACACGCGCTTATATATTTCTTCTACCTGAAACTGGTTGGCCAGCGCCGGTACGCCGCCAGTTATAGCGCACGATCCCATGGCAATGAGTGTGTTGACTCGAGACCGCATTAGCACCGCAAGTTCCTTGTTCTCCTCGTTACGGACACTTCCGGTGATGATGCCAACATCTGCCTCTGGGATCTCTGCCTGCGTCTTTTCACCTGTCTGTCCATAGATCTTGTGATCCATGATGACCGGCATGTGAACAAATTCCAGCTCAGGTAGCAGGTCGAGGAGAGGTTCGCCGATATCAAGAATCGTGACTTCACAGCCACCGCAGATGGCGAACCACTCTTGAGCTACCTTTACAGCCATAATCATACCTCCCTCTGTTGTGCGCTTCTTTGTCTGATAACGCACAACGCAAACCAGCGAAAAACAGTATTGTCAGTCTGCACCTCCTTTCCTGGCCTCCTCTCAATCATCTGGTAAAGATAAGTTGCTTGCTCTCTTAACCGGAAATATTCAAGAAAAATGAATCCTGAAGTCACTCTCTGAATCTGTTGGAAAACGCTTCCCGGAACTCTCATTATCAAAAGAGAACCATTACTAACCGTAAGGGTTCGGACCGATATCCTTCAAGTCAGCCTCCATGTCTCGCACTACTTGGGCAAATCGTGGTCCTTCGGACGCGGAGACCCACTCAAGTCGAAAACGTTCGGGTTCCAAGTCGAAATCCTCAAGCATCAAGTCGATGGCGTCGGCGCGCGCTTGCGCTCGCAGGTTGCCTTCACGGTAGTGGCAATCACCCGGGTGACATCCACACATCAGGACACCATCAGCCCCTTTTGTCAGGGCATCGATCACCAGGTTGGGGTGGACCATTCCGCTGCACTGAACACGGATGATGCGAATTCCCGACGGGTATTGCAGACGCGTGGTCCCGGCAAGATCTGCCGCAGTATAGCACACCAATAGCAACAGTAGGCGATTATTAGGGGCGTGTAACCGTCCTCTTGATTATTCATCTCTACATCTCCAGTGCGGCCATAGTCATCGCCCTTAGTTGATCTAATCTGAAATGAGAGACGTAGATGGCGTCTTTCGGACAGGTTGCCTGGCAAGTCCCGCAACCTTTACAGATCGCCTCATCTACGATTACCCTTTTCTTCAACTGTCCAGCTTCGTTCTCGTACTCCACCAGGGTTATGGCATTGTAAGGACAGGGATCGACACAGTAGGCGCAGCCATCGCACTTGTCTTCGACAACATGGGAAATGGTGGGCGAAATTTCGATAACTGGCTTGGACAGAATAGTCGCCGCCCGACCGGCGGCCGCCTTGGCCTGAATTACGGTCTCCGTGACCGCTTTCTTCGGGTAGTGGGCCATGCCGCACAAAAAGATACCCTCAGTGGCAAAATCTACTGGCGCCAGCTTCAGGTGAGCCTCTTGGAAAAAACCATCCTGCGTAAGCGGCACCTTCAATAACTGGGCCAGATTGCCAGCGTCAGGATTTGGAACCGTGGCCACGGATAGAACAACCCGGTCGGCCCTCAAATCAACACGGTCGTCGAGCATGGCGTCGTGGACAGAGATGGCTAGTTTTCCGCGCGCGCCGTTATCCTTGGCTATCGATACTTTCGGCTCGCTATCATCTTCGAAGCGTATAAAGATCACGCCCTTTTCGCGCGCCTTTCGATAGAACTTTTCCAGTAGGCCATAGGTGCGGATATCTCTGTACAGGATATAGACCTCAGTCTCAGGACTCTTTTCCTTGACAACCAATGCGTTCTTAACAGCCTGGCTACAGCATAGCCGGCTGCAGTAAGGTCGCTCGGCATTACGAGAACCAACGCACTGGATCATCACGACCGAATCCCATTCTCTTGCCTCCGGTTCCTCGTTTACAAGGATCTGTTCCAGCTCCAATTGGGTCAAAACGCGGTCATCTTCGCCATAGTGATATTCCGTGGGTTGGTAAGGTACTGCCCCCGTGGCGACGATAGCTACACCATGATTGATTATTGGCGTCGAATCATTGCTACCCAGTTTGATGGTGCTCTTGAAGTTTCCCAGGGTACCTTCGAAGGTCGCAACTTCGGCATCCAAAAAGAGGTGTATATTCGGATTGTTCATCGTGCGCACGATGAGATTTCGCAGCAAACCTTGCGGATCTGCCAGGCTGAGCAAGTATTGCAGGTGCCGCATATTGCCACCCAGTTCTCGTTCCTTCTCGACCAGCGAGACCTGAAAGCCCTGGCCTGCCAACTCCTGAGCTGCTGTCATTCCGGCAAGACCACCCCCGATCACCAGGGCATCGTGATTGAACTCTAGCTCCTTCCGCTGTAGCGGCTCAACCAGGCGGACTTTCGCTACGGCCATCCGCACCAAATCATTGGCTTTCGCGGTAGCTTGAGACGGAAAATCACGGTGCACCCATGAACACTGGTCTCGGATGTTGGCCAGTTCAAAGAGATAATGATTTAGCCCGGCGTCGCGAATTGTGTTTTGGAATAACGGCTCGTGAGTTCGTGGTGTGCATGAAGCTACCACGACGCGATTTAGCCCGTGCTCTTTGATCGCCTCCCGGATATTTGCCTGGGAGTCAGTCGAGCATGTAAATAAATAGTGATCCGCGTGAACAACCCCCGGCAGATCCTTCGCGTATTCAGTCACCGCGGCAACGTCGACGACTCCGGCGATATTCGTCCCGCAATGGCAGACGAAGACACCAACTCGCGGTGGTTGATCGCGGTGGTCGATCTCGGGCGGATATTCTTTTGGCTGAACAAGGCTGTAGCGGCTGTCAGCTAGAAGAGTCATGGCCCTTGCCGCGGCCGCACTTGCCGACATTATTGTCTCGGGGATATCTTTAGGCTCGGCAAAGGGTCCGCAAACATACACACCTTCACGGGTCGTATCGAGTGGCGACAAGTTAGTCAGCTGGCAGAATCCATCTGGGGTCAGACCCACACCCAGATTAGATGCCAATCGAGACATCCCCTGAGGGGGCTGCAGGCCAACGGAAAGAACCACCATGTCATACTCTTCGGTAATGAGCCGGCCGTCTGGCAGAGCGTATGAGAGCTCCAGGTTCTCAGAATCCGCGATCGGCCTGATGCCGGAAGGAAGCGATCGCAGGTATCGTACGCCCGTCTCTTTCGCCCTTTCGAAATAACCGTCGAAGCCCTTTCCATAGGCCCGAAAATCAATAAAAAAGACAGTGCACTCCGTTCCTGGCGCGTGCTCAACAGTGATCATGGCCTGTTTTGTGGCGTACATGCAGCATACAGCGGAACACCAATCGCGATCGGCCTGTCTGGATCCGACACACTGGATCCAGGCTATTCGTCGAGGTTCGTGACCATCTGACGGTCGCACAAGGTGTCCACCGTAAGATCCGCTAGGGGATAAGATGCGTTCGAATTGCATGCTGGTGACCACGTTTGGAAACGTCCGAGGCCATATTCACCGGACTGCCTGGCGTCGTACGGCTGAAACCCTGTTGCCAAAATAACGCTGCCAACGTCGATGGTTTCGGTCCGGGCTACGTCTTCATGGTTGATGGCGCCGGCAGTGCACTCATAAACACAGGAAAGACACTCTGAGCAAACTCCACACTGAAGGCAGCGTGCCGCCTCGGACCGGGCTTGCTCTGCCGTATAACCCAGATTGACTTCCTCGAACGATTGGCGACGTGTTGATGCATCCCTGGCAGACATTCTTACCCGAGGTTCGAGCTGGATCTCTCCACTTCCTATTCGGGCGTTTATCTCGGTTGGACTGCTTCTAACGACAGGTAGATCGACATGACCGCGTGTTTCCAAGAGTTCGCTTTGTAGGTATTTTCCAATACTCCTGGCGGCTCTGCGCCCTGCGGCAACCGCCTCGATTACAAATGCGGTTCCCTTGGTTGCGTCACCGGCAGCGAAACCCCAGGGTGACTGGTCGCGAAGGTATTGGGATTTACGGCAATCATGCCTTGCTGGGTCACACCCACCCCGGAGTCATCCGGAATTAGCGCCAGCCCGATTCGCTGCCCGATTGCGAAAATAACAACGTCGCATGGCAGATTGTGCTCGCTATCCGGAACCGTATCCAGGGTTAACGAACCATCTGTCTCGAATCTCATAAAGCTGACGTCAACCGCTTCGACCCCAGTGATGTTGCCATTACTTTGGCAGATTCGATTAAAAGATCTGCTGGTAAAGACCTTGATGCCTTCCTCTTCGGCCTCGATCACTTCGGGCTCGTCGGCCAACATTGCATCGCGTGGCTCCAGGCAGGCAACACCTACCGTCTTGGCTCCACTGCGGGCGGCCGTTCGGGCGCAATCAAAGGCTACATTGCCACCTCCAAGCACCAGCACTTTGCGATCAGAAAGGTCTGGACCGTTGCCAAGCCGAACGTCACGAAGATAGTGGACTGCGGTCAGCGCCTCAGGATGATCAGCTCCGGAGATGGGCAGCCGTTTACCTTCATGCGCTCCCACGGCGATAAGGACGGCCTGAAAGCCTTCGGCGAACAGGTCATCTAAATCTTCCACCTTCGTGTTAAGGCGTAATTCCACACCCAGATCGATGATCTCCTGTACTTCGCGGTTAACGATCCGCGAAGGTAGACGGTATTCGGGCACGCCAACTCGCAGCATGCCCCCGGCAACTGGAAGCGCCTCCAGCACGGTGACGCCATAACCGGTCGTGACCAGGTCCTTGGCCGCGGTTAATCCACATGGGCCGGCGCCGATAATGGCCACTCGCTCCTCGTATTTCCGTTGTGCGGCTCAGGTGGCTCGTATGGCCTGGCATAGACTTGGTCGGCGACAAAGCGTTTGAGTGCGGCGATGGCCACCGGTTCATCCACCAATTTGCGGTTACAGGCTGTTTCACAACGATGGTTACAAATTCGGCCACAGATTCCCGGGAAGGGATTGTCTTCCTTTATGACCCGCATCGCCTCGTCGTATCGCTCCTCGCGAATGAGGGCGATATACCCTTGTGCTCGTTGACCGGCCGGACATGCATCTCGACAGGGGGCGATCCCTTTTTTCTCAATGGCATACGAATTCGGAACTGCTTGCGGGTAGAGTTTATAGGCCGCTTTCCTTGAGTTAAGACCGCCGTTGAAACGGTCTGGTAAAACGATCGGGCAAACAGACGCGCAATCGCCGCAAGCTGTGCACTTCGCCGAGTCAATATAGCGCGGATTATGATGTACCGTGGCTCTGAAATGACCTGCCTCTCCTTCTAGCTTTAGAAGCTCAGAGTTGGTCATAATCTCGATATTGTGATGGTTGGCGGTCGACACAAGACGCGGACTAATAGTGCACATTGCACAGTCATTTGTGGGAAAGGTCTTATCCAGGGCAGCCATACGGCCGCCGATGGCCGGTTCCTTCTCTACCAGATAGACCTTGAATCCCGAGTCTGCCAGGTCAAGGCTGGCCTGCATCCCGGCGATACCGCCCCCGACAACAAGCACGCTGCCGACGGGTTTTCCATTATTACTGAGCGGAACTGGAAAACTCTCGACCGTCGTACTCATACGGGGTTCTCCTCCGTCCTGCCATTCTTTCCTATCGCTACCTGACGCCGGCTACACTTTTCAAGCATCAAGGGTAGCGGATCGACGATGTGCTTATTTAGACCGAGCAGTTCTGGCTCCAGACCCATCGCATAACCCAGCACTTGAGAGAAATAGAGAACCGGCATCTCAAACGAGCGGCCGAGCTTATTGGTCATTCTCTCCTGGCGCGTATCCAGGTTGGCGTGGCACATAGGGCAGGCAACGACGATAGCGTCTGCTCCAGCGCTGAGGGCAGCCTCAAAGATTCGGGCGCTTAGATCCACAACCACGTCGGGTTTGATCATACTGAAGTGGGCGCCGCAGCAGTTGACTTTGCCCGACCACTCCAGTGTTTTAACGCCCACCCAGCCTAGCAGTGTATCCATGCTCGGCGGATCATCTGGATCGTCGAATTGCATCACGGCAGCCGGTCGAGAAATATGGCAGCCGTAATAATTCACCACCTTTAGTTCGCTGAGATCTCGTCGAACCAGCGAACTGATTCGTGACTCGAATCCCTCACCTGTCAGGATCTCGAGCGGGTGAACGACGTCAGGCGGATCATCTAGGACTCGCCCTAACACGGTTTCCACGTCATCGCGAAGCGGGACATTGTCAGCTACCTGCTTGACTGCGCTCCGGAAATGGTAAACACAGGCGCTGCATGGAGCGATCAGTTGGTCAAATCCCTCTTCCTCGGCCTGAGCGATGTTCCAAAGCGGGGTAACAACACCTAACAATCGCGAGATGGAAGGAGCTGCCTGCGTTCCGCAGCAGATCCAGTCAGGCAGATCGGTCACCGTAACATCCAGGATCTTAAACAGGTTTCGAACCGAGATGTCGTATTCAACACTAATTCCTTCGAGCGAGCAGCCGGGATAATATCCGTAATTCATTGCCGCTCCTCCCTATCCTTCTCAATGGCCAGGGCGGTATTGTAAAGTCTGCGAAATTCCCCGCCCCCAAGCGGGAGGGGCGGTAGTTTGACTCTTCCTCTAACAAACAGCTTCCAGGCAAGAGGAAGATTAGCTCGCAGTTGTCCGGTAAGTAGTTGGGTAATGCCCGCCACCGAGGCGTCATGGATTTTGCCGTTCAAACGCATATTGTCTACGAACCCCCGGTAATAGATGCTGACCTCCTTAACGCTCGGAGCGACACCCCTCTTGGTAGCCAGGACACGAGCCGCGGTCATGACCGCGGCTGGTTCGACTTGCTGGGGGCACCGGGATGTACACATCTCGCAGTCAACGCACAGCCAGATAGCGGTGCTCGAGAGAACACGATCTTCCTGGTTCAGGCAGATGCTGTGCATAAGTTGG
>PVMK01188851.1_pt1 | contig 12180 bp, 9 predicted proteins | sample 1853481 | NCBI WGS metagenome assembly PVMK01 (sample SAMN08533507, study PRJNA380276) | Marine sediment metagenome, whole genome shotgun sequencing project. | reverse complement strand
AAAGCTATTATGACGAAGACCGGAACCAGTTCACGCTCCGCTGCTGAGCGATATGGATTTGATTTTTGCACAGCCAGTGAAAAAGATATTATCGAAAATGATGACATCAACACGGTATTTATCGCCACCAGAAATGATTCTCATGCGTATTACGTAGTGGAGGCATTGAAGGCAGGCAAGCATGTATTCGTCGAAAAACCCTTGTGCTTAAAAATCCAAGAATTGGACGATATCAGAAAATGCTATGAGCTATCAGCTACGAGCTATCAGCTATTACTGGTAGGATATAATCGAAGGTTTTCACCTTTAGTCCAAAAGATAAAAAAGGAACTCGGTGAAGGGCGCATAGCTCTGATGTATCGGGTCAATGCCGGAGTTATTCCCAAGGATTCGTGGATTCAAGACCCGGAGTTTGGAGGTGGAAGAATCATCGGTGAGGTTTGTCACTTCGTTGACACGATGACATATTTGACCGGTTCATTACCGGTTTTAATATATGCAAATGCAATGGATGATCCAAACAATCTGCATGATACGTTGATCATTAATTTAACCTATCAAAATGGATCCATTGGTACTATTTCATATTTTGCTAACGGTGATAAAAGCCTTCCTAAAGAGCGCATTGAAGTCTTTTCCCATGGTACTGCGGCGATCGTTGATGATTTTAAAAAATTAACAATTTATACAAACGGTAAGAAAAAAAAGAAGAAGCTGCTTTCTCAGGATAAAGGACAAAAAGAGGAGGTTAAGCGGTTTATTGAGGCAATTATTGAGGGCAAAGGATTGGCTGAGCTGATATCTTTTGACGAGATTTATAATACCTCACTGGTCACGTTTAAAATAATTGAATCAATCCGAACCGGAGAGAGTATTAAGATTTGAATGGATTCGATTTCACAAGAAAATCATTAATTTCTTGAGAAGTGATATATATCACCGCTACGACAGCGAATTAGAAAGACCAAATGGAATTGGGGAAATTTCACTTTTATCTGTTGAGGTTCCGGAACTCGTCTTTGCCTGAATTGATATACAGAGCCAAACATTTTGTTTTTATCAAGAAGCTAAAGATTCAACACTCTAAAAAGAAAAACGCGCTTGTAGTTCCGAGAATTGATTTCAAGAATATTAAAGACCTTCAGTTGCCATCAATCTGTGGCGAGGCAAGTGAAAGACTTGTTCAAAAGGTACTTAACGGAGAATGTTTTACCCTTAATACTGACTTAACAGCTATCAGAGAAATTGAAGACACCTGGCGCCCTACTTATATTGACGATATTAAAATGTCTGATCAGGATCCGGACGTGCGATCGGTTTGGGAATCTGCCAGGCTTCAGCATATTGCTATTCTGATTAACTATATTATCCAAAATGAAAATTCGGAATTTTCTGATAATGTTAAACATTTTACAAAAAGTGCTATTTTAAAATGGATAAATGAAAATCCTTTCTTATATGGTCTTCATTATATTTCCGCAATGGAATGCGGCTTAAGAATTCCATTGATATTTTATTGTCTTAAAGTCATCGACAACCTGAACGCTGGCGAATTCCAACTCATACTTGATACTTTGTATCGCCATGCCTGGTGGGTATCCAATCACCTGTCATTGTATTCATCTCGTGGGAATCATACCGTTGCCGAGGCCACCGGCCTGGTTTTTGGGGGAGCAGTTTTTAGAAATACAGCCGAGGGTCGACGATGGCTTACAGAAGGTTTCGAGCTTCTCAAAAAAGAGCTGGATCATCAGATTGTGAAAGATGGGGGGCCGGCAGAACAATCTTTGAATTATCATCGGTTCGTACTTGATCTGTACTGGCTTGCGATTGATTTCCTTAAAAAAAATAATCTTCATGACTGTGACGAATTCGAAGAGCGTCTCATTAAGGCGGAGCATTTTATTACTGCGTTTAAAGATGCGCGTGGCGGGCTACCATCGATCGGAGACAGTGATGACGGATATGCTATCGCACCCGGGCTATATCCTCGAAGAACTCATCCGGATAATAAAAAACGGAAAATTCAGACCTTTTCCAAATCAGGCTACACTATCGTCAATGACAAAAATGTTGTCTTAACTTTTGACCATGGTCCTCTGGGAATGGCACCGCTATACAATCACGGGCATGCTGATGCGCTTTCCATCACCCTGTCTGTAGATGGTCAAAAGATACTGGTTGATCCTGGTACTTACAGATACAATGGGGAACCAAAATTCAGAAAATATTTTAGAGGCACCCGGGCGCACAATACGATAACGGTCGATGGTCAGGATCAGGCAATCCAGGAAACCGGTTTTATCTGGAGCCATCCGTATCATGTAAAGCTTCTGGGTATTCCTGAACATTATGGACAATTTCTCATCAATGCTGAACACGACGGCTATACGCGCTTAGAAGAACCGGTGAGACATCGACGTGATGTTCTGTTTTTTGATGACAGCTGCTTTCTGATCAAAGATTCATTTAAAGGCAAAGGCCTTCATGACTTCGAAATTAATTTTCATCTGCATCCGGAGGCGGATCTGATTAAGCAAAATAGCTGGTGGCAAATCAACAACGATGGGGAACGAATTTACATGCGGTTGCTCGAAAATAAAGACTTTTTGATAATTGGCGGATCCAAAGAGCCGATTCATGGCTGGTATTCACCCCGTTATGGGACAAAGCTAAAATGCAATGTGATGAGTTGCAGGCAAAGCGGATTTCCACATGAAATTTCTTTCGTTACCGCAATTTGCACCGAAGCGTTAATCGATATGCAAAAAATTCAAGATAAGCTTATCATTTTTGATTGATCGGTTAAAAATATTGAACATATGGGTTGATGCCGTAAATAGAGAGATGGCAAAGGAAAGAGTTTATCATTTTTTACATTATGGCAAGCGACCGCATTCCATCTTTGCCTCTAACCCTGAGAAAAATTTTTCTTTCCCTAAAAATCCTCAATTGCTCGAAACTTTTAGGACTGCAGATTTATTGCTTCCCGATGGAGTCGGCATCGTTTGGGCCGCAAGAATATTATTTGGAGTTCGATTGGAGCGGGTGCCGGGTTCTGAATTCATCTTCGATATTTGTAGGCATGCAGCGAAAAAGGGATATGGCATATTCATATACGGTGCCAAAGAAGAGACAAACAAGGCATCGGTTAACCGCCTGAAAAAGCAATTTCATGACCTAAGAGTTGCAGGCAGATGCAATGGATACGTCAGTTACGCGGAGATGCCGGCTTTGATAGATCGTATTAATAAATCCCATGCAGAAATTCTTTTTTTGGCCCTCGGTTCCCCAAAACAGGAAAACTGGTTCGCAACGTATCAGCGCGAGTTAAAACACGTAAAAGTCTGTCAATGCATCGGAGGTAGCCTGGATACAATCGCAGGAAATGTTAAACGCGCACCAGAGATTTGGCAGAAATATTCTCTTGAATGGCTCTACAGACTCATCCTCCAACCCGGCCGGATAAGGCGGCAGAAGATTTTACCTGTGTTTGCTTTTGCAGTTTTAAAAACGAAATTAAAATACCTCGTTGCTAATTTGTCTTATAAAGGCGGAAAATGAACCTTCAACATCCGCTCTTCAAATTGCTTCACTTCCTCTGCTTAGGTCCCTATAAACCAATGTAACACACTAAGATTTCTTTATGATTTTATTTTCCACATTTCTCTTATCTACAATCGTTACCATTATTGTGATGCCGATTCTGATTAATCTGGCCTGCAAAATGAATCTTTTGGATATCCCCAATTCAAGAAAAATCCACTGCGATCCCATACCGCGAATTGGCGGAGTTGCAATGGCCCTTGGAGCATTTGTGCCGATAATCTTGTGGGCTCCGATGAATAGATTTGTCATCGCAGTGTTGATTGGATCCGGAGTCTTGGTCATCTTTGGTCTAATAGATGATAAAAAAAATATTGGATTTAAAGGGAAGTTTATCGGTCAAATAATAGCCGCTTTAATTGTGATTTTATATGGAGGGCTAAAAGTTCAGTCTCTGGGAGGTCTCTTTCCCGGTGAGGTTACATTTGCTGACTGGATTTCAATACCCCTCACAACAATCGCTATCGTCGCGGTAACCAATGCAATTAATCTTTCCGACGGCCTTGACGGGCTTGCAGGTGGAATCACGCTCCTCACGTTCCTGTTCATTGGGTATTTAGCATATTTGGTTAAGTTTCAGGCATTTGAAGTGATGTCGGTTGCCATGGTCGGTGCCATCTTCGGGCTTCTGAGATATAATACCCATCCAGCAACTGTCTTCATGGGAGATGCTGGTAGTCAATTACTCGGATTTATTGCCGTAACGCTTTCCCTGGCTGTAACCCGCAGCACTCTTCAAATAAGTCCCATTCTGCCGCTTCTGATTATCGGTTTGCCCATAATTGATACCTTGTCGGTTATGGTGCATCGTATAATAGATTGGAAGTCACCCTTCATAGCAGACAAAAACCATCTTCATCACAAACTCATGAGCTTAGGATTTTATCACTCGGAGTCGGTTATTTTAATTTATACTATTCACGCCATGTTGGTATGTTACGCCTTTATTTTCAGATATGAGTCAGATCGGTTTATTTTAGTCTCATTTTTGCTTCTTGCCGCAGCAATCATTCTATGTATTTTTGTTGCCGATTATCGGGGATGGCGAATGAAGCGTTACCCCATCATTGATAATGTCATCAAAGGCCCGTTTCGTAAACTCCGAGAGGAGCATGTAATCATTAAGATTTCCTTTAAGGCGGTTGAAATCGGTTTTATCTCTATTCTGATTCTTACGTGTTTTCTTCCGAGACAAATACCCATCTATTTTTCGGTATCTGCACTAATACTTTTGATAACCCTACTTATTATCTGGCAAGTTAAAACAAAGGGCGCTTCCGTTATTGCTGAAATTTCAATTTTTCTGATGATTCCCTTTCTGGTTTATTTAGGCCAGACCAACGTGCATTACCTGAGAGACACTTTTTTAATCAAAACCTATAATTTTTCCTATGGTATTTTGATCATTTTCGTACTCTTAACCCTCAAATTTACAAGAAGACACGGTTTTAAAACATCCCCTATGGATTTTCTGATTATTATTATCGCCATAGTTTTGCCCAATCTGCCGGATGAAAGAATTCAGCATTGGCAGATGGGATTTGTCGCCGCTAAAATAGTCGTTTTGTTTTTTACTTACGAGGTGCTGAAAGGGGAGCTCCGAATGGACACTAAAAAACTTGGCGTAGCGGGTATTATCGCCCTACTGATTATCAGCGTTAGAGGTTTTATCGGGTGAAATAGATTGATTAAATAATATGAAAAAAATTACATATTATTAGGAAATTATTTTCCACTTTATTAGACGTTCGAATTATTCATCTCAATAAAGCAAGCCCCCAATTTCAAAATAACCTTTACAGTAACACCTTAATATATATTGCAATATAGAAGTAATCGCTTTTCATTTGTTGCCTAAGGCCTGCCTTAATATAGAAGACTCATAAAAGGCATGCAATTTGCAATAAAGATTATATCTCAAATCTCCAAATCTCAATGTTTATATGCCCAAAGTCGCTAATTTACGATTGTGAGGATCTTCAAAGGGTGACGTATCGCTTATTTGTCGGAGGATAGGCGATCATTTAAAATTTCTAGAGATCATTAACAATTTTTTCATATCTTGAACCTAGTCACCCGTAACCACAGCAAAAGGAGTATCAACCAGAATTTATCTGCCGCTAAGGTGGGGACTTTTCTCTTAAGTAGGTATTAAACAAATCTTTCATACATTATTTGCTTTCATCTTGAGCAACAGCCGCTGGTTGATTTTTGCGCTGCTATTTATAGCAAGGCTTGTCGAGACAAGGTATTGAAAATTCGCTAATTATTGTTTTTCAGAATAGGAGGTTCGAATGAAAAGCGGCGTCCTGATATTTTTTGTTTCTTTGACTTTGCTCGTTTTTTGCGCCATCGGTTCGGCAGCAGAAAAAGTTTATGACATTGGTCCCGGGGATATTATTGAAATTTCTGTCTGGAAGGACCCTGAACTGAGTCGGAATCTGGTCGTACCTCCAGATGGAATTATTTCATTCCCTTTGATCGGGTCGATCAATATAAAGCGCCTTACTGTGCCTGAGCTCAGAAAAATTGTCACCCAAAAACTATCAGAATTCATCCCGGATGCCACGGTTACGGTTATGCTCGTAGAAATAAATAGCCTGAAGGCCTATGTAATCGGGAAGACAAACAACCCAGGTGAATTCCCCATTAATCTGGAAACGAATGTAATGCAGATTTTATCGATGGCAGGAGGTTTAAATCCATTTGCTTCCAAGGGTAACATCAACATACTCAGACAACAGGATAATAGGATTATTAAAATACCGTTTAACTACGGGCAGGTTGAAAAAGGAAAAAATCTCGAACAGAACATTTTGCTTCAACCCGGTGACGTCGTTGTTGTCCCCTAACCAAAACACATACTAAATGGGGTTCATGTTTTAATAATGAAAATCACATTGCAAATTTATTGGATCGGGGGGATTCTTTTTTTTACATTAATACTGTTTCCGATCCCCTCGATTGCCGGGCTCGTTGAGTTAGTACCGGGTCTACGTATCGCGACAGAATATGATGACAATATTGATTTCAGAAGCAAAAGCTCCGAAACAGAAGATGATTTTTCAGGAAGTGCAAGGCCGAGCGTTCGGCTTAAGTATAATACTGAACGGCTCGATTTAATCGGTCGAGGAGAAATTGATTTCAAGAAATATTTAAATCAAACCGACTTCGACCGAACCAATCAACTCTACGCACTCGAAACCAAATTTCAGGCCCATCAGAGGTGGAGGTTATCAGGAGATTATAGTTTTCGAAGAGATGAAACAGTAGATTCGCAGTTTGAAGAGACAGGACGGACCTTTAGGCGTAGTCGAGTACAAAGACATGATGCTAAAGGAGGTGTACAATACGCACTGACCGAATTGACCGATATTGGTCCTTTTTTATCCTATATAAGGGCCGATTACAGCGGTAGAGATAATACCGATTATGACCTCTACAGAATAGAACTTCCATATACCAAAAGGTTTCAAAATCAGCGAGACACCATAAGGCTCACACCCGCATATACCCGCTATGATTCAGATGATAATGAAGAAGCCGATGGTTATCGCTTAACTTTTGGCTGGGAGCGCCTTTTAAGTGAAACCTTAACATTTGATATCGCCGTTGGGCCCAGATATACCGAAGTTCAACAAGATAATGGAGATGAAAATAGTAATTGGGGCGCTGCGGGCAATATTGGCCTGGACAAAAGGGGGGAAACCTTCAAGGGCAGCATCCGCTTCTCACACGATCTCGGCACGACAGCAGATGGCGAAATAATAAATGTTAACCGCTTAAATATGTTTGCAGATAAAAAGATGTCCGAAAGATTTGGCATACGATTCATAGGTATAGCTTGGTATACAAATAGGGAAGATAATGATGCGCCAAGTGATAAAGTCGTCAGTTTTGAATTGAATCCTGCTTTATACTATATGCTCACAGAAAACCATTCTTTGGAGCTAGGCTACAACTATCGTAACCAACGCGAGTTGGGTGAACCGGGAAATCCAACTACACAACGCAATACGGTTGTTTTATCCTTTAATTTTGCATTTCCCCAGAGATGGGATTGATCCTAATAATGACCTACAAAATTGTTGTTGGTTAAAGGAGATATCAATGGATACTGGATTACAATTAACAGATTTAAAATCTATAATAAGTAGAAGAAAAAAAGGTTTTTGGGCTGTCTTTATGATAATTCTCTTGGCCGGAGTCATAACAGCAATTGCGTTGCCACCCATTTACAAATCTGAAGCAATCATTCAAGTGGAAGAACAGGAAATCCCTGAAGATTTTGTACAATCCACTATTCCCGATTATATGGAAGAACGAATAGCCAAAATAAATCAGCACGTACTCCACCGGGATAATCTACTTAAAATAGCCGATAGTTATAATTTATATTCAGACGCCAAAGATAGAATAAGTAATAATGAAATCGCAAAAAAAATGAAGCGAGATATTATTCTAGAACCGATTGTTTCTGATTTGCAAGTTCAGATTAACAATCGGAACAGATCTTTCAACCTCGCTTTCACTTTGTCCTATCAAGGAAAAGACCCAGAATCAGTTATGAAGGTGACGGAGAGACTTTCAAACCTTTTCCTTGAAGAAGATGCCAAGAGAAGAGAAAGGGTTGTCTCTGCGACAAAAGAGTTCCTGCAAGCCGAACAAAAACGACTCAAATCTGAAATTAGTACGCAGGAAAAGAAACTTAGCGAATTTAAAAAAGCACATCTCAATGAGCTTCCGGATGCACGAGGTTATAACTTTCAAGCTATTTTGAGATTGGAAAGAGAATTAGATAATGCTGAAAGTCGATTGCGATTTCTAAAAGAAAAAGAGATGCTTTTGAATTCACAATTAGCGAGAATTGAGCCCCTGACGCCCATTATTGTTGAAGGCGAAAATGTGGCGACAAATCCGAATCAAAGATTAAAACAGCTTTATTTGCAACTTACGAGCCTTCGGTCTTTGTATTCTGAAAAACACCCGGATATTAAAAAAGTTAAAAATGAAATTAGAGAACTGGAAACACAAGTGAAGACCAGTGATGTATCGATTGTAAAAGTGAAAAGACTGCAACAATTAGAGGGTCAGCTTGCTGAGATGCAGGGTATCTATGGACCCAATCATCCGGAGATTAAAGCCATAAAAAGGGAAATTTCGATCCTGAAACCGGAAGTGGCTCTTTTAATGACAGAAACGGTAAAAATTAAAATATCAGAAGAAAAACCCGATAACCCGGCATACATTAATTTAGTTGTCCAAATAAATGCGTTTAAAATGGAAATGGAGGCTATCGGGGCAGATAAAAAACAAATGCTCCAGGATATAAATAGACTCCAAAGAAGAATCGAAAAAACTCCTTTTGTGGAAAAGGAACTCAACGTTTTAATGCGAGACATCGATAGTGCTCAAACAAAATATCGCGACATCTCCAATAAACTCATGGAAGCTCGAGTCGCCGGGGAATTAGAGAGCAAACAGCAAGCAGATCGAGTCAGCATTGCATCATCAGCATATTTACCATCCAAACCCTTTAAACCGAACAGGCTTTTAATTTTAGTGATAGGTTTTGTCAATGCATTCGTAATTGCCACATTTTTTGTAGCCGTTCGAGAAGGCATTGACGACACTGTAAAAAATTCTGATCAAATTAAAAGTATTACCAATGTTCCGACGTTAGCATCGATTTCATTAATTATTACCGATGAAGACCGGCGATTAAAAAGAAAAAGAATTTTTCTTGTGGGCCTCGCTATTTTTCTGGCAATTGGGATTTTACTGGTTATCATCGATCAGTTCGTTATAAGCTTTGATGATTTGACTATGAAAATTGATCAAATCTGGCCCATTATTTTAGAAAGAATTAAAATGATCGCATAATTTTCAATGATGATGGAAATTTTGGATAAAAATAAAAGGTGAAAAAGATGAGTAAACTGAAGAAAGCCCTTCAAAAAGCCAAGGAAGTCAGAGGAATTGATAACGAAAACTTATACAGCGATTCTATCAAAAAACAGAAAGTAATGCCTCCAAATGGTGAAACTGCCAGGGAATGTCGTCCCGAACTAGAAATCTGTTATTCGGATACGAAAGTTAAAAAATAGATGAACGCCTTTTAAAAAAGGGAAAGGTTATCTCTCTTTTTCATGATATCGATAAAATTGATGAAATCAAAACCCTTCGTACGCTGGTAATGAACCACCTAAACGAGTTGGGCGGCAACAGCATTCTAATTACCAGTTCTAATCCATACGAGGGCAAAACATTCACTGCAATAAACCTCGGTGTAAGCATTGCCCAGGAATTGGACCGAACGGTGCTTTTAGTAGATGCTGATTTACGTAAGCATCCAAAACATCATAAAGATTTTGCCACTGATTTTTTTGGGACCGATATGACCGAAGGATTATCAAACTATTTGCTGGGGCAAGCAGAGATTCCGGACCTTTTAGTGAACCCCGGAATAGAAAGGCTTGTTTTATTGCCAGCCGGCAGACCATTGCCCAATGCAGCCGAACTTCTGGGATCGCCTAGAATGGTCATGCTGGTCAATGATATTAAGAGCCGATATTCAGGTGATCGCATCATTATTTTTGACAGCTCATCAATACTTGGCTGTGCTGACCCTCTCGTTTTAAGCCGTTACGTTGATGGCATTCTTTTAATTGTAGAACAGGAAAAAACCACCGCAGCTGAACTTAAAAAGTCAATAGAGCTTCTGAAGGATAGACCTGTTTTTGGAACTGTTATGAATAAATCCAGATCGAGTTTGAATTAAATCATGTACGAATCATTTTACGGTTTTAAAGAAAAGCCTTTTGATCTGCATCCGGATCCTGATTATCTCTATATGAGCCGGGTGCACGAGGACACCTATGTGCATCTGGAGTACGCGATAGTTGAAAATAAAGGATTTGTGGTCGTTACCGGTGAAATCGGTTCCGGTAAAACCACATTGATCAACTATCTTTTAAACAAGATCGGTGAAGACATCCATGTTGGGCTCATAAACAATACCAATATTCTTCCAGCCGAATTTTTGAGAATGATATGTCAGGAATTTGAGCTTGACCCTAAAACGAATGACAAAGCTGAACTGATCGATATTTTCAGCGGATTTTTAATCGATCAGTTTGCTGCCGGAGAGCGGGTAGTTCTCATCGTCGACGAAGCGCAAAATCTGACCAACGATACGATGGAAGAAATTCGCATGCTCTCGAATATCGAGACCGAGAAACATCATCTGATCCAAATCATACTCGTCGGTCAACCCGAACTAAAATTTAAGCTCCAACAGAGCAACCTTAAACAATTTGCCCAACGCGTTACGGTACATTGCCATCTCAAAGGGCTCGAAAAAGACGAAGTCAACGAATATATCAACCACCGACTGGAGGTCGGCGGTGGCGATCGATTTGATATCTTCGATAAAGAAACCGTTGACAAAATCGCGGTATATTCCCGGGGTATACCCAGACTGATTAATATTTTGTGCGATTCAGCGCTGGTCTATGGATTTGCGGACGAACTGGAAAAAATTGACACCCACATACTGGACAATGTGTATGAAGAGCTAAAAGCATTGGGAACTTTTACGGATTTCGATGCTAAACCTTCAGCAAACCCTGCATCTCCGGCAGCGGCCACAGCCGCTCCAGGAATCACCGATAATCACTTTCAACCCCTGGATGGCAAAATACAGCTTTTGGATGACAAAATCGCCGACCTTAAAGAAAGGTTGGATGTTTTAACGAATATGCGAACCGAACGCGATGATATCGTCATTGAGCTTTTCAGGATGCTAAAAGAGAGCTTAGATAGCCGGATGCAATTTCTCACCCAGGTTGATGAAGCGAGTAACAGTGAAAATATATCTGGGGATGAAGATGATGCCAATGACAAAGCAACGCCAAACTCGTCTAAAATCTCAAGCCTAAAAAGACACAAGCAGAAAGCTAAATAAGAATGAAAATCAAAAGTTTTTTATTGTTTGCAATAATCGGCGTCATCATAATTGAATTAATAATTCTCCTTATTGTTCAGCGTCCTCATGAATCGGAAATATCCCAGCTAAACAATCAGAATCAAATATCTGTTCCGGAAAGCTATATGGCGGCTCCCATTTCGAAAGGAACGATTCTATTGCTGCTGGCAGCGGGTGTAATAGGTGTTATAGGTGTAAGCAGAAAAAAAAAAGACAGCGGGAGTCATGCTCAAAATAATGAGATCCCTCAAGCAGCGGGCCATCATAACTTGAATGAAGACAAATAAAAACTTATAGCCAGAAACTCCTAATTTTTGCTCAATCGTTCTTCCACATCTTTCCCATCACAAAACCCTGCCTATCCTAAAGGAAAGGGTTCATTCTTACAATAGTCTGTGTTCTTTCCGCACCGACAGATACAATATGGATGGGTGTTTCGGTCAGTTCTTCGATGCGATTAAGGTAGTTTATTACATTTTCAGGGAGATCTTTCAGTTTTTTGACCCCGGATATATCTTCTGACCAGCCCGGCAAGTCTCAACGCACTGGATGCGTGCAAACCGCTTTATGAAACCTGGCCGGGCTGG
>PVMK01172188.1_pt1 | contig 12180 bp, 7 predicted proteins | sample 1853481 | NCBI WGS metagenome assembly PVMK01 (sample SAMN08533507, study PRJNA380276) | Marine sediment metagenome, whole genome shotgun sequencing project. | reverse complement strand
TTTAACAGGAACATCTCTTAGAGCTTTTTTGTCAATGCCAAATTCTGTAAACTCGACTTGAGCAACGTCATCTTTTATATCTAAAAAACTAAGTACAGGATTGTATTTTCTATCGGTCTCCCCATCTTCATACTTCATATTCCATTTTCCTTTCTCCTCTTGCCATCGATAACCAGAACTTCCCTTTGGAATTACAAAATCACCACTATCTTCATCAATATTTACAAATTTCCAGTCACCCTGATCAATATCTTTATGTTGTTCCAATTGATTGGCACGTAGTAATCTTCCCGAAGAGTAATAATCGCCTTCATTTTTTAATTCAACTAAATAGGGGCTATCTGTATAGCGCTTGGTATATTCTATAAAATAAGGTGTTTTCTTATCATGGTGGAACTCCTTTAATATAACATGAGTTACGGCCATCCAAAATGCGCCATCACTACCAGCATGCAATGGCACCCATTGGTCTGCATATTTAGCCACTTGATTAAAATCTGGTGCAAATACGACAGCTTTAGTACCATTATGTCTTGATTCGGCAAAGAAGTGACAATCGGGAGTTCTTGTCATATTTAAGTTGGCTCCCATTACGGCAACCATTTTTGAGTTGTACCAATCGGCACTTTCGCAAACATCGGTTTGTTCGCCCCATATTTCGGGGAATGCGTTTGGTAAATCGCAATACCAATCGTAAAAACTTAAGTTTACACCTCCAAATAATTGTAAAAATCTTGAACCTCCTGCATAACTAAGCATCGACATGGCAGGAATTGGAGAAAACCCAATAACCCTGTCCGGGCCGTATTTTTTGGCTGTATATATATTAGCAACAGCCATTATTTCCAAAACTTCATCCCAATGAGCTCTTCTAAATCCACCTTTACCTCTTGCATTTTGATACCTTTTCCTGGCTTTTGTATCATTTTGTAAGTTTTCCCATGCTTGCAATGGATCACCCACTTTTTCTTTTTCTGCTCTATAAGCATCAATTAAAGCTCCACGAATCAAAGGGTATTTAATCCTTAGAGGGCTATACAAATACCAAGAAAATGAAATTCCTCTCTGGCAGCCACGTGGTTCGTATGGAGGTAAATTGCTTTCTAGTAAAGGATAATCTAATTGCTGAGTTTCCCAAACAACAATGCCTTCTTTTACGTGAATTTGCCAGGAACATCCCCCGGTGCAATTTACACCGTGAGTACTTCTTACAATTCTATCGTGTTGAAAACGATTTTTGTAAAACTCTTCCCATTTTCTTGTTTGAGGAGAAATAATATCTTCAATCCAACTCATAGTAGAAATTTAATTAGTTATAGTTTTTATTTAATTTCTAGACTTAATCTGTCTATCGTAAATTCTCTTATTAACACTTTCCTTTTTACGTTTATACCAAAACAATGGAAAAATCCCCATTAAAATTATAGAACCTATAATTCCCCAAGTTAAAAGTACACTCTGATAAGAAGTTCCCCATTGATAAAAGCGTTCCTTGCTTACATCTTTTAAATACGCTGTTAATTGAAGTGCCTCTGCTTCTGTGATAAGGTGATTTTGATAAGAGCTTTTCATTTGAGGCCAGGGGAGTCCAACAATCATAGCTTCAATACCAATTTTACCAAGTCTGTCATAAGCATCCGATAAATCTACTGCTAAGGCTCCACCCGCAGTGATATTATCGTCTTTAACATGATGGCAAGAGATACATGACGGGCCTTTATTTTTAAATCCTTTAACTCCAGAAAATAAATCTCTTCCTATTATTATATCCTCTTCAGATGGCTTAAAAGGTAATTCTTCTTCTTCCGGTTCGGCAGTGGCTAATTCAGCTTTGGAAGGACTTACACTTTTTATATATGCATATAGAGCATCTATTTCGGCATCAGAAAATGCTTGATCTGGCATTGGGATTTTGTTGTACTCTTCAAATATTTTTATAGCATCTGCATCGCCACTATTGATTAATGATTGAGATGAAGTCACCATTTTTTTAAACCATTCTTTGGAACGTTTCTCATGGACATTGGCCAAACCGGGGCCAATAAGCTTTTTACTGGTAGTTCGATGACAAGCGGCACAGATAGATTTAAAAAGGGCCTCACCGTCTTGAGCTTGTAACCTAATCCCTAGAAATAAAATGAAGATGAATATAAACGATGTTGAAGCTCTTAAATACATAGGCACGATTGATATGTTATTGCGATTAATTTAGTATTTAATTCATCTTTATTACATGACATTTGTCATGTTATCAATTATTTATAACTATTTTAAATTAAAAGACAATTTTGTCCTTTAATATTAATATTTTGTATATTTAAAATCAACTAATTATAAATTTTCTTAATAATGGATAAGTTAAATACAATTGCCAGGTCAATGGATGTTAAAACAAATACCGCCTATGCTTTAATTAGAGTGTTTTTAGGAATTGCTTTATCAGTAAGAGGATGGATGATATTGTCTAACCCAGATTCTATTATTGAAATGGGAGTGAATCGAGAATACTTTATGTGGATATCATTAATTGGTGTCGTTCATTCTTTAGGAGGCATATTATTATGTATAGGTTTTTGGGCTCGATTGGGAGCTTTTATACAAATACCTATACTATTTAGCGCTAGTTTTTTTGTTTATGATCATACTAAATTAATGATGGGAGGACAATCTATTGAACTCGCTATTTTAGTTTTATTCTTACTTTGTACTTATTTTGTTTTCGGACCGGGAACTTTATCCATAAGGAATTATTTTGCTAAAAAGAAAGTTTGATTTTCTAATAAAGTAATTAAATATTAAATAATTATCTATTTCTTTATTATTTTGAATAACTGTTTAAAAGTTCACCTTTTTCTGCCATAAAACGGTAGTCAATACACTGAAAAGATTTCCTTTTTTCTTAATTGAAAATCGGGATGCTTTTTTGTTTTGGGCCTATTTATAAATGAGACAAGTAGTTTAGAAATAGACTAATGAAAGGCTTTTCCACATTGGAGAGGTTTACCCGAACTCGATAGAGGGCGGTGCTTTTTTTGTTGGAGACAAGGAGGTTATAAGCTTTATTACAATAGTTTCGATATTCCCAAAAGCATTATGCCTAATGAACTAGCCAAATTAAAATATAAAAGGGTTGTTGGCTTGGAAAAGAAACGAGCTAACTTGCTACCAGCAATTGCAATGAGCATTTGAACTAACAGGCTGGCGATAAAGATAACAAGAGCGTGAAGAAATATGTTTCCATTTGTATCGGATGTTAGTAGTCCTGCAAATCCCACAAAAACGATAATGGTTAGAGGATTAGCCATAGTAAGTCCATAAGTTGTCATGAAAGGGAATTTACAAGTCAAAGAATATTTTCCTCCATTATCAGAATCTTTTTTTTAAATGTAGTATATATCATCCATAGACTAAAAACAATAAGAATTGCAGCCGAAACAAGAGGAATATTATCTGTTTGACTCTTCAAAAGAGGGAGTAAGAAACTGCCTGACGTAAAGGCGATAATCGCATAGGTAAGATCTGCTGTAGCTGCACCTATTCCACAGAAGGCTCCATTCTTAAATCCACAATTAATGCTTTGATTAAGAATCAATATAGCTATAGGGCCAATGGAGAGACCGAGTGTTATTCCAAAAATGAATGTTTGAATATAGGACAATTTATATTTCTTTTACTATTGTAATATTCAAAATATGTATGAAATACCTGAATTCGTTTTTTAAATATAGCAATTTATGCGATAGCCTTAACAACACAAACCCATTATGCGACTTGTAATTTAGAATTAGACTAGTGAAAGGTTTTTCCTTTATTGGGAGGGTTTTTTTGTTAGTGAGCTAGTCAATTTCAATTGGCGTGAGCGAACTAATCCCATCGAAGGTCGGGATTTCATCATTTTATCTTCATAATGCCAAATTCGCCAAGTTTTTTTATATAAAAAATGTGTACTATAAAGTGTGCCAATTTCTTCAAAGGTGTACTTTTTTTATTTTTAGGAGTACAAATGCTTGTATTTATGCACTTATTGGAAAAATCTTGTGGTCTAGTTAAGATCGCCGACTAAATCCTTAACTAATTTAGAACTTACATATTGCACGAAACAGCGATTAGGAAAATAGTGTAATGTGTATGGAATAGTAATTAAAAACAATTTCATAGATTAATAAGGAAAATTTAATATTTTAAATGTGTGTATCTTTGAATTGAAGAATAAATCCTATGCTAAACGAATACCTAAATATATTAAATATTGTAAGTCCATTAAGTGATGAAAGTAGATCAAAGCTTTTAGAGCATATCACAATTAAAAAGGTTTTAAAAGATGATTTTTTATTAAAATATGGAGAAATATGTAAGCATATTTACTTTATAAACAAGGGAGTTATTCGTATTTTTTATTATAAAAATGGGAAAGACATAACAGAATGGTTTGCGGATGAAAAACAATTTTTCATGTCTATCACCAGTTATTTTGAAAATTCACCTAGCAATTTAATTATTGAAGCAATTGAAGACTGTGAAATCATACTGCTGTCAAAAGAAGGTCAAGAGAAATTAAGAAAATCAAATTTACAAATATCCAATTTAATAGTTGAATTTCTTTCTAATTCCTTAATTTCTGCCCAAAAAAGAATGGAATCTATACAGTTTGAAACTGCTAAACAACGGTATAATAATTTGTTACAAGAACAACCTAAAATATTAAATAAAGTTCCACTTCAATACGTGGCATCATTTCTTGGTATTACTCAAGAAACCTTAAGTAGAATTAGAGCAAAGTTATAAGTTTTGTTTTTTTGATATATGTCAAATGGATTCTTCTCATTATTCAGGAATTTTGAGGAAATTTAAATATAACTAAAAATGAAGAATCTTATTTTATGCCTTTTTGTTACTTTTGGAATACAATTAAATGCTCAAATTACCGATGATAAACTCAACAAGATAGTAGATCAACTTTCACTTGAAGAAAAAGTCTATTTAGTTGTTGGAACTGGAATGAATATTCCAGGATTTTCTGAACCAAGTAACGCTCCACAAACAGTTGTAGGAATGACTCAGGATAAAATTCCTGGTGCTGCAGGAACAAGTTATGCCAATAAAAAGCAAGGCTTACCAGCCGTTGTTTTTGCTGATGGCCCTGCAGGAATAAGAATTAGCCCAACAAGAGAAGAATTTCCTAATCAAACATTTTATGCAACTGCTTTTCCAATAGGGACAAGTATTTCATCTTCTTGGAATATAGATATTGCTAAAGAAGTCGGTGCTGCATTTGGTAGAGAAGCAAGAGAATATGGAGTAGATTTTTTATTAGCACCAGCATTAAATATCCAGCGTAATCCTTTAGGAGGAAGAAATTTTGAATACTATTCTGAAGACCCTGTTTTGGGTGGAAAAATAACGGCTGGATTTGTGAATGGAGTACAATCAGAAGGAATTGGTGCAACAATTAAACATTTTGTTGCAAATAATTCTGAAACTAATCGTTCAGAATTAAATACTGTTGTAAGCGAAAGAGCATTAAGAGAAATATATTTAAAAGGATTTGAAATTGCTGTGAAAGAAAGTCAACCTTGGTCTGTGATGTCTTCATATAATAAAATTAATGGTGTTCCTGCTTCCGAAAACGAAGAATTATTAACCAAAATTTTAAGAGACGAATGGAAATTTGAAGGATTTGTAATGACTGATTGGTTTGGAGGGAAAGATGCTGTAGCTCAGATGAAAGCAGGTAATGATTTATTAATGCCAGGGACTAATCAGCAATCGGCAAATATACTAGAAGCAATAAAAAATGGAGATTTAAAAGTTAGTATTTTAGATAGAAACATAAAACATATCTTAAAGCAATATTTTAAGACATATTCATTTAATAATTATGTGCCAAACGGTAAACCAGATTTAGAAGCACATAAAACTATTGCTCGTAATGCTGCTATTGAGGGAATTGTGTTGTTAAAAAACAACAATGCTTTACCATTAACCAATAATACTAAAATTGCATTATTTGGTGTAACATCTGTCGAAACTATTTCTGGAGGAACAGGAAGTGGAGATGTAAATAGCGCATATATGATTTCAATTGCTGATGGGTTAAAAAATGCAGGGTTCATACTTGATGCCGATTTGGTTTCTGAATATGATACTTATGTAAAAGTAGAAAGAGCAAAAATTCCTCCTAAAAAAATATTTTTTGAAAAAGATATTTTGGTGCAAGAGAAATTATGGTCTAAAGATAGGCTAGAAGCTCTTGCAAATAATAATGACGTTGCAGTATTCACTTTAGGAAGAACTTCAGGAGAGTTTCAAGATAGGGAAGTAGAAGATGATTTTAATTTAACAGCTGATGAATTAGAATTGATTAAAAATATAAGTACAGCCTTTCATTCTAAAAACAAAAAATTCATAATTATTTTAAATATTGGAGGTGTAATTGAAACACAAAGTTGGAAAAAATATACCGATGCAATTTTACTGACATGGCAACCAGGTCAAGAGGCAGGAAATGCAATTGCTGATATTGTTTCTGGCAAAGTAAATCCTTCAGGTAAATTACCAGTAACATTTCCTGTAACAATTGATAATATCGCGTCTAGCAAAAATTTTCCAGGAAAAGTATTAGATCCTACAGTTCCTAAACCTAATAATCCAATGGCAGCCTTGCCTTCAGAAGAGATTTATGAAGAGGACATTTATGTTGGATACCGTTATTTCGATTCATTTAATGTTGTGAGTTCGTTCCCTTTTGGTTACGGACTTTCATATACTAATTTTGAATATTCCGATTTAAATATTACTCAAAAAGAAGATGATTTATATTTAGAATGTAAAGTTAAAAATGTTGGTGATGTTGAAGGAAAAGAAGTAATTCAATTGTATGTTAAAAGTGCTAAAGGAACTATCGAAAAACCAGAAAAGGAGTTAAAAGGTTTTACTAAAACTAACTTACTAAAAGCAGGAGAGATGCAAGAAATTTCAATAAAAATAAGCATAAATGATTTAGGCTACTACGATACTATATCAAATTCTTGGAAACTAGATAAGGGTACATATAAATTTATAATTTCTAGTAACTCTAAATTGCCTAAACTAACATCTGATTTACCATTAAAAGAAAAAATAATATCAACAACACAAAAACTTTTAAGCCCCGTTGTTGAAATCAATAAATTATCAAAACAATTAATGGTGGAGTGATTATATCTCTGGAATTAAGAAATATAAGTAGGAATCTATAAGTATTATATAAAAGTCAAGTATCCTTTGTAATCTAATATATACAGCTAATTATTAGCTTGTTCCAGAGTCCCGTCCAGACCGCAAAGATCCTGAAACTAGTTCAGGATGACAAAGTAGTGAAATACCCTTTTGAGTATAGACTAATGAAAGCCTTTTCCTTTATTGGGAGGGCTTTTTTTGTTAGTGAGCTAGTCAATTTTAATTGGCGTGAGCGAACTAATCCCGCCGAAGGTCGGGATTTCATCATTTTATCTTCATAATGCCAACTTGCCAACTTATTCCTAAAAAAAAGACACCTGTGGGGACACCCATAAATTTCAAAAGACACCCACCAATTTAAAATTTAGAATTATGAAAATCAATATATTGTTAACTTTTAACAAACTATAAGAAGTGTTACTAATGTGGATAAAAGTGTAGCTCAATGGAGTATTTAATCATACTTAATTTTTTTTGTGTAACACTAAATCAGAATTAGACAAGAAATAGTTTAATTAATAATTAATTTTTGTACTGTCTCTTTTTGTTCATTTTTTAACTTTACAAAATACATTCCGTTAGATAGCGTAGAAACATTAAACTGAATTTTATTATTTACTGAATAAGCTTCTGTATTAAAAACACGTTTACCTTGTATGTTATAAATGGATATAGTTAATTTTCCTCTTAAAGCGTTATTGAATTTTATATTTACTACATTATTTGCTGGATTTGGGTATATAATAAATTTATTAGTTTCAATATTTTGAATACTTAATGGATTAAGATCTACGGCACAAATATTAAATTTACCTAGTTCAGAATTATAATAAGCCCAAATTCTAACATATAATGTTTCTCCCGGCGTTTGTCCTAATAATTCTATTCTTTCAAAAGCTTCGTTTGTAATATTTCCACCATCATCATCACACTCTATTAAAACTAATCCATTAGGATCACAGGCTCCTGAATATACTGCCATTCCACCATCAGTAATTGAATTATCATCTTCATAAGTTTCTATTTCTAAATCACCAGATGGCGGCACAGTAAGTTTAAACCAAATATCACCACCTAAATAAGAAGCACAATTAGGATCTGGAATTGTTGTATCTATGATATCAGAGTTTGTTGCACCAGAGTTAGTCCCTATAATTGGTGTACAAGCAACTCCAATAGATAATTCTATAGCATAAATGCAATTATCATTTGTAGCAGGTGGTGGAGGTGTAAATTCATAAGCACATATATTAAATGTTCCAGGTCCTGTTCCACCATATTCCCAAACTCTAATATATATTGTAGTACCTGATGGTAGTGCAACACTTATTCTTTCAAAATAATCAGCCGAATCAGTATTTCCATCATCATCACATGAGTATAAAATTAAACTGTTACAATCTGCTCCTGTATATATTGCCATACCACCATCTGTTATACTGCCATTATCAGTATCTGTTTCCACTCTTACACCTCCAGAAGCAGGCATTACCAGTTTGTACCATAAATCTCCACCATTATAAGTTGCAGAGCATTCAGGGTCTGGAACACCAGAATCGGTTACAGTTCCATCTATTGTGACTAAAGAATTATTACAAGTAGCTCCTACAGTTAGAGTTATTGCTCCTGAACAAATATTGTTTACAGGTTGTGCATACATTTGGGAATAAGCAAGCAATAAAAAAGTTATTGACAGAAAAGTAATTTTTTTCATAATTCTAAATATTAATTAGTCTTATTGCCTTACATAATACTTTAGGTGGAATATGGGATTGGAGAACCTTGTAAGGTAATTATTTTATTATAATTATGCAAGTTTCATCATTCTAAAAACATCAAAATTCTTACAAAATTAGGCTAATCCATCTACTAAATACCTACTAACCTTTTGCGCTGTTCCTGGACTTACACCTGATAATGATGCACACTAATTTTTTGGAAATTGAAGAAATAAGAGGTGATTTATCAGGTTTATCTTTTTTATTTAATACGCTTTTAAAATTCAAAAGGTGCAATATAACCTCTTTTTATTCGGTTATTCAATACTTGTAGAAAAGGTAAGCCATAACCACTTATTTTAGTAGGTTATTAGCACCAATTTAATTAAGTTCGTATATACTAACGTTGGTGGTCATAAACTTAACTATGAAGAAAATCCTAGAAACATTAAAACAGAAATGGGCGGAATATCTGCTCGAAACAATTGTAATAATTGTTGGTATTCTAGTAGCGTTTACCCTTAATAATTGGAATGCAGATCGTGTAGCCATTGAAAATGAACAGGAGCTACTAGCCAACATAATTGAAGATCTTTCAACTGATTACCAGATGACAATGGAATTACTTCAAAAAGTTAAGCGGAGGCAAGAAATCCATCTGCAATTATATAATGAATCAATTATGGAAAATATCACTGAAAAAAGTGATGCTTACTCTTCTGAAATAGTTGAAACAACTGATATTATCAGCGTTACTTGGGATAACCATAAGAATTCGATTGAAAAGATATCTAACAGAGAAGTCAGAAGTGAGTTAAACAAATATTTCAGTAATCATTATATTTTACTAAAATATACTGAAGATTTAAATGAAGCAATTCTTAATCTGTTTAGACCATATTTGAGAAGACACGAAATTATAAATCTTGAAGCTGTTTTTGAATCAAATCCCGACCAAGATGATATTGATCGTTTAAATTTTTTTCATTCCGATAAACTACAATCAAAATTTGGAACTAAAGAGTTTAATATGCTTATAGCTGAACTTTTTCTTAGTACTCAGGACGTAATACAATCACTTAAGATAATATTGGAAAGTAATAAATTGTTACAATCTGAATTGAAAACTTATCTAAATTGAGCCAGTAAAGAATGTTACGTCCACCAACATAAGATAAAATGAATTAAAACTCCTTTTATCAAAGACGTTATGCCAAATGTATAATTCGTAAAATTTATTATGATGAACATTTCAAACCACAAAAACAACGTATCGGATTTACTCGCCTGGAGGGTTATAGGAGCTATTATTGTTTCATTTTTGTTCTCATACAGTTGCTCCACCAAAAGTCCGAATCAATATTTTCAAATCCCGAATGAGATTATTGATTTGGGTACTCTTGTTACTGAGGATCTTCCCGAGAGACTTTGGGGTAATGGTTTAATGGAAGCCAATGGATTTAATAAATCTAACATCTTTGAAGACATCAATTTGGAATTTGAATTAGGAACTGGAACAGTGTCAGTATCAAATTCATATTATACCTTGTTCAATCACGGTGGCCCACATATTGATGGACCAAATCATGTAGGGCTTAATGGTGGTGTTGACAGCTACGCACCTGAATCATTTACTGGACAGCTTAGGGTTTTCGATGTAAGTAATTATGCTATTGGAAGGACCGTTCCAATAGATGTATTTAAAGATAAAGTTAATCCAGGCGATGTTGTTTTGGTTTATACGAATTATGATTTTAACCTTTATAATACAAGTGAATCGCTCCCAGAATCCATCACATTGACATATAAGGCAGCAGAGTATTTGGCGAGTATACCAGTAAATGCATATGGGACAGATGCATTTTCGGTGGATACTTCGGATGACAATGATCCGATCAATTCGGAATCTTCCACAGTACAAGCTGCTCCCGTCCATCATGCATTTATGTCGAGAGGAATACCAATTTATGAGCAGCTATTTAATGTTAGTAAACTTCTCAATAAACAAAATATGTACTTTGTTGGTGCTCCACTCAATATTAAAAATGGCAATGGAATGATAGTGAGGCCAATTGTTCTGGTATATTAATTCGCAGTAACTTGGCATAACAAAAGATAAATTGCATTAAAACGCACTTTATCAATGTCGTTAGACCCTAATACTCTCCAATTATTAAAAGACGACAAACTCCCAAAACATCAACGATAATTTTCATCTAACCAAATACCATCATAGAACTGTAAAACCCTCTAATTGTTCGATGTGTAAGGCTTGAAATGGAAATTATTTAGGGAGTTATTCTTTAAGCGATTTCATATCTATTACAAACCGATAATGCACATCACTCTTGAGCATACGTTCATAGGCATCATTAATATTTTGAATATTAATGGTCTCAACATCCGAAATAATATTATGCTTTCCACAGAAGTCTAATAACTCTTGAGTTTCTGCAATACCTCCAATTAATGATCCTGCAACCGCCTTGCGTCCCATAATCATTGGTACGGTTACAAGCATTGGATCTAAAGGTCCTAAATAACCAACAACAACCAGAGTACCATTAGTAGCTAATGTCCCGATGTAAGGATTCAAATCATGTGCGTAAGGAACAGTGTCTATGATAACATCAAAATGGCCCATAACGCTTTCCATTTGCATTTCATCTGTAGATATAATTACCTGGTCTGCACCTAAATCTAATCCATCTTGAACTTTATTTGGTGATCTGGAAAATAAAGTAACATGTGCATCAAGTGCATCTGCAAGTTTTATGGCCATATGACCTAATCCTCCAAGGCCTACGACAGCAACTTTACTGTCTTTTCCAACATTCCAATGCTTTAAGGGTGACCACGTAGTAATGCCAGCACATAATATTGGTGCTATGCCTGCAAGATCCAAATTTTCAGGTACACGTAGCACAAATTCTTCGTCTACAACAATGGTTTCTGAATAACCACCATGGGTTGTCGTATCTAAATGTTTATCGTAACCACCATAAGTACCAACCCATTCTGGACAATATTGTTCTAAATCATCCTTACAATTATTACAGGTTCTACAGGAATCTACTAAACATCCTACAGCAACCAAATCGCCTACTTTATACTTTGTGACGCCTGAACCAACGTGTGTTACCCTTCCCACAATTTCATGACCAGGCACCACAGGATATTGAGTCATGCCCCAATCATTACGTGCAAAATGCAAATCGGAATGACAGACACCGCAAAAAAGAAT
>PVMK01162663.1_pt1 | contig 12183 bp, 11 predicted proteins | sample 1853481 | NCBI WGS metagenome assembly PVMK01 (sample SAMN08533507, study PRJNA380276) | Marine sediment metagenome, whole genome shotgun sequencing project. | reverse complement strand
CTTATCATTTGGGAAATGTTGCTAAACATTTTTGTGCCAGCTGGAGCATGTCTTTAATCTCTTTGCCATTAAACAGAACCGTATCGGCTTTGTTAAGATTGAGCGCCCCATAGTTTGGATGATTTGACCCCGGGTTTTTCTCCAATACAAAAAAAAGTGCCCCTGCCAAGGGTTTACTCTGCAAAAAAAGTTCGGGTGGAGGCCCCAGATCGCAAAAACCGCAAAGGATTGTAGCAATCCCACCCGAGGCAATATCCTGGAGGGCCGCACACAAACCGGTCATCCCTAAAAGGGACTTTTCATAAATTACGTAACTTTCCCCCGAGAGCCCGAAGCATACCGCCGCTTCTCCTAAAAAACAAGTTGAGAGGGTATAAGAAAACAGGGTAGGACTGGCCATGGTTCCGCCATTGGGCAATACGGTTTCAAAATAATCTATATCCGTGTGAAGACAACCATAGACAGTGGCCGCAACAATACCCATGTGACGTTTTTCTGTCCATTTATCAAGGTCCGCATCCCTTAGAGCAAATGATATGGCTGCCAGACCCAACCGGGAAAAATCATCCATTCTTCCAAAATGCGGATAGGGTTTATCAAAAACTGAAGACCGCGTAACCGCAGGCAATTCACCTTCTCTCAACGCAAAACCATGGTTTTTCCGGCCAAAGCCCATCCCACCGGCGGTTACCCATCCCATCCCCGTAATCGCGGCAGTCATGGTTTATCCTCTTTTTCGAGAATAATTACGGCGTTTATACCGCCAAACCCCGAATTGGTAGATAACAGAAAGTCGCCGGAGATTTCCCTAACATCCCGGCTCACCCTGCCTTCGGCACCATCTTCCGGATTCAGAAACCCGACGGTGGGGGGGACGATCCGGGCAGAAAGTGATTTCACACCCACGGCCGCTTCAAGGCCTCCTGCGGCACCCATGGTATGGCCTATGGCACCTTTTATGGAAAAAATCGGGATCTTCCGTTTTCCAAACACTTGATAAAAGGCGGTAAGCTCCATCATGTCATTATAGACCGTTCCGGTTCCATGGGCACAAACCGCCGAAATCTCTTCCGGCTTCAGGTTCGCCCGGTTTATGGCCTGGGAAATTGCCAGGATCAGGCCAGTGCCGTTTCTTGAAGGGGCAGTGACATGAGCGGCATCATTAGCTGCCCCCCAGCCCTTTATTTTTGCCAGACACGGCCTATTTTCCTTTCGGGCACGGCTCGGGTTCATCAGCAAAAGAGCTGCCGCCCCCTCCCCAAGACTCAGTCCGTCTCTCTCCCTATCAAAGGGCATACACGGGTTTGGGGAAAGGGCCCCCAGTGAAGAGAATCCTGAGAAAACAAACTCGGTCAACAGGTCTATGGCACAAACCAGGACCACATCCCTCAAGCCGGAGGCAATCAACGCGGCCCCCCGTGCCAGTGCAATGGTAGAAGACGCACAGGCCGCATTTATGTGAATTCCCGGTGTTTTCAGCCCCAGTCTTTGGGACAAGATATCCCATATGGAAAAAGGCAGAATGTCATTGGGATCAGCCTTTACTCCCCTCCGTATTCGTTCTAAATTATCTATCCCTGCCTTGGTTGTTGCCGTAATGGGAAAGGTGTCGGGTGGTACGGGCCCCAGTTTTTTCAACAGACGATTGAGCAGGCTGTGTATCATGGATTTTTCGTCCCGTGACATCAGGTCAGGGATACAGGCCGCCACACCTGCCTTATAATTGGTGATGGGAAACCGGCGAACAGGCTTGATGGCGGTGTGTCCAGCCAAAAGCCCCTGCCACAATTCATCAAGCGTACCCCCCAATGAAGTGACTGTCTCTACATGAGTTATATAGACTTGTTTAGTATCAGGCCTCTTTTCTATCATGCTTCACATGGCTCCATGATGGACCTGCAGTGGGAAAACGCCAACGGATTAATACAGATTCTTCAAGTTTTGGAGTTTGTTTGACCAATAAATTTCTCCATGGCAACCCTTGTTGCCCACCTAAAAAATATTTTTGTATATTTTGCACCGGCAAGATACATCCCAAAGATAAAAACCAAATGTGACAGTCCATATGTCAGGGGACCGCCTATTATCACTATAAGCGGTTCTTTCAGATAGACCGAAATTGCTCCAAGCAGGCCTACTGCGGGCCAGCCGATGATATAGCTGACACCTATAGCGGAAACCCCGACAATAATGCGTGCGTTTGGCCGTTGTCTGAATTCGCTCAAATCAGCGCGCTCTTCAATTGCCGAACGGGCAAAATCTGTTTGTGCGATCCTTTTCAATATACTTGTCGTCAATCGGTTCATAAAGGCGGTTGACCTTTAGTGTTCCCTTTTCTCTGGGGCAACCCCTGGAATTGGGTTGAATTCTCTTCCACAACTATGTAAATAGTTTATCTTATTAATAACAGATTTCTATTTTCCTTTTGGTACTAAAGAGCAACAGGGCGGGGGTCCCGAAATATTACGTCAAGTCTCACATCACAATCAAGTGTTTTGATGTGGTGAGATTTATTGGAAAATATCTTTTGATTCCGTGCCCGACCATGAGGGCTACGCATGAGCTTTGTGGGTGAGGAATTTGCCGTGTACTGGGATTATTTTGACAAAATCTATTGTATCTCTCTGGACGAAAGGCCAGACAGGCAAAAAGAGGCTCGTTTACAGTTTAACGATGTGGGTCTATCCAAAAAAGTTGAGTTTGTTATTGTAAAAAAACATCCGGACGATTGTGAACAGGGGATCTATGAATCTCATGTCCTTTGTATGAAAAAAGGTATTCAGGCCGGGGCCGATACTATCCTGATTTTTGAAGATGATATTTGTTTTAACAGATTCAATCCTGAAATTCTAAGGAACGCTGTTAATTTTTTGTCTGCAAATGATGATTGGAAGATACTGTTTCTGGGGTGTATGGTAAAAAAAAGTGAAAAAACAAAAACCGACTCTGTGCTAAAGGTAAAGTTTCGGAGCTTAAGCCACGGGTATGTTTTAAACCGCAGATTTGCCGAGACCCTCGTCAAAAGAACGTGGCAGAACATAGCATTTGATGACATGTTACGCGATTTAAAGGATGATCATCTATATGCAATTTATCCTTGTTTTGCATTTCAAAGCAAATCACGTTCCGATAACCAAAGATATCTACGACTGGACACCTTCAGAAGGTTATGCGGAGGCCTTGAACGGCTGCAAAAAATGAATGAATTTTATCACTATAACAGAACTCTCATCATAGGTGCCCATATCCTTTTTGTGTTGATATTCGTTATCCTGCTGGCTATCTGAAGAAATAGACGTTTATACGTTAATGGTTCACCAAAAAGTCAAACCTCCGGAAGGATTCCATCAGGTCCGGGATGTGTATGGTCATGGAGATGTTACTGTAAACCTATGAATATCTGCTATTTACGTTGGTTCAAAGCAATGTCTCAATAAGTCCGGGAGAAATAATAGAATATCTGGAGTGGGGTTCGGGTGTTTCTTGAAGGTGCTCTCTCAAAGGGGATTTACGTCTCACTTTCACAGTGGCTGATATTTGGGGTTTTCTCATAATGAACCCTTATTGTCTTCTCTGTGCTTTTGTCAAAACCCCGAATATCAGCCACGCTGCGACGACTGGTTTAGAGAGCGCCGGAGAGAAACACCCGACCCCCACGATGCCCGAACTTATTGAGAACTTACGGTTCAAAGGATGAAATGAAATCCATCACAATCAATTTTCCGGTTCTAATCCTTTCGATAATTGTCGTGGCAGTTCTCTTTTGCGCAGGGCTGTATCTGGCGGACATTGATACGGACATAACCGGATTTTTGCCCCAAAATGATCCTGTAATTTCGGATGCAGGATATGTTTTTGCAAACCATCCCATCCAGGATCGATTGATCATTGACATCGGTTACAAGCGAGACGACCCGGATACCCTTGTTGAATGTGGAGAACTGGTTGAACGTGAATTAAGAGACAGCGGGCTTTTCAAACAGATAGGGACAAAAGATTTCCAAAATCTCATTCCCGACTTGATGACTCACATTTTGAATAACCTGCCCGTGCTGTTTAGTGAAAGAGATCTTTCTGAGAAGATAAACCCATTGCTGACGCCCGAAAAGATCCGTGAGAGAATGGTTGACATTCATTCCAAGTTGCTTGATCTCGAAGGGATCGGACAGGCAAGATTCATCTCAACAGATCCTTTGGGGTTGAAAGAGATGGTTTTGGCCAGATTGTCCCACCTTGCACCATCAAAAGGGGTTGAAATATACAGGGGAAAACTCCTGTCGCCTGATAGAAAACACCTGCTTTTGGTTACCGTCCCCATATCTTCCGGAACAGACACCGCCTTTGCTCGAAAGCTGACGCAACTCTTTAACAAGATAACAAATCAGATAAATGAGAACTTCACCAAAGAAAGGGGCGGTCTTACCCTTACTCCGGTCGGCGCATACCGGGCCGCCTTGGATAACGAAATCATCGCGAAAAAAGACGTTCAAAAAGCCATATTCCTTGTAACAATAGGAATTGCGATTCTTCTGATCTTTTCCTTCCCCAGACCACTGATAGGCCTTTTTGCCTTCCTGCCCGCCATTGCAGGGACTGTGGCAGCATTTTTTGTTTTTTCGCTCCTGAATAAATCGATTTCAATTATGGCGCTCGGATTTGGCGGGGCAATAATATCCATAACCGTTGACCATGCCATCGCCTTTCTCCTGTTTTTGGACCGTCCCTTCAGGACCTTTGGAAAAGATGCTTCCAGGGAAATACGTGCCGTTGGACTGGTTGCCGCCCTGACCACAATCGGTGCCTTTGGCGCACTTCTCCTTTCCGATTTTCCGATTTTTCAACAGATCGGTCAGTTTACGGCCCTTGGTATTGCATTTTCTTTTATGTTTGTTCATACAATTTTTCCCATGATTTTTCCTTCCATGCCGCCTGCAAAACAAAGGGCTTTGCCATTGAGACATATGGTAAACATCTTTTCCTCGTTGGGAAAAAAAGGGGCCTATGGTTGCCTCATATTTGCTGCCGTAATGCTCTTTTTTGCAAGACCGGTATTCAAAGTGGACCTGAGTTCCATGAACACGGTGAGTGAAGACACGACCGCGGCTGAAAAGCTGCTTACAAATGTGTGGGGCAGCAACCTTTTTCAAAAGACATATTTGATGACCGAAGGGGAGAGCATAAAAGAAGTCCAGAACAAGGGGGACCGGGTGTTACAGATGATGGACCAGGATCTTCAGTCAGGTGCTATTTTATCCGGATTTGTCCCATCCATGATTTTCCCGGGAGAAGAGGGAAGGGGGGTAAATTTTGAAGCTTGGAAACACTTTTGGAACAGCAACAAAATTAAAGACCTAAAAAAGAACCTAGACGAGGCAGCCACAGACATTGGTTTTACGATTGGGGCTTTTGACCCTTTTATTAAGACAATTTCGAGAACAGCCTTTCACCCGGGGTCGTCCGATATTCCGGAACGTTTTTTCGATTTCTTGGGCATCTCCAAAATGGATGATGGCGACAGATGGGTTCAAATTTCCAACCTCACACCCGGCGAGTCATATAACTCCCAAGAATTTTATAAAAAATACAGATCAACCGGCAAAATATTTGACCCCGGCTTTTTTTCCAAGAGGATGGGTGAGCTCCTTTTTTCAACCTTTATAAAGATGTTATTCATTGTTGGTTTAAGCGTGATTGTTCTTCTGCTTATTTTCTTTCTTGACTGGAAATTAACTCTCGTTGCGCTTCTACCCGTCCTTTTTGCACTGGTAAGCACACTTGGCACCTTGAAACTTATGGGGCAAAACATTGATATACCGGGGCTCATGTTGTCAATCGTTGTTATTGGTATGGGCATTGATTATTCCCTGTTTCTCGTCAGATCGTATCAGAGATATGGCAATGATTCCAATCCATCATTCGAGCTTGTAAAAGTGACCGTTTTTCTGGCATCGGGATCCACCATCATCGGTTTTGGTGTCCTGTGTTTTGCGGAACACTCGCTGCTGAAAAGCGCCGGGTTAACCTCACTGCTGGGAATCAGCTATGCTCTCATCGGCGCTTTTCTCATATTACCTCCTCTTTTGAAATACATGTTCCGGACCGAAAAAAATGATATGAAAAAGCCCAAAAAAAATTACTCCTCAATCCTGACACGATACAAAAAAATGGAGCCGTATCCCAGGCTCTTTGCCCATTTCAAATTGACACGCGATCCTATGTTTGGAGAACTCCCCCGGTTTTTTGACACTTCCTACCCAATAAAGATGATTATTGATATTGGCACCGGTTATGGTGTCCCGGCATGTTGGCTTCTCGAACGGTTTCCGGAGGCAAAAATATATGGTATTGACCCTGATTATGAAAGAGTAAGGGTTGCATCGATGGCAATTGGAAAAAGAGGTGTAGTAAAGCGATCGAGCGCACCGGATATCCCGGAGGTTCCCGGACCGTGTGACACTGCCATTATGTTGGATGTCATACATTTTTTGACAAATGATGAATTAAAACTCACTTTGAAGAGACTTTACAAAAATCTCCGTCATCGAGGCCGCCTGGTTGTGAGAGCTGTTATTCCTCCAAAAAAAAGTAGTTCCTGGTCATGGAAATTTCAGGCTGTTACACTAAAGATTTCAAGGACTCCGGTCTGTTATAGATCTGTCGATAAAATCAGGGCCATGATAATTGAAGAGGGGTTTCAGAGCGAATTTACCGGGCCATCCGGGTCCAATAACGAATCTGTTTGGTTTATTGCAAGTGCAGTAAAGTAAGCAGTTGTTGTTCCAGGGGCTATTATTAAAATATGAACACGCAATCGGGAAACTTCCATTTTTCACATGCTCATCTGACAGGTTTCGGGGCATTTGTCCTGGCAATTCCTCTTTCTTTTTTTGATGTTCGCTTTTCGATTGTTCCCCTGATGTTATTTCTCGCGTTCTGCTTTGTGGCGCCATTTTTGCCGGCCAGCAGCTTCTTTCTTCCCACAATCAACCGGGGAAAGACAGGTAAAAACGCAGTGGCCATCACCTTTGACGACGGGCCTGATCCCCGTTCAACCCCTGGGTTGCTTTCTCTGCTTTCAAAATATAACGTAAAAGCGACCTTCTTTGTAACAGGAGAAAAGATGTCTGCTCACCCTGAATTAATAAAAGAAGTTTTGAGAGATGGGCATTCTGTGGGGAATCACTCTTACACTCATGATAATCTTATCATGTTTAAAAGCACCAAGGCATTAACCAAGGAAATTGAGTCCGCACAAGACACGTTTAAAAAATTTGGAGTCACACCGCTTGTCTTTCGGCCCCCCGTGGGCATAACAAATCCCAGGCTCTGGCGGGTTCTTCAAAACTCAGGTATGTATAATGTGAATTTCAGCTGTCGAGCTGTCGACGGGGGGAACAGATGGATAAAGAATCTCTCAAAAAGAATTTTGAAACGAATCCGCCCTGATGACATAATCGCCCTGCATGATATATGTCCCAAGGATAATACGCGTTTATCCTATTGGTTAAAGGAAATTGAGGCAATACTCTCAGGTCTCGATCAGAGGGGTATCGCAATCTATCCCCTATCTGAACTTATCGGGCGGTCTGTCATGTCGGTTGTGTCAGAAGACGAAAAAGCAGACTATTTGTAGGCACTGAAATCAACCCCGCGAAGACGTGCCCGTTCCTCGTACCAGGCCATTTCATCCTTTGGGGGAGGGGCCAGTTCTTCCGGATCTTTACGGATCAGTCTGATGGCCTCGGAAGGACACGTGGTCACACAAAGACCGCACCCGATACACCTATCTTTTGCAACCACGTAGCTACCTTCACCTTCCTCAATGGCGTTTACCTGACAACGCTCATCTGCGCAAGTGCCACATGCTGCGCATTTATCCGAATCAATGGCAACGTAGTAGTGAGAGTTGACCACCTTGGATGCAGGTATGTTCAAGTCGTTTATTGCATGAAGTACTCCGCAACAGCAGCCGCAGCAATTGCAGATAAAAAAGTGACCACCTTTAACATTCCAGGTGAGATGAACCAGACCGTCCTCTTCGGCCTTTTGCAGCACCTTATAGGCCTCATCTTTGGAGATTTTACGACCCCAACCCCACTTTGAGTCATCGAATACATCTGGCACCGGTGCGATGCCCAGACAGACTTCCAGCGGTCTGTCACAGGGATTTTCAAGAAGGCCACGTTCTTTTTTGCAAATGCACTCGTTAAGGAGAAACGATTGACCGCTTTCCACAATGGAGGAGACTTTTTCGTAGGTAAGGGCCTCATGTCTGGCCGGAATCTCCCTTTCTATGGGAACCACTTGCATAAGCTGCGGTTTCTTTTCGAAAAATTGCCGACCACAGGTTTTTGCGTATTCATCGCACATTTCAGCCAGTTCCCGATCCATATGCGGGAGTTGGAATTCATAGATACCAAAGGCCCACGGTACCATCTTGAACAGCTTTACACCCTCAAACTCGACGCCAAAAAGCTGGCCTCGCTCCCGCATGACGGTCAGCATCTCTTCAAGATCGTCCATGGGGCGCCCGGTCCGTTCGGAGATCTGTTTCGCAGTTTCAAAGGTCAATTTTAAATCACAGAACAAATCTGCCTGTTCCGGCTGAAATATCCATTTGAGCAACTTGATTTCAACCCCGGTTTCTGTGGCTGGAAAACCGTTGGGAAGGGTATCAAGAACCTTAGCAAGTTTTCGATAAATTTTGTCACCCCTTAAACATTACCCCTTGTTTCACCTAATAAAATAAACGGAATAAATCATACATTTAAAGCTTTACATGTTATCATATGGTAACTACTTAGGTGGATAGGCTAAAGGCTGAAGACTGTTAGGAAAAGGCGTATTTTGAAGCCATGTTTGGTGCAAGAATCAAATATTTCCGCCAAAGTACGACAATCGTGTTCTTCTGTGCCCTTCAGCCTTCAGTCTAAACAGCTTCAGCCTCACTACATGAGTAGTCACATCATATGTTTATACTTATCATATACTTATACTATAACCCAACGGAAAAGTTCATGTGAAAAACCTCGAGATACTCCTGTCCTTTGTCTTTGATTATCATGTTGCCGTTTTTTTCTGTAAGCAATGATGTTGGACCTGTGAGACAGAAAGATCAGGACCATTGTCAAACCAGCGGCAAGCACTACCTTCCAGGAGAAGAAATACTGAGCCATTGTACCGATTCCCAAGACCCCGATCATAAAAAAAGATCCAATAAAAGGCTGGCGGAACAGGCCATAGACAATGACCCAGGCCAAACAAGAGACCCCAGCCGAGATCGGGGAAATAAAAGCCGTAAAGCCGAGATAACTGGCCACCCCTTTACCGCCTCTGAAACTGTGAAACAGGGGCCTTTGGTTTCCGAGCACCAGAAAAAAACCCAGGAGAGGCACAAAGGGAGCAGGCAGAAGCCAGACCCCGATTTGGGCGATGGCCCCGGCCCGGGCAATGTCAAGCACCAAGATTATTCCGCCCCAAATCCTGCCCAGTTGTCTGGTGACGTTTACGGTGCCTGCATTGCCACTGTATTGGTCTCTTGGATCTCCCCGTCCCAGAACCCTAAACAGAATGATAGAGAAGTTGACTGAGCCGACCAGGTAGGCTCCCAAGACCAGTGATATTAAGATTGCCAATCATTCCTCCCAACCGGATAAGTCCATGTCTGGTTCAATCTGCGGAAGGTCTCATTTTTTTGTGTCTTCCATTCCCTCCTTAAATCCCTCCTTTACATCTTTTACACCTTGTTTAAAACCCTCCTCAACATCCTTGACCACCTCTTTAAAACCCTGCCCCACTTCACCTGCGCCTTCTTTTATGTCACGTCCAGTTTCACAGCCCCAAAAAATGTCCATCAGAGACACGGGGCCCTATTTTTCAAATTTATCCCCAAAATCAATCTGATCCATTTTCCTCCCATCTCGCTTCAAATTTCTGACGATCCCACACTTTTTCCAATCTGACTCTGTCACGAAAGACCCTGGCCACCGCGAATTTGGCTCAGCCGAAAGCCCTCTTAAATCGCCTCATTGTCAGAAAACGGAAACACACCGTGTACACCTTTTTTATCATCACGGTGGCCCTGGTGGTGCTTCACACCTATACGGTGACACCCCTTTATCAATCAACGGCCAAGGTGCTGATCGAAAAAAGGGCTTTTCAATCGCAAATCGGCAATTGCAAATCCTATATCTCTTAAATCTGAAATCGTCATGTGTTTCTTTGCGAGCTTTGCGTCTTTGTTTACCCCGCCTGCCCAGTGAAACCGTTATTGCTGTTGCTTCACCGGGGTAGGTTCGGAAAATCGTACTGGGGCGCGAGACTTTTTTGGTTCCGGCTTGTCCGGGTTAGGATGGTAGTTCTGACGCGTCTAACCAGTCTTCCAATTCGACATTCAGGTGCAAATTTCTTGCTTTTAACTGGGTCAGAAATATCCATGGATCCCATTCCAGTTCTTTACAGACTTCCATTTGGCTCAACTCTTTCCGAACGTATTTGAGCAATAACCGGTCTTGCTTGTCGAGGGCAAATCCTTTCCGTAGAACTTCTCGCAAATAGGTCGAACGATCCAACTTCGACTCCCGGGCAAATTGGTCGATCTCATTTAACAGGTCTTCCGGTATCCTTATGGTTGTTGGTTTCGCCATTTTTTTCCTCCATTAGTGAGACCAACGCATCAGCAATGATCTCAGGTGAATATCTTCCAATCTTTCCGAGCTTTTCGAGAGATTCACGTGCCTTCTTGAATGATATTTTCCGTAATCTAAACAAGTCAACGGCGATCTTAGGTGTGACGATAAACGGGACCTTTAAGAACCTTGCGGCCTTGATCGCCTTGCCGTCATCTGTGGCAAAAAGTGACCTCCCCAGCTTTACAGCCAACAGCAAGGCATCTTCTTCCCCCTTGTGAAGCGACAAGGGCATTGTAAGCCAGTCACTACTATCAGGGCTTTGAACTTTTATTGCGCCCTTCGACGTCAGGTCTGAAATCAAGGCTGCATCAGGATAATTCTTGACCAACTCCTTTGAGGCCACCTCGATGTTTACGGCTTTCGGAACAATGACGTCAAACAAATCGCAGACAATTTCCAGCAAACTGCATTTTGCCAATAAAATTAGTGTGCTACTATCAACTACCATCTGAGGCATTGATCATGACATCCTTTGTACACGTTTATGGTAAATCGTACACGGAATCGCTTTGTTTGTCAAGAAAATTTGGCGGAGAAAAATAGGTCGAAGAATAAACTCTGCAACTCTGCGGTGGTTATTGTTTGTCAAAGACAATTTCAGGGTCCCGGGTCCGATAAAACAGGGTTTGGGTCGGAAGTGATATCCAGAGATGAGGAGATCGTCCGGTCCATCAGCGCGGGTATCACGGTGGAGCCGGTGGCGGAAAGCAGGATTTTAGATATCAGTTTTACATCACCAAACCCGGTGCTCGCCCGGATGATCGTCAACTCCGTGACAAAAGCATATATCGACAAAATCCTGGATATGAAGATGGAGTCTTCGGGATATACCATCAAATGGATGACCCGGAAGGCCGATGAAGAAAGGTCAAGACTCAGACAGTCTGAAATCGCCTTGCAGCAGTATATGAAGGCCCAGGATATCGTCACTGCGGAAACCCGCCTGGCCATGAAACCCCAGCAGATGACCCAACTCAACACACAGCTGACCCTGGCTCAGACAAAACGAAAGGAGATGGAAGCTGTCTATGAAAAGGTAGGGCGTCTGGCGGGCAACCCGGATGTGGTGGAGTCGGTCCAGCTTATCGCATCCGACCCGACCATCGAACTACTTCGCGGGCAGATCCTGGAGTCGGAAAAACGGATTCTGGATCTTTCAAAAAAATACGGTCCCAAGCATCCCGTGATGAAGGCAGCTGTGGGGGATCTCGAGATGCTCCAGCAAAAGAGGGGGTTTGAGATCAAACGGGTGGTTGGGATCATTCAGACCCAGTATGAACTGTCCCTGGCGAGAGAACAGGCTCTGACCGATCTTCTTGAGAAAACAAGGACAGAGGCCATCCGGTTTAATGAAAAATTCGTCCAGTACAATCTGCTAAAACGGGAGGTGGACACAAACCGGCAGCTCTATGATGCCCTGGTGTCGAAGCTAAAGGAACAGGGTGTTTCAGAACAGGCGCAGTCGGTCAAGGTGTGGGTCGTGGAAGACGCC
>PVMK01144330.1_pt1 | contig 12183 bp, 12 predicted proteins | sample 1853481 | NCBI WGS metagenome assembly PVMK01 (sample SAMN08533507, study PRJNA380276) | Marine sediment metagenome, whole genome shotgun sequencing project. | reverse complement strand
GCAGAAACAGGATTCTCCGTGTCAACAAAAGTATGGCCGTACACCTCAATTCTACTCCGGAGGATCTGATCGGTAAAAATTTCCACTTACTCGTACATGGTAACGAAAATCCTGACGAACAAACTTCCCCAGATGCCATTGCTGCATATTGCCAGGGGAATTCCATTGAAATATACGAGGAAAGCCCGAATGACCATTACCTTGTCAGCATCTCCCCGCTCAATGATGACAGGGGTAACTATATTGGTTCTGTCAGGGTGGCGCATAATATTACAGAGCTGAAACAGGCACAGAATGAACTTGAGGCAACCAGGGCTTTTCTCCAATCAATCATTGACGGTGTTACTGAATCCATCATGGTAATCGACAGAGATTACCGCATACGCCTCATAAATAAGGCAGCAAACAAGCTGCATACTATTGACCTGCCCCTGACGGATTCCCATCTTTGTTACAATGTATCTCATCATTCAAGCGAACCATGCCACGGGGAAGAGCATCCCTGCCCCCTGAAGCAAGTCATTGAAACAAAAGGACCCGTAAACCTCATGCATTATCACAAGGGGGCGGACGGAACGGAACATGCTATAGAGATAAGCGCCTCCCCAATTTTTGGCAGTGACGGTGAGGTTTCCGGCATTATCGAAGTGGGCAGGGATATCACAGAAAAATTACGGCTTGAAGAAGAAGAAAAAAAATTCCGGGTACGGCTTTTCCAACAGCAGAAGGACCAATCCATCGCCCTCATCGCAAAAGGGATAGCCCATGATTTTAACAATCTCCTTGGCACTGTTATCGGTAATGTCGATCTTCTGCAAATGGGATCAGCCCCTAAAGAGGATGAATGCGGCATTGTAGAAGCCATCGGCAGTGCCGCCCACCACATGAGTGATCTTACTACCCAACTCCTGGCATACGCAAAGGGAGGAACATACAAACTGGAACAATTTATTCTAAACTCTCTCATCTTACAAACCCTGAAATTTTCTCATACCGGAGCAGCAATAAAAATAAAAATAGTGCATCACCTGGCAAATGACCTCTGGCCTGTAGTTGCTGATCCAGGCCAGATGAAGCAGATGCTGATAAATATTTTCACCAATGCTTTTGAAGCCATGGAAGATGAAGGCGGAACCCTGACTGTGAAGTCTTCTAATATTGACAAAGAAATCGATTGGGAATGTGCTATCTGTAATGTTCATCCTGCAGGCAGGTATGTATCGATTGACATATCCAATACAGGACCAGGCATCCCTGAAGAAATTTCCGAACAGATATTTGAACCATTCTTCACGACTAAATCACTGGGACGTGGTCTCGGCCTGGCAGCAGTTGCCGGTATAGTGCAGAACCATGGTGGCTGTGTATCATTTGAGAGCAATTCCCAGAGAACGACTTTTCACATATTGCTCCCGATGGCTAAAGAGAATGGCAACAGCCCGGGAAAAGAAACTTTATCTCACACCGGTATGACCCTGGACCTAAATCATGTACACTGAAACCCTTCTCTGACTAACTTTAGATTATTAAAATTAAATATACTTTGCACATAAAACTTTCTCGGGGGAAACTTTTATGAAATCGTTTAAGCACCAGGAAATTATTCAAGCCTTGCAGACTATCCTCAATATCGAACAACACATATCAGGCCTGGATTACTTAAAGGAAATTACAAGAAATATTGCCAGTACCCTTGAAACTCAATACGTCTTGATCGGGCATTCAATTAAACCGGAAAACGATGCTGTTCAGACTGATGTTGTTTGGGCCGGCGATGATTTTTACGATAACTTCACATATGAACTAAAAGATACTCCTTGTGAAAATGTTTTTAGCGGCAGCAGGACTTGCATTTTTCCAAAAAATGTAACTGACAGATTCCCCAAAGATAGACTCCTCATTGAAATGGGTGTCAAATCTTATATAGGAGCACCTATGCTGACTGTAGATGCTGAACTATCAGGCATTCTTATTTTACTTGATGTAAACCCAATTGAAGATGTCGATTTCTATTCAACAATTGTTGAGTTTCTAGCAGTCAGAGTTGGAGCAGAACTTGAGAGATACTACATAGAGGAAAAACTTAAACAACAGGTTGCTGCAAGAACAGCAGAACTGGAAAAAACCAATCAGGAATTGAAGAAGGCGCTTTCAGAAATTAAAACCTTACAGGGGATAATACCAATTTGTTCAATCTGTAAAAATATTAGGGATGACCAAGGCTTCTGGCAACAGGTTGAATCCTATATATCAAAACACTCACAGGCGTCATTCAGTCATGCAATATGCCCTGAATGTGAAAAAGAGTATTACGCCGACTTGAAAAACTATTTAAAAGAAATAAAAAAATAGTTTATCAACCGTCTTTTAAAACGAGTTCTCCCTGCCCTTTCAGCTCTTAACTATGTAACTTCTTCTGTCGAAGCAGGCTCATGGTGTTCTTCATATCCCGTGAACATGGCCTTGAGATGTGCCAGAGGTGTATGTCCCAGGGTTGAAAGATAGAAATGTACAAATATAAATGCAGTAAAGAAGAAAAAGAGCATAACATGGATTGTAGACACAATTTTTATGCCGCCGAGTAGGTCAATATAATTTTCAAATCCTTTCACTCTCCAGAGAAAAAGTCCTGTTATCATCTGCGCCGGCAGAAAAACAAACATGATGCCCACATAGGCTTTTTGCTGCAGGGCATTAAACTTATTATCAGGTGTCATGACATGGGGGTTGGGATCTCCCTTAAAGATGCCTGAACCATAATATTTAACCTGTCTTATGGCATCAGGTACAAAGGTGCGCGGATTAGGGAAATACAGTTTTATCTTCATGGTGCCAAAATAGTAGGCGACCCATAAGCCGTACGCAGCAATGACTACAAAGCCCACATAGTTATGCACCTTGACAGCTTCTTCAAGAGAGAAAAGATCAATCATTTCTGCAAAACGAATTTGTATACCGGTCAATATCAAAATAATAAAACCAGCTGCATTGATCCAGTGCCAGACCCTGACAGGCGCAGGATGAATATACATCAATTTATCATGTTCCATGATCAGTCCCCTTATGTTGAAAATTCATCTTTTTTCCCTTTTCTTCTTCTCCGTGCCGGTGCTGTTGCAATCCGAACAAAGAGGTGCCCTGTAACCACACTCAGGCCACCGACGATGAGCACTAGTCCAATCTTGTCCAGGAGCCTCACTCGTGTGCCGCCGATAGCATAAAAATGATTGACGTAATAACTTTCAAGCACCCTGCGTTCAACCTTATGGTGCTCACGGGTGCCATCATCCTTATTCAAACAGATATAGACCTCACTAAAGAAAGGTGATTCCGGGTTATGGCATTGCTCACACTCCCTGTTTGCCTGTCCCCTGTTGACGTGATGCACCGAGGGCACCATTTCCACCACCAACTCTCCATGAAAGGTGCCGCGAATGTCTTTCTGACGCAGAAGAAGAACAAGGTCCTCCAACTCATCTAAACTTATAATGTTGTCCTTATCTGAATCAATTTTATCCATAAAGGTGTCATAGTCTACATCCAGTGCTGTCAGGAGGTCCTGTCCACTAAAAAACTTCTTGGATATGAGATCATAAAAGCGAAGGGCAATGTAGCGTGGAGAGTCCGGGGCATGACAGACGGCACATTCAACAAAGGCAAAGTGTGTCTCCTTCTGCGGCAGCCAGTCATGAAAATTATCAGGATTGTGACACTTGAGACAGAACGCATTCTCCCTTTCAAAGACTGAGTCTGCTTCCAGGTGAGTTACGAAATGATACCCGTGACATGCATAGCATGGTATGGTTATTCCTTTACCGCTTGCTTTCTTGTGTACACTGTCCAGGTATGCCTCTCCCTCCTCTTCATGACAACCGTCACAATTTACCATGGCAAGAGCAACAGGATGCGGCACGTCGTTATCCCAGTTAAGTTCTTCAATATCTGCATGACAGTCAACACAGGTGATGCCGTTAACATTGTGGACTGAATACTTGAACCTGTTATAGTCAATAAACAGATCCTCCTTCATGCCTTCAGATTCACTGCGCTCAAGAGAATCGTCGCTGTGGCATTCCATACATTCATCATTTTCAATGGCATACCCTTGACTTGGTATTAGGGTGAGGCAGGAGCTTAAAAGTACGATGAAAACACCTACCAGAAAGCAAGTCATTTTTTCCATGGTGCCGACGACCTCCTGTTGAATTTACATGTCAGATGGATTTAAGTTGTTGATAACAAAATTCTCAAAATTTAAAATCCCTATATAATGAGATTCATTCTTCACCTCTTATGAACACGAGAACTTACACAATTAGCAAAATGAATACAAATTCATTTTTACCTAAAGGATAATATTACTTTTTGCAAGTTTTTTTTACAGGAACTATGAAAAAAGGTTAAGTGCAATAAGGTAAATAATTTTTTTTTGCACATACCATTCACCTGTAATATACTCGCCATATAAATAAGATACATCGCTCCCAATACACTGTCATCAATCATTTACAGACGAATATTAGCGGCTGAAAAAAATCACAGCCGGTTTGTCTGAAAAATATTTTACAGATAAAATCCTTTGCGCCAGTAATTTAAAATTGTATTTAGGAGCCTGTCGGAGAATTATAATCGTAACGAAAAAGTGAGAAATCGAGAACAAATTTTCTGGAATTTGAGGCGAATAACAGCGAAGCGGTGTCAAGCGCTATTTAACAATAATTCCTGGAAATTTGGGCCGATTCTCTCGATTTCGAAGTCTACCGTTTATCTGCTGTAGATTCGGAATTCTCCGACAGGCTCCTGGATGCTTTTATTTTTTTCATTAATCCATAATAACTCTGATTTGTAATTCATTATGACAACAGAAGAAAAACCTAAAATCCCACCGCATACCAAATGGGGAATAAGAGGAACCACGATTATCATCCTGCTGCTTACAGCAATGATCATCAAAAATTGTATTGGATCCTTTATGTATGGAGTTTCAACAGAACAGGAACTGCAAAAACAATATTATGAGATCGGATACTCACACGGCATGCAGAAGGGGCAGGGGAAGGAAAAACCAACAGAACCTGAAACTGAAAATCTTCTTTTAAGAAAACTGTACCGCAAAGGCTACAGAGATGGTTGGGACAGTGTCCAACCGGCAAAAAAAGCACAAACTTCTTCTGAGCAGCCCTCATCAGACAAGTGACTTGGACAGCTCACTTCGTTCCCTATCTACGAGGCTGACAATTAATAGAGACGGAAAAGTCTTCCCACAAATCTCTCACCCAGCAGAAAACCAAAGCCAACCAGGCCGAATGCCCCTATAACTACAATAAGTTCGGCTCCAGTCGGAAAATAGTGGAGATACTGAGGCAGTTCATTCCAGCCGGAAAATTTCGGCACTATCTGGCCACTGTAAACCAGATCAAACCGCTGGACATAGGCACCCAGCAAAGCCATGGAAGAAGCCAATGTCATGGCCCAAATGGACTTTGTCTTGGTGATCAATAGCAGCGCCAACGGGGCAATGAGGCCTGTAGCAATTTCAAATCCCCAGAAGTTGACTGCCAGGGGGCCATTGATCAACGCCTGGGCAGCGACAATTCCCGGATCAGGGGTATCACTGAAATACATGGTATAAAACCTGGCAATGGTAACGACCAGTACAATTGCTATCATGAGGGCCATAAGTGTTGATGCAGTCTCAAGTGCTTTTTGTGCTTCACCAATTATTCTCTTTTTTCTTATAGCATAGGCAATAACTGTAAAAATAATTATTGCAGCAGTCCCGGATAACACTGCTGATGCCAGGAAGAGAATAAGAAGCTGAACCCCAAACCAGATGGGCGGGTCTGAAGCCAGGGTAAAAAGGCCACCGAGGTTATTATTTGCTCCAACTGCAGCCACTGCTGCAATAATACCAAAGCTTAAAGCTGCTCCTTGACTGCCTGAGATAAGAAAAGCAAAACGCAGAAACAGACACCCTGACATAATGCCGTACAGGGTGGATAACCACCAGATATTCGATGTAAGACTCGGCGAGGCCGCATTATAGTAGATTAACAACCATGGATTTTCCACGCTGAAGGCCAAAAGCATGAAAGCCGTTACGGTCGTGACAATGGCAAGATACACTGAACGGCTTCCCAGGGGCCGTAAGGGAGTAACTCCGTAGGCGTGGCTGATGGCTGCTATCAGACACAATCCTGTGGAAGTAATGGCAAAGAAAGCAAATGATGCTGTCAATATCCCCCAGGGCACTTCCCGGGATATGCCATAGGCGATCTGATGCCCTGTCATTGTCGCATAGGCACCTGCTGTGAGCCCCGCTATGGTTATAAGGGAAAAGAGGTGTGTAATCCATTTTATTCTGGTACTTGCCAGGTACCCTTCTTCCAAATTGTCAAAATCTGCAGCCATATTTTCCTCAAAAAATTCTTAACACTGTCTTACTTTTTATTCTATCTCCAGTTCATACTCTTCAAGACGTTTATGTCCCTGCACTCCTATGTGGCACCAATTGCACTTTGTATTGACTGAAAATGCCGTGATACCATCATGGCACTTGCCACAGTATTTCCCCCGGTTAAAAGATGCCATGGTAAAATCTTCTTTCTCTTCAACTTCACCTGCTTTTTTAGCAAATAGGTCAGGGTGACAACTCAGGCAGTTGAGCTTTTTCCCAAGGTGAAATCTATGTTCAAAAATAACTGCCCGAACCGGCTTTATAAAAACAATTGGCCCACCACCATATTCCTGTGCTCCAGTTATACATGCTATGACTGAAGAGACCATCAGGAATAAAAAAATAAATAAAATTTTACATGACTTCTTCATTATAATAACCCGATTACCCCTGCCATCATTTATTCTTATAAATAAAAAACATTAGGCTTGGAGTTTGATTCAGGCCTCAAAACCAATATTTCCTGCTCCGGTTCATGGAGCAGGTTGTAGATTTCACTTTTCTGGTCGGATAAATCACCGAAAAACAATACATCTGCAGGACATGCCTCAACGCAGGCAGTATTTGTTGCGCCATTCTGCAACCGCCTGCGAAAACAAAAGTCACACTTGTCTACTGACTCTGTATCCCTGTTAAAATAACGGGCATTATATGGACAGGCAGTCATGCAGGCCTTGCAACCAACACATAATGACTCTTTCATCATTACTATACCATTCTTCTTATCCTTAAATGTTGCCTTGGTGGGACAGACCCGAACGCATGGAGGTCTATTGCACTGATTGCAAAGAACAGGGAGAAACTCCCTTATCATTTTGCTGGCTGCAACACCCGTTTTTTTGCGTCCTAAAATGGTCATCCTATAACCATAGGAAGGAACATAATTTGTTTGTTTGCATGCTTCAAGACAACGCTCACAGTCTATACATCTGTCCTTATATATCAGCATTGCATAATGCGGCTCATAGGTATAGGTCCCCACTACACCGGCCCCTAATAATTCACTCCTGGCCCTCTTCACCGGAACAAGAGAGAGCATGGAACCTCCCGCAAGGACACCGGTTATTTTAAGGCCAAGGCGTAAGAAACGTCTACGCTCCTCAAGAGAAATCTTCTCGTTATTTCCGTTCAATTTATCGTTGTTGCTCTTTATACTTTTCATTTTATTTTTACTTGAGAATCATTGACTGTTGAAAGGTTGCATACTATAAAGTGACATACTGTCAATGGTCAAGGCGATATTCAGAATCATTTTCAGTGCATGACAAATATCTACCATGGAGAAACCTGCAATCTCCAACATCTAGTCGAGGATATAACAGATACAAAAAATAAAATTTATTCCAGGTGTTAATAATTCTAATAATGAATATTAACCTTTTTAGAATTGCCTCATAACAAAAAATGAATTACCATTCACCATTTTTCGTGATTGTTGATAAATTAATTATAAAATTACATGAACACCTTTAGTGCTTATAGACGAAAAAATACTGTGAACACTTGGTATTGAACTGATATTTATTCCTCATCTGTTTTCAAATACAAAAAATTAATAAATGTTTGAGACCGTACTTTTCAAAGGGGGATTTTGATGGACACCCAGCATGAGCAAACTGATCGGATACTGCTTGTCGATGATGAGGAGAGTTTACGCCTGACCTTTGAAATGCTTTTAAAACGAGCAGGTTATGAATCTGTCACCGGAGTTTCGAGTTTTGATGAAGCTATTAATGTTGTTGAGCAGGAGGACTTTGATTTAATTATCAGTGATATTGTCCTCCAGGGCGCTTCAGGCATTGATCTCCTCAGGCAGATCAAGGAAATGGGCAAAACATGCCCTGTGGTCATGATAACCGGTTATCCTAATATAGAAACAGCCGCTGAAGCAGTCCGTCTCGGTGCTTTTGATTATGTACCCAAACCGGTCAAGAAAGATGAACTGTTAAAAATTGTTTCCCTGGCTCTTGAAAAGCAGGAATTGCAGAAAGAAAAAAACCGGTTTGAGGCACAGCAGGAAAAAAACCGCTATCTGCAGGAAACAATCTTACGAAGTGTCAGAGAAATTATTATAACAATAGATACACATCTTCGTATTGCCGACATGAATGACATGGCACGTGATTGGACCCGGTCATTTCTCCCTGAAATTGCCATTGGTATTTCCCTCCCCACATTGACCAGCAAAATATGCAGAGCACTACTAAGCGATGCTGAAGAGGTCCTTAAACATAAGAAAGAAATCAAAATCCATCGTCTTGAATGGCAGAAGCCTGATGGCAGCGTTGGCATTATGAGTGTCACGGCTGCACCGCTTGTGGATGAGAAATCAACCTTTCTTGGCGTGGTGGTCACAGCCCGTGACCTCACTCATTTAGAAGACCTGGATGATCGTGACCAACGCTCAAATTTTCATCGTTTTGTGGGAAAAAGCCAGCCGATGCAGCGTATATATGCCCTTATCGAAAGCGTCGGCAAGGTGGATACTACAGTCCTTATAACAGGCGAGAGCGGGACAGGGAAAGAGTTGGTTGCAGATGCCCTGCACGAAGAAAGCCCCCGCCACAACCGCCCTTTGATCAAGGTTGACTGCACGGCCATTCCTGAAGAACTCCTTGAGAGTGAGCTCTTCGGCCATAAGAAAGGCTCTTTTACCGGTGCTGACCGTGACAGACTTGGAAGAATCCTGCAGGCTGACGGCGGCACCCTTTTTCTCGACGAGATAGGTGATATTTCTTCGCGCATGCAGTTGCGGTTACTGCGCTTTCTCCAGGAAAGAACATTTTACCCGGTGGGTCAGGACCAGCCCATCCAGGTGGATGTCCGTGTCATCACGGCAACAAATGCCGACCTTAAGGAAAAAGTGCGCACGGACCAGTTTCGGGAAGACCTCTACTTCAGGCTCCGTGTAGTGGATATTATCCTGCCGCCGTTGCGGGAGCGTAAAGATGACATTCATCTTTTGTCCCAACATTTTCTCACCATTTTTAACAATAAAATGAAAAAAGGCGTTCACGGTTTTTCCGACTCTGTCATGGAACTTTTTTTAAACCATTCATGGCCGGGAAATGTCCGAGAACTTGAACATGTTATAGAACGGGCATACGTTCTCTGCATGGGGGACACTATAACTACTGAGTATCTGCCTTCAGATGTAATTTCTGCTGAACCTCCTATGCATGCAATGCCTGAAACCTTTACACCTCAACCCACGCATATGCACCCATCTGTGCCTTTAATGGATTCAGATAATGAGATTGAACGTCTTCTTGACGCATTACGCCGCACTGCCGGGAATAAGGCAAAGGCTGCCCGCCTTCTTGGAATGGATCGCAGCACGCTTTACCGCAAGATATCCAGTTACAATATTGATCTATCCGACCTGGACGTCTGATAGGAAGCACAATATCCTTTAATAAATAGCTCTCTTGCATTGCCCATAAAAGCTATCGCCCCCTGCTACACTTTCTCCCCCTCAAGCCAGGCGAATTCTTTTAAAGGACAGCATTCTATCTATGTGATATAAAAAGTTTAATTCTTCCTTTTTAGGCAAATTATATGAATGTACACATTCCTTGGTATAGTGATTATTTAAGGCGAAGATATGTAACTACCCTTCTCTTCCCTGCTCATGAGAAAACATAATTTAAATACTTAAACGTTATGTATCTACTTTAAATCATGCGCTTTATTTCACTTTTATTTCTGCAGCACCTTGTAAGTCCTTTATATTCCACTCCTCAGATAATTTTGCCCACCACGCTGGGCTATACGATTGCAACTCGCTGATATTAAAGCATTAAATTATTAATGCAACACATATGCTGCTACACATGTGTTGCATCCCACACTCCTGCCACACAATCCTGATAACTATTATCAGAAACTTCAGGTCTCATTCTGGTCTGCACAGGATACCCAAGGGGTTTCTTTGTCAAAATAAAGCTACACCATTTGATTTTATAAATACGAAATTCACTGTTATTGCTGACTAGTAGCAAATGAACGCCTCAAGTTCTTCTTGCTCAATTTTTTGTCCAAACAAGAAAAATTCCATATTTTTTTCAGTGTACTTTTTTCTGGCATGGATCATGCATAAAACAAGATCAAAGCAAAAAAGAACTGGAATTTGGCAAAATTTCACAGGGAACAACCCAGGAGGCACACAATGTACGAATCAATGGAAATCACCCAGGAAAGAATAGCAACGTTTGACAGTGAAATTGAAGCTGTTGATCTTGAACTGGGAAATTCCAAATTAGGGCTGGGAGTCATCATGATAATGGCCGCTTTCGTTGGCGTCTGGGGCGTTGCATGCTTGATCGGCGGACTGGCAAGTACCGAGAGTTTTCATGAAGTCGGACGCAGTCTGTTCACCGCCTTCACGGGAATGTAAAAGGGCTTTTTTCAAACGAAACAAAATGGGGATGGACATGGGCAAGGATAAAATAAAAGGCAAGAGAATGGCATGGCATGCTGCAATTTTTTGCGGCACAGTCATCAGCATCTGGTCTGTTGCTGCATTTCTCAGTGGTTTGGCACAGGTCAACTGGCAAGTATCCGAACTGTTAAGACAGTATTTGATTACGGTCGGCCTGATGCAGGAATTCCATACTTTGTCCGATTTCTATACGCATATCAAGGGTGTTGAATATATCATTGCGGTGTTGTTCCTTGGCGCCTTCCCTGCTTTCTATACCTATCTTAATAGATCCACGGGTGGGGTAACAGCTAAAACGTAAAAATTAATCTGACTCTATGCCTGGTTGTGTTGCAGTTAACCTGCCAGGCTTTTTTTTACCTAAATTTCAGGTTTTGTTATAAAAAATTACTAACAAATTCAATAAGTTGCAAAAAGATTACCAAAAGGAGGTAACAAAAAAATGGAGCAAATCCCAAAATATCTGCTGAGTACTTTCGTGGCAATGCTGTTGTGCTTCTCTTCGTATGGCACTATTGCTTTAGCCGGTGATGGGCCTGAAGAGGTTGAAATTGACTCCCTGGCTCAGCTTTATGAACCAGTCTATTTTGACCATGCAATGCACGAAGAAGTTACTGACAGCAACTGCGCAGTCTGCCATCACCATACCCTTGGCACCCAGATTGAAGATGAAAACTGCATGCGTTGCCATGCAGAAAGTGGTGCAACTGATGAAATTGCCTGCCAGGAGTGCCATTCAAGCAATCGGTTCGAAGCTGAAGATCTTGCCAAAATTGATGCTGACAAAACTCTGTATCACCGCGATAAAGTAGGGCTGAAAGCAGCCTATCACATCCGCTGCATGAACTGTCATGAGGAAATGGGCGCAGCGAACGGCTGCCAGGATTGCCATTCACGCACAGATGCCGGCGACAAGTTTTTTCATGCCGGGAACTACGCGCCTGCCGAGAGTGACAAACCTGCAGGTGGCGGGCACTAGAGATTACTAAAAGTTGATATTACTTTTCAGCATAAAAAGAAGGAGAAGATAATGAAAGCAATGAACCGAAGAAAATTTCTGAAAGGCAGCTTACTCGGAGGAGCTGCTGCCTCGGTAATCAGCAAAAGCAAAAATGCAGATGCTTCAGCATCATTCGGTGGGTATCCAGAGGCCATGGGCGTACTGGTCGACCTGACACGCTGTATTGGCTGCCGAAGCTGTGAAGCGGCATGCAATAAAGAACAAGGCCTTCCGGCTCCTGCGCAATCTTTTGACGACTTGACAGTACTGGATCATAAGCGCAGG
>PVMK01122407.1_pt1 | contig 12183 bp, 11 predicted proteins | sample 1853481 | NCBI WGS metagenome assembly PVMK01 (sample SAMN08533507, study PRJNA380276) | Marine sediment metagenome, whole genome shotgun sequencing project. | reverse complement strand
GTGCCGACGGGGAACCGGCGCGGGGGGTGGTGCGAAGGAGGGGGCAGCTTCTCTTCCTCGCCCGCGAGGGGAAGACCATTCTGGAGATGGAGGGGGCGCTGCCCGGACAAGAGACGGTTCAGCTGCCCCTCCCTCTGCGTCCTCACCGCGCTGAAGTCTCGATCGAAGGCTGGGTCCTCGAGGGGATTCACGGTGACGGGAAGGTTGACGGCCAGCTGCAGTTCCGGCGGCTGGTGGAGCGCGCCGGCCGCGCTCCCGGAAAGCTGCAGGCGGGAGCGCTCCCTCCCCAGGTCGAGGTGAGACGAACCCTGAAACTCGGCCTGAACCGGGTCGTCGATACCGTCGTCCGCCGGATGAGCCCTCCGGGAGTGGCGATTCTGATCGAAGTGCCGCTTCTCCCGGGAGAGTCCGTCACCACGGAAGGCGTGCGGACCGAGAAGGGGAAGGTCCTCGTGAACATGGGACTGTCGGCGGAGACCTTCGCCTGGTCCTCCATCCTGAGACAGGATGCGGAGATCATTCTCGCAGCTCCGGTCACCGACGAGTGGACCGAGGTATGGCGGGTGAACGCCAGCCCGATATGGCACCTGGAAGCGAGCGGCATACCGGTCATACACCACCAATATCAGAACCAGTGGCTGCCGGAGTGGCGCCCCTGGCCGGGGGAGAAGGTAACGCTCTCCCTCTCCCGGCCGGCCGGTGTCCCGGGGCAGACCGTTACCATCGACAAGAGTCACATCCGCTTTTCACCGGGGAGGAGGGCGACGGAGGCTCATCTGAGCCTGAGCCTGAGGAGCAGCCAGGGCGGTCAGCACCTCATGTCGCTGCCGCCGGGGGCGGAGCTCCTCGAGGTAAAGATCAACGGCCGATCGCAGCCGATCCGCAAGGACGGCAACACTCTTCCCCTGCCGGTTTCCCCGGGCCGGCAGGCGGTGGACATCAGCTGGCGGATGCCGACCGGCATGAAGGCGTTTTTCCGGCCGGCGCAGCCCGAGTTGGCGATAGACAGCGTCAACGCGAGCATCGAGATGGCCGTCCCCGGGAACCGGTGGGTCTTCATGACCGGGGGGCCCACTCTGGGGCCCGCCGTCCTCTGGTGGGGAGTGCTGGTCGTAATCGTCATTCTCGCCGTGATCCTGGGGCGAATCCCCGGCAGTCCCCTCGGCACCTTCTCGTGGGTCCTCCTCGGTCTCGGTCTGAGCCAGGCGACGATCGGCAGCGCGTTTATCGTGGCCGCCTGGCTCATCGCGCTCCGTCTCCGCCGTCAGCTCGGCGCCGGCGTGGCGGCCGGGAGTTTCGCGCTCGTCCAGATCGCGCTGGCCGCCCTGACGCTGGCGGCGATCGTCTCCCTGCTCTACGCCATATCGAAGGGCCTCCTGGGGTATCCCAGTCTCCAGATCGCCGGCAACGGGAGCACGGCTTCGCTCCTTCACTGGTACAGCGACCGGAGCGCCGCCGTGCTCCCCACGGTCTGGACCCTTTCCGCCCCGATGTACCTCTACCGGCTGCTCATGCTCGCCTGGAGTCTCTGGCTTTCCTTCGCCCTCCTGGGGTGGCTCCGCTACGGGTGGGAGTCCTTTTCCACGGGCGGCACCTGGAAGAGCCTGAACCTCAGGAAGAAGCCGAAACACACCGATTATCACGAGGCGAGCCACACGGTTGTCGACGACGGTGGGACCGGCGAGCCGTGAGCGCGAGTTGAAGCCGGCGCGGCAGTTTTCGAAGTTCCACTACGGCTGGCTGATCGTCGGGGCGGGTACGCTCTGTCTCTTCGCCTGTCTCGGCCTCGGCCGTTTCGCCCTGGGATGATTCTCCCGTCGATGTCGTCCTCCCTCGGCCTGAGCTACTCGCAGATGGGGCTCATCAGCACCGCCAACTTCTTCGGCTATCTCGTCGCCGTTCTCGCCGGCGGCTTCGCCGTGAGGCGCTTCGGCTCCCGACGGCTTATCTTCGCGGCGCTGATCCTCGTCGCGGTCTCGATGGCGCTCGTCGGCCTGGCCGGGGGATTCGCGACGGTGCTCGTGTTTTTCCTGCTGGCCGGGGTCGGCAGCGGCGCCGCCAACGTGCCGATGATGGGACTCGTCACCTCCTGGTTCGACAGTCGACGGCGGGGGAGGGCGGCGGGGTTCATCGTCTCGGGCAGCGGCTTCGCCATCCTCCTTTCGGGGTGGATGATCCCGGTAGTCAACGAGGCTCGCGGCGCCGAGGGATGGCGTTTCAGCTGGCTGCTCCTCTCTCTCATCGTCGCGGCCGTGGCCGTCCTCTGCCTCCTCGTCCTCAGGGACACTCCGCAGGAGATGGGACTGCGGCCCGTCGGTGACGGTTCGGAGGATTCGACCCCACCCCCCTCGGTCGGCGACGGTTCCCCGGGGCTTCGCCGCGCGACAATGCTTCATCTTGGTGGGATCTACTTCCTCTTCGGCTTCACTTACGCCATTTATGTGACTTTCATCGTCACTTTCCTCGTGCGCGAACACGGCTACTCCGAGAGCGTCGCCGGCAGCTTCTGGTCCGTCATCGGCCTGCTCAGCCTCCTCTCGGGCCCGGTTTTCGGCACCCTCTCCGACCGGTGGGGGAGGAAGCGGGGACTGATGCTCGTCTTCGCCATCCAGAGCGTCGCCTACCTCCTCGCCGCCTCCGGACGTCCGGGCCTCTTCCTCGCCGTCTCGGTGGGGCTCTTCGGGTTCGTCGCCTGGAGCATCCCCTCGATCATGGCGGCGCTCATCGGCGACCACGTCGGTCCGGCGAAGGCGGCGGAGGCCTTCGGCATCGTCACTTTCATCTTCGGTTTCGGCCAGATGGCCGGGCCGGCCGCCGCGGGCTTTCTCGCCGAACTGACCGGCAGCTTTCGTCCAAGTTTTGCCCTCGCCGCGGCGATGGCCTTTCTCGCCATTCTTCTCACGGCCCATCTGCGGGGCGATAAAGCATTGTAGCGTCATGGGCAAAGGGAGCAGGGGCGACGGCGTAGACTCTTTGTTCAGGGGGTGGGAAGAAGCGGCGGAAGGCCGGAGCAGACTGGCTCGCGGGACTACCTCGGAATCAGTTTGACACCGGCGCGTCGTGTCGCGGCCCGCAACGCCTTGTCGAAGGTAGCCAGGGGAAAGCGGTATCTTTGTGCCAGGTCGAGATAGGCGGCGTCGTAGGACGAGATCGCATGCTCCCGTGCGAGCTTCCAGGTCCGGTCGAGGAGGGCGGGATCGGCGGGCTCGATCTTGATGGGAAGACCGCGAAGTATTTCCACGGCCCGAGCGGCGTCGGCCAGAGAGATGCGCTTTCGTCTCTCCGCCACGGCGAGTACGTTGGCCATCTCCAACGGCCAGATGGTGGGAACGACGGCTTCGGAGTCCAGGAGCCGTTGCAGAACAAGGTCGGCCTTGTCGTTGGTCTCGTCGGCGAGGCACCACGACGACGAAATCGAACAGTCGAGGACAAAGGCATTCACCGTTTGCGCCCTTCTTCTCGGAACTTACGAAGGGACTCCTTTCCTCCCTTCGTGTGGCCCCGGATCTCCGCCAGTTCACTGATCGCGCCTTGCAGGTCGGCGACAACGGGGCCTTCCGGGGGGACGAGCCTTGCAACCGGCGTCCCATGCCTGGTAATGACGATCTGTTCCCCCTTGCGAACCCTCTCCAGAAGCTTCGACAGGTGCGTTTTTGCCTCGAAAGCCCCGACTTCGATAACCATGAGTTAGCCTCCATTTAAATCAACTAGTTGTAGACTAGAATATAGGCTTCCGGGAGCCGATGTCAACGAAGAAGAATTTCCAAAAGATGCCGAAGAGAAGGTGCCGGGTTTCATTATTCCCTCTGCCTTACTCGATCATCTTGACGAAGTTGCGGCCACAGGGTACAACCAAGCTTAGGGTTTGTCGGAGAATATCCAGCTTGGGGGACACACCATCGGAGGACCGGAAAAACGCTTTTTTCTGTGAGGAGCTAGAGCGGATGTCTGATTTCGAAACAGAGCGCGAATCTCTCTCGGCTTGGGAACTGGCGCGGGAGCACGGCATTGATGTCTCCGCGCTTGAGGCGAATCTCTCTCGCACGCCTGCCGAACGTATTGAGATCCATCGACGAGCTCTGCAAACGGCGACACAGCTCGCCAGGGCAGTTGAAGAAAAACATGGCCGAGCTTGAGACCATCCTTGCCCGTCTCATTTCCCACCAGGTGGCTTTCGTTATCATTGGAGGGTATGCAGCTGTTGCTCATGGCTGCACACTACTCACCGTGGATATTGATATCTGCTGTGATTTGGAGAGTGGAAACCTGATGAAAATCCAGGCGGCTGTAGGCGACCTGCATCCCGCCCACCGCATGACTTCTCAACGCCTTCCTCTTCATCTCACTGCTGAAACGTGTACCGGACTCCGAAACCTGTATCTGGATACCGACCTGGGACAACTCGATTGTATCGGTCATGTCAAAGGGATCGGCGACTTTCCGCAAGTGCTGGAACTCAGCGAAGAGATCGAACTTCCCTTCGGGAGATGCAGGGTGCTGACGCTCGATGGTGTCATTCAATCAAAAGAGGCCTTGGACCGCCCCCGCGACCGTGAGACGGTCCTTCAGCTCAAGGCCATCCGTGAAAGACGATTCCGGTGAGGAGAAGGCGCCGGGTTTGATGTGCTATAATTCTCATCCCATGGACGCGGTGCTGAGAACGGAACTGCCCGGAATTCCCCCTCCCCGCCGGGGGAAGGTGAGGGACATCTACGACCTTGGGGATCTCCTGCTCCTCGTCGTCACCGACCGGGTGTCGGCTTTTGACGTCGTCCTCCCCAACGGCATCCCCGGCAAGGGGAAGATCCTGACCGAAGTCTCCCTCTTCTGGTTCGAACAGATGAAGGGGATCATCGACAATCACCTGGTGGCGGCCGACGTCCGGGATTTTCCCAGGGAGTTGAAACGGCACGCCGACATCCTCGAGGGACGGAGCATCCTGGTGAAGAAGACCGAGGTCATGCCGGTGGAGTGCATCGTGAGGGGGTATCTCTCGGGGAGCGGCTGGAAGTCCTACCGGAAGGACGGCACCGTCTGCGGGCTGACGCTCCCCGCGGGGATGGTCGAGTCGGAGAAGATTCCCGAGCCGATCTTCACCCCGAGCACCAAGGCCGACGAGGGTCACGACGAGAACATCTCCTACGAGACGATGGTCGACGTCGTGGGCGGGGAGCGCGCCGCCTTCCTCCGCGACACGACTCTCGCCATCTACCGCCAGGCGGCCGACCTGGCCGAGTCGAAGGGGATCATCATCGCCGACACCAAGATGGAGTTCGGCCTTCGCGAGGGGCGGATCATCCTCATCGACGAACTGCTCACCCCCGACTCCTCGCGCTTCTGGCCGGCGGGGGACTACGAACCCGGCCGGGGGCAGGACAGTTTCGACAAGCAGATCGTGCGGGACTACCTCCTCACCCTCGACTGGGACCAGAGGTCGCCGGGTCCGGAACTGCCGGCCGAGATCGTCCGCAAGACCGCCGACCGCTACGGAGAGATCCTCTCTATCCTCAAGAGTTGAGGGCCGTTTCTTCGGGTCGAGGGGCGGTCTGGCAGGCAAGAACAGAATGGATGATCGGAACATAGTATTCGAAACTCAGGACCAGGTTGAAGCGACGGTCTTGCGAAGCATGCTTGAAGCAAACGATATTGAAGTCTTCGTTTATCAAGAGAGTCTTTCAAGCCTGTATGGATTCTATTCGCCATCCATGGGGAGAATCAGCCTCGGAGTTCATGCGGAAAATATAGAGAAGGCGGGAGAAATAGTCGCAAGCTATGCCAAACAGTCTGATCCGGAGTCTCAGGACTAGAAACTCCTGACCGGTTATCTTTCCAGCAGGGGGAAGAGGACCTCCTCCTCTTTCGCGATCCTTTCCATGAGGGCGCCGACGGCTTCTTTCAGCCCGACGGAAAAGTCGGCCATTTCCTCTCCCGATGGTCCTCCGGCAACAGCTTTCCCGATAATCGCGTTGAAGGTGTCGAAGATGAAACTCATTTCCGCGATGTACTCCTGCGACAGCTTTCTGATCTCGGGATTTTCATGGCTGCTGAGCTCGGGATAGAGATGTTTGTCCTCCATGGCGAGGTGGATCTTCACTTTTCCTTCGAAGAAAGAAAGGGCGTTCCGGATGGATTCTTCTTCCAGGCTGCGACAGTCGTCGATCTCCGCGAGAAGTTCTTCCGACAGACGGGCCAGGTCTTCGTGCTGTCTCCTGAGGTTTCTAAGAAATGTCAGGTCTCTCATAGACTGTCTCTCTATCCTTCCCGCCAACTTTCATCGGGTAGTGGCAGCGTTCTTTCCGGGATGATGAGTTGTTATTCTCCCCGGGGCTTCATGGGAGAATTCTGGGTGCCGCGGTCGAGGCTGTCAAGCTGGAAGTGGCTGGAAGCGGCCAAGGATGCCATGAAAAAGACAAGGTCTGTCCCACTAACCCCGGCACTTCTTGACCATTATGCAATGCTATGCGGTATAGTCTTGGCTATTATGCATTTCCGCACTATGCATCCTTGACAGTCCGCTGCCGGTGATCAAAATAATCTTTATGGATACCGTTTCGGGGAATTTTTTGGTTCTGCATCAGAAGGAAGTCATATGAGTAGAGAGACGGAATTGTTTGAACTGCGGGTAACGCCACGCGGGGTGGTGTCGTCGCGGCCCTACGACGGGAATGATCGCTGGGCACGCGGGGTGGAGTCTCGTTTTTCAGAACATGAAGCCGCGGGGCTGGTGGCTTTGGCGGCCGCGAGAGTGCCGCATCACGTCGCCTCATCCGTTCTGTTCTGGCGCGATCTCGCCGCGGATTTCCTGCGGGCTCTTTGCCACCTGCCCGAAACAGAAGATTTTACGCACAACGCCATCGAGCCGCCCGCCGCCTCCCTGTTGGCGGAGTGGGTTCTGAACGCCCCCCCGATGCAGGGAGCGGAATATCTGACCGCCGAAGTGCTGCGCAACGTGTGGCAACGCCTGTCGGACTGGACGGTGGACCAGGCGAGCGAATGCGGGGGACTGGGCCCATTTCTGGAAACCTACGCACGACACTGGTCCCGCGTCGGTCGGGTGACGTTGCATTTGGCGGAAAACAAAGGAGATGCCGAATACCCGTTCGCTTTCATGGCAACCTATGCCACCGGTTTGTCCCGTGGAGGACGGGTTCGTCGTCTTCCGTTGGGGCGCGCTTTGCGGGAGTATGCCGGCGCGCGCAAGAAGCCCGAGTTGTTGAGACTGCTCGCACCCTTGCACGCCACCGCCAAGCGCAGTGAGCTGATCGCGGATCTGGTCGATACCGGTGATGTCTTCCATCCCCTGGCCTGGACGCCCGGAGAAGCTTACGCGTTTCTCAAGGAGATTCCGGTCTATGAAGAATGCGGGCTTCTCGCCCAGCTCCCCAATTGGTGGCGCAAGAGGCCGCGACCGCGCGTAACCGTAACCCTGGACAGCCCCAAGCATGCCGCCCTGGGAAGAGACGCGCTGCTTGATTTCCACCTGTCGCTGGCACTCGGGGATCAACAACTGTCCGCCAGTGAGGCAGAGGCACTTCTGCACGGCACGCAAGGGCTTGTCATGCTGCGGGGCGAGTGGGTTGAAGTCGACAGCGAGAAACTGCGCGAAGCGCTGGAACATTGGCAAAAAATCGAGGAGCAGGTTGGTTCCGACGGGGTTTCCTTCATCGAAGGCATGCGCCTCCTCGCCGGCGCCTCGGCTGATTTAAAGGACGACGAGGTGATTCATGAACATGCGTCGTGGGCGCTTGTGGAAGCCGGCGAGAGCCTTCGCGAAACGCTGGCCGGGCTGCGCACGCCCGTCGGGCTGTCCGGGGCGCCGCCACCGGGTTTTCACGGGAAGCTGCGCGACTACCAACACGCCGGATTAAACTGGCTCTGGCTTTGCGCGCGGCTCGGCGTTGGCGCCTGTCTGGCTGACGATATGGGTTTGGGCAAGACTATTCAGGTCCTCGCCGTCTTGTTGCGACACAAGCAGCAGGCAACACGGAAGGCGACCAAGCCTTCTTTGCTGGTGATCCCGGCATCATTGATCGGTAACTGGAAGGCGGAATCCGCCCGTTTCGCCCCAAGCTTGAATTTGCTGATCGCGCACCCCTCGGAAACATCGAAACAGGAGATGGCCAAACTTGCGGCCGCCCCGGCGAAACATCTGCGGGGTACGGACCTTGTGATCACGACATACAGCATGGTCGCGCGCCTTGACTGGCTCTTCCTGGTCGAGTGGGAATGGATAATCCTCGACGAAGCCCAGGCGATCAAGAACCCATCCGCGCGACAAACCAAGGCCATAAACAAACTCAGGGGAAACGCTCGTGCCGCCTTGACGGGAACACCCGTCGAAAACCGCCTGGGCGATCTCTGGTCCATCTTTAACTTTCTCAATCCCGGCCTGCTTGGCAGCGCCTCGCGTTTCAAGTCCTTCGCCAAAGCATTGGAGAGTCGGGCACACGCCCGCTACGCGCCCCTTCGCAACCTGGTTGCTCCCTACATTTTGCGGCGAATGAAGACGGACCCCGAGATTGCACCCGACCTGCCGGACAAGACCGAGATGCAGGTTTTCTGCGGTCTGGCGAAGCCCCAGGCGGTGCTTTACAAGCAGAGCGTGGTCGCGCTGACCAAGGCATTCGAAAAGGCCGATGGACAAGGTATCCAGCGCCGGGGTCTCGTGCTCAGTTATCTGATGCGTTTCAAACAGATCTGCAACCATCCCAGTCAGCTCACGGGGGATGCCGTCTACGATCCCGCCGCGAGCGCCAAATTTGACCGGTTGGGAGAGCTGTGCGGCGAAATCGCGTCGCGCGGCGAGAAAGCGTTGATTTTTACGCAGTTTCGTGAAATAACGGAACCGCTCGCCGAGTTTCTGGCCACGGTTTTCGGTCGTGAGGGGCTGGTGCTGCATGGTGGGACCGCCGTCAGGAAGCGCAGGCAGATCGTGGCGGATTTTCAGCGTGAAGAGGGTCCTCCCTTCTTTGTGCTGTCCATCAAAGCCGGCGGCACGGGCCTGAACCTGACGGCGGCTTCGCATGTCATACACTTTGACCGCTGGTGGAATCCCGCCGTTGAAAATCAGGCTACCGACCGCGCGTTCCGCATCGGCCAGCAGCGCAATGTGCTGGTCCACAAGTTTGTGACGCGGGGCACGATAGAGGAGAAGATCGATGCCCTGATTCGCGGAAAACAGGAGATGGCCGATGCCCTGCTCGAGGGGGGCGCGAACAAGGCATTGACGGAAATGAGCGACGACGAAATACTCGACATGGTATCGCTGGACATTGAACGCGCGAGGGTATGATTGCGATGAGCAGAAGAAGAAGGAACAGCTACTACGGTGGATGGGCCCCTTATGTGCCGGTGGCGCAGCGTCGAGTCCAGGCACAGCGAGAGGTGAGCAAACTGAGGAAGAAGGGACAGGACATCCAACCCGTCGAGATAAAAGGGCGCACGATTGCCCGCAGCTTCTGGGGCAAGGGTTGGTGTACGCACCTGGAATCGTTTGGAGACTACAGCAACCGCCTGCCCCGCGGCCGGACCTATGTGCGCAACGGGTCTGTCTGCCATCTCGGTATCAGGAAGGGAAAAGTTGATGCCATCGTCTCCGGTTCGGAGTTGTATCGCGTAACCGTCACTATCACGCCGCAGAAGAAAGCAAAGTGGAACAAGCTGAAACAGCGTTGCACGGGCAAGATCGGTTCGCTTATCGAACTGCTGCAGGGCAAGCTGTCCGAAGAGATCATGAGCACGGTTGCCGATCGTAAGCAAGGTCTCTTTCCGCTGCCCGGCGAGATTCGATACGCGTGCAACTGCCCCGACTGGGCGGCCATGTGCAAGCACATCGCCGCGGTCATGTACGGCATCGGAGCGCGCCTGGACACGCAGCCGGAGCTGTTGTTTCTGCTTCGCGGCGTTGACCACGAGGAATTGATTACCGCCGATGCCGCCGCCGATGCGATAGCAGGCACAGGATCGCGTCGGGCCCGGCGTCGGTCCCTTTCCGGCAAGGAACTTGAGAATGTGTTTGGCGTGGAACTCGACGACACGCCGGACAAGGGCCCCGCCGCCGCTCCCGGACGTCGGCCGGCAGCACGGAAAACAAAGGAGAAGAAAGTCGGCACGAAAACCAGGAGAACGCGTGTGAAGAAGGCTGCGCCGTTCAAGCCAAGTGCCCGCTCGGTAGCCGGACTACGGCGTCGGCTCGGCATGAGCAAGGCCGAATTTGCGCGCGCCGTCGGCGTGTCCGCGCTTACCATTACAAACTGGGAAAAGGCGAGCGGAGCCATCAATCCGCGTGCCAGGGGACTCGCCGGGCTGACCCGGCTTCATAACCGAAGCCGGTCGAAGTGACGGAACCCGATCGGGCTACGATTCCTTTATGGCGAGGAGCCAGATCGTGGCGGTGATCCCCCAGACGGCATTGAAGAGGAAGACGAAGAACGGCGTCAGTGTGCCGAGCTCGAGGCCCATCATCCCCTGGTGGGCCTTCTCGGGGAAGATGATGAAGAGCTGTACGAAGGTGGGCCCGAGGCTGTAGAGCGTTCCCCGGAGAGTGGCGGAGCTGATCGCCAGCGGGAGCAGGAACGCGAGACCCCAGATACCCCCCCAGACGATCCGGTGGTAGAGCATCGCCGGCGTCAGGGCCGGGGAAATACTGACGCCGAGAGCGGCGGTGACGCCCGCCGTGCCGAGGAACCAGGCGCAGAGCCCGTTGGCGAGGCCGCCGATGGCGCCGGCGGCGAAGTATATCGATACCCTCCGCAGCAGTCGATTCATCTCTGCCGCCTTTCGATCGCCGGACCACCCGCCCTTCAGTGCGCCGCCGACCAGTCGACGCTTACCGGTCCGCTCAGCGTCCGCAGGAAATCTTCGATCTGGTTGAGCTGCCCGTCGCTCAGGTCGCGGTGGATTATGTCCCCTCCGGTGCTCTCGTCGCGGTAGAAGCGGAGGAGTTCCCTGAGAGAACGAAACTGGCCGGCGTGCATGAAAGGAGGCCTTTCCGCCACGTTCCGCAGCGACGGAGTCTTGAAGAAACCGACGTACTTCTCCGCCTCGCGGTCCATGTATTTCAATTCGGCGCAGTCACCGGGGCCGGCGTCGCTGAAAGGTCCGAGGCAGTTGAACTCGTCCCCCAGGAGTTGGGGGATGCCGTCGGCCCGCCCCCTGTCCGGCTCCTTGCCGGGGACGGGGGGGACGCCGACGTCGTGGAAGTCACCGTTGGTGAAGAGGGGCCCGTTGTGACAGTTGATGCATCCGGCCGCACCGATAAAGAGCCTGAGGCCGGCCGCCTCGTCGCGGGTGAATATGCGGGCGGCGGTTGCCGTTTCGTCATTCAGGACCGAATCGGCGTAGAGGTCGAAGCGCGAAGGGCCGGGGACGATGAGGCGGACGTAGGCGGCGATCGCCTTCCCCATGTTGGCGAAGACGGTGCTGATTTCGCCGCGCTTCTGCTCCGGCATCGACATCCAGGCCCCGTAGGCGATCTTGTCGAGGGGGTCAGGGCGGGCGATGGGCGGGCAGATGTCCTCGGGAAAGTCGGGGATCGGACCGAAAATATTTTCGTATTCCGCCTTGTAGTGGTCGGTGATGAGGTGGGCGCAGCGGGTGCGGGATATGCCGTGCTCCGCCTGGCTCTCCGGCGGGCCGAGGGCCTGGGACCAGAGGCTGTCCTTGCGGCCGTCCCAGAAGAGCCAGGGGAAGTGGGCGGCGCCGAAGAGGGGCATCGACCGCCGGCTCGTCTCGCTCATGCCGAGGGCGACGGGGAGGGCGTCGGTGAAGTTGAGCCGGGGGATGTGGCAGGTGCCGCAGGAGACGCTGCCGTCGGCGCTGAAACGGCTGTCGAAGAATATTCTTTCGCCGAGACGGGCCGCCTCGAGACTGGCCGAGTGGCGGTTCGAGGGGTCCTCCGGGGGAGGAGGCAGGCGCCCGATCGAGAGGGATCGGATAGTTTCTCTTTCCTCCCCGCTCCAGTCGTGGCCGCTGACGAGAGGGGGGGGAGGTGCTCCGGCCGTGGCCGCCTCGTCGTGTGCGAAGGATGAAGCCGGTGTCAGGAAGGACAGAAGGAGGAAGACGCTGCCCCCGGCGATCACTCTCATCATCGCATCCTTTCTTGCTGGTTCACTCATCTATAGCTGATCGATCCGGCAGCTGTCAAGAAAGGGGATGTGAGGCTGTCCCTGCGGCATTGTTCGT
>PVMK01115088.1_pt1 | contig 12184 bp, 14 predicted proteins | sample 1853481 | NCBI WGS metagenome assembly PVMK01 (sample SAMN08533507, study PRJNA380276) | Marine sediment metagenome, whole genome shotgun sequencing project. | reverse complement strand
TCGAGAATCTGAGCATTGGGAATGGCGACGGACTCGAGATCGCGCGGATCGAGGCGCACTTTTCGGCGCGGGGGCTCTTCGCGAGCCGCCTCGACGCGCTGAAGATCTCCGGCGTGCGACTGCGCGGCACACTCGACGAGGCGGGTTTCTCCTTCGGCCCCCTCGATCGGATGTTCGAGCAGAACGCGGCGAGCGCGGACCCGAACGGACCCGCTGCGCTCCCCGCAGCCGGGATCGAGATCGTCGACACCCAGCTGGAACTCACCACCGCGGAGGGCCCGCTACGCGCCAGCTTCGAACTGCAGGCAGTCGAGACCGCTCCGGAGAAACTCGAGGCCGAAGCGCGGCTTCAAATCCACCACGCGTTGGCGAATCTCGACGCTCGCTTGAGTGCGATGGGTAGCCCGAGTTCACTGACGGGCGATTTGGAAATCGGAGCCGGCGCAGCGGGAGAGTTCGGACCCGATACTTCGGCCTTCGCGGTGTCATTGGCAGCGAAGGCCACGTTCGCCTTCGAAGACGGAGACATCGCGATCCAGCCACTGGGCTGTGTGGAGATCCAGATCGAAGACCTTGCGGTGAAATCGCTCCTGGCGCTCTCGAAACCGCTCGACCTCTGCCTGCGATCCGGATCGGAAGCCGGCATTCGCATCGCGCAGGAAGGCAGCATCGAAACAGACTTCGAAGTGGCAGCCGCAGAGTTCGCGGCCGAACTCCAAATGGGCGCTGAGCCCCAACGCGTGTCGGGTGAACTTCCGACGTTGAGGATACGCACGGCCCAGCGAGGCGACGAGTTCGAAGCTTTTCTCGAAACCGAAGCCGGCCGGCTCGAATTCGCCAAGCAGGCCGTCGCGATTCGCGGCATCCAGCTCGAGGCGAGCGCCTCGCACGGTTTGGCCTTTCCGAAAGGGCGCCTCCGAATCGGGGAGATCCTCGATACCCAGCAAACCGCGCGATTTCCGAAGCTGGCCCTGAACGCTCAATTCGCGCCGCGCGACGACGGCGTCGACTTCGAGATCGAACTCGCGAACCCCAATCGCGACTTCGTGATCGAAATCAGCGGCGTACAAAAGCTCGCCGGCGCGGCGGGCCGAGCAGACCTTCACCTGCATGCAGTCGACTTCAACCCCGGCCAGCTACAGCCGTCCACTCTTTTTCCGGCCCTTTCCGATCTGCTGACAGAAGCATCGGGATCCATTGAAATAAAGGGATCTGTCGAGTGGGGCGCCGACGGGATGCGGGGAACCGCCGAGGTCGCCGCCACCGACGTCAGCGTTACAAGCGAATTGGCAACGGTCGAGCACCTGAACGCGATCATCGAACTGAACGAGACCGGCGCGACATTGCGGGATCAAACCGTCTCAGTTGGCCGATTGGATTTTGGCTTGGAACTCACGGATGGGTTGATCCGCTACCGGCTGAAACCCGGAGGGGGCGTCGCGATCAAATCGGCTTCCTGGAAATTTGCGGGCGGCGAACTCACCACCGCCGGCGAAATCGATTTGCAATCCGAGAAGCGGGAAACATCACTCCTCGTCAAGGGCATCGATCTGGCCCAGCTCTTCGAACTCGTGAATCTAGAGGGGCTCAGTGGGTCTGGCACGCTGGAAGGCGAACTCCCGATTGCTCTCGTGGGGGATGAGATCGAAATTCGAAACGCCGTGCTCCGCTCCAGTGGTGAGGCGGGCGTCATTCGGTATCGCCCGGATCCAGGTACGTCGAACATCGCCGCCGCCGACCCGCAGTTTGCTACCGCTCTGAACGTGTTGGAGAACTTCCACTACGAGCGGCTCGAGATCGAGATCGATGGCAGTGCGATGGGGACCGTGGTGATCCAGATCCACCTCGCTGGGATCAACCCCGACTACCAGGATGGGTATCCGGTCGAGTTCAACCTATCGGTGGATGCGCGGCTTTCGGACCTGCTGCGAACCGGGATGCGCATCTACCAGATGCCCGAAAAGATCGAGGAGAAACTCAGGGCGTTTATGGAAAAAGCGCTGTGAATATTCGATAGACTGCGTGCGTCCATCTCGTTGAAGCCAGGAGCCGGGCTGCGATCTTGAAGCTGGACGCGTTTTAAAGAGCCCGTTAGGCTCGCGGAGCACTGGAACTCTCGAGGGGGCAAAAATGCTGGCTCGCGTGCGTTTCACGCTATTGGCCGCTTTGTGGATCGCGAGCCTCGCGGCTTGCACGCCAAAGGTTCAGATCGAGGCTCCTAAAGAGCCCATCACTATCAATCTCAACGTCAAGATCGAACACGAGATCCGGGTCAAGGTCGATCAGGATCTCGAGACTCTTTTCGATGAGGACGAAGACATCTTCTAGCCGAGATGGAAGGGAGCGAAGTCATGGGAAGACAGGCCCGATTTCTGAAACTGCTGCGATCGTCCGCCGTGTTGTTCTCGGCCCTCATCGTGCTCGGGGTGCCGGCCGCGAGCGCAGCGACTCTCGACGGCGCCAAGGCAGCTGGTCAGATCGGTGAGAGCGTCGACGGTTACGTACATCTGGTCGACAAGAACGCGCCCGCCGATGTAAAGGCCCTCATGAAAGACGTGAACAACAAACGCCGTACAAAATACGAGGGCATCGCAAGCAAGAGAGGAGCTCCGGTCAAGGACGTCGCCGCACTCGCGGGCGCCAAGCTCGTGGAGCGCGTTCCCGCGGGACAGTACGTGATGGACAGCGGCGGAAAATGGCGGAAGAAGTAGCGCGGCTGGCAACACCCGCTCACAACTCGGAAGAGGCTACCGGCTCCACGACCAAGGTCAGACCGCGCACCTCGATGACGCGAATCGCCGAGCCCGCCAAAATCGATCCGCTGCCCGACACCAGCTCCGCTTTCCATAGTTCCGACCCGAGTCTCACATAACCCGCCGGAGCGAGTGGCTGGGTGGCCACTCCGAGCGCACCACAAATCCCATCCACCCCGCTCGCGCTATCGGATTCGTAGGCGATCCGCAGAATCGGAAACATGATGGCGTCTTTTACGAGCCAGAGCGCCACCAACCCATAAGCGGCGAGAACGGGAAGACCCCACCAGCGCACAGCCGCCGCGAGGCCGAGGCTCAGCAGGATCAGACCGGGAATCTGGAACAGTGTGTAGCGGAGCAGCGTCCGCCCCTTGAATCCCGTGCTCATGCGATGGCTTTCGATCCGCGCAGGCGGGCGATCTCGGCGGCCGGAATTCCCCAATCCGCGAGAGCCTCGTCGGTGTGTTGACCGGCGTGCGGAGGAGGACCGGAAATCTGTCCCGGGGTGCGGCTGAAACGCGGTGCCGGGCCCGGCTGCAGTGCGCCGGCGACCTCAACGAAGGTTCCGCGTTCTCGCAGATGGGGATGCTCGCTGGCTTCGTCCAACGAGAGAACGGGTGCAAAGCAGGCGTCCGTTCCCTCGAGAATCTCGCACCACGCATCGCGGGTTTTGGTCTTGATCAACTCGCCAAAACGCTCTTTTTGCTCCTCCCAACGAGAGCGGTCCATCTGGTCGGGTAGCTCTTCGGACGCCAACCCCAGCTTCTCGATCAGCTCCGCGTAGAATTTGGATTCGAGCGCACCGATCGAGATGTATTTTCCGTCGGAGGTCTCGTAGGTGTCATAGAAGTGCGCACCGCCGTCGAGCAGATTGGTTCCCCGCTCGGGCTTCCACCAACCGGCTTGCTGCGCGGCGTGGAAGAACGTCATCAAAGTCGCCGCACCGTCGACCATCGCGGCGTCGACGACCTGCCCTTTCCCAGAGCGCGTGCGTTCGATCAGCGCACAGGCAATCCCGTACGCGAGAAGCATGCCGCCCCCGCCGAAGTCGCCCACCAGATTCAACGGCGGCAGTGGCTTCTCTCCGCGACGGCCGATGGGTTCCAAAGCTCCGGCCAACGCGATGTAATTGATGTCGTGACCCGCGACCTGAGCGAGCGGTCCCTCCTGCCCCCAACCCGTCATGCGTCCAAAAATGACTTGCGGATTGCGGGCGAGACACGCCTCGGGTCCGGCTCCCAAACGCTCCATCACGCCAGGTCGAAATCCCTCGAGGATGACGTCCGCCGATTCGACCAGTTTCAGCAGCAGCTCGATGCCCTCTGGACTCTTCAGATCGAGACCGACGCTGCGTCGACCTCGCGCGAGAAAGTCGAGCGGAGGCGGGGCGCTGTGCTCGCTGCCATCGACTCGCTCGGTGCGGTCGATACGCAAGACTTCGGCCCCCATGTCGGAGAGCATCATCGCCGCAAAGGGCGCTGGGCCCAGGGCCGCGATTTCGAGAACTTTCACGCCGGCGAGGGGTCCCATGGCATTCCTCACGCGATTCGAATCAACATACGTCCTCAAGGGCCGCCTCGAGCAACCGCGCTTTGTCCACGCTCTCCTGCCACTCTGCAGCGGAATTCGAATCCGCGACGATACCGCCGCCGGCGTGCAGATAGGCGCGGCCCTCGCTCAACAGAATGGTGCGAATCACGACACTGAGGTCCGCGCCCCCTCGGATGTCGAAGTAGCCGATCGCTCCGGAATAGATGCCGCGCCGCACAGGTTCCAGCTCGTCGAGAATTCGCATCGCGGCGATCTTGGGGGCGCCCGTCATCGACCCGGGTGGAAACGTCGCACGCACCAGATCGAAAGCATCGCATTCTTCGCGAAGTCGGCCGCAAATCGTCGACACCATCTGGTAGACCGACGCATAACTTTCGATCGACATGAGCTCCGGGACTTCTACACTGCCGAGTTCGCAAACGCGACCGAGATCGTTGCGAACCAGGTCGACGATCATCAGGTTTTCGGCTCGATCCTTGGCGGAAGATTCGAGCGCGGCCCGATTCGCAAGATCCGATGCCTCATCGGCACCGCGCGGGCTGGTGCCCTTGATCGGCCGGCTCTCGACCCGCCGATCCGCGTCGAGCTTGAGAAAACGCTCCGGAGAGCTTCCTACGATCGCCACCTCGGGAAGTTCGAGGTAGCTCGCGAACGGCGCGGGATTCAACTCGCGCAGCCTGCGATAGAGCGTCCACGGGTCAGCCGCGCAATCGCGCTCTTTGCGGTGGGTGAGGCACACCTGATAGACCTCGCCCGCCTCGATCTCCTCTTTGGCTGCATCGACTGCTTTCGCATAGGTGTCCGCATCGAAGAACGCGGAAGGAGCCGCCGAGCGTATCACTGAGGAGGAGCGCGCGGACGGCGACGCGCCATCGACTTGCGCGCAGATCTCGTCGACCGCTCGACGCGCGCAATCGGCTGCCCCGTCGAGCTCCTCCGAAAAACCCAGCCCACACGCGTACAGCTTGTCCTCTTTCGAGTCGTGCGCGATGAACCGATCAACGAAGAGCAGGTAGAGATCCGGTAGTTGCAGATCGTCGAGGCCCCGGAAGTGATGAACGTCGAATTGGCCCGCCAATTCGTATCCGAGGTAACCGACTGCACCGCCGATAAAGGGAAGGTCCACTGGTTCCGACACCGAAGGCGGTTCCGGGAACAGGCTCCGCACCGTCTCCAGCAGATCGCCCGACGCTTCGCGACGACCGACCGTCAGGCCCGGTCTCACAGCGCGAAGGCATTCGACGTCGATCTCCGACCCGCGTCCGCGTACCACCAGGTAGGGATCGGCGCCCGCAAAGGAAAACCTCCCGCAATCCGAAGCCAGCGCACTGTCGAGCAACCAGGGATACGAGCCGGAGCGCAGCTTCTCGAACACCTCCGGCGCACCTCGGACAGGCGAAACTTCACGCGCGAAACTGACAGTCTTTCCCGAGAGCTGGTACACGAGGGGTCTCCGCGAGCGAGGCTACCCCATGCCAGTGAGCTAGGCTGGCGCTATGAAACGAAACCTGATCTTCCACGCGGGCTGCCCGGACGGCTTCGGCGCGGCCTGGTCCGCGCGCCGCGCTTGGGGGGATGACGCGCGCTACATCCCGAGAAGCCACGACGATGACTTCGATCCCGAGCGGTTCGAAGACGAACTCGTCGTCTTTGCGGACATCTCGCTCACCAACCCTCTGCTGCGGCGGTTGGGCGAGGTTGCCGGTGAATTGCTGGTCCTCGACCACCACCTGACCGCCCGCGACCATTTCGCATCGGATCCGAGCCTCGAAAACGCGCTGACCGCCAGTGGCCATCGCGTGCATTTCGACCTCGAGCGATCGGGCGCGATGCTCGCCTGGAATCACTTCCACCCCGACGAGCCCGCGCCGGACCTGCTGCGCTACGTCCAGGACCAGGATCTCTGGAACTGGGAACTACCGGAGTCCGAAGAAATCAACGCCGCGATCGCCTCCTATCCTCGGCGCCACGATGACTGGGACAAGCTCGCGGCGCGTCCGATCGGAGTCTGGCTGACGAGGGCCGGCCGATCGTTCGAGCCAACCGCATCGAGGTCGCGCGTGCACTGGCCCACGCTCATCCGGTGGCCATCGGGAGTGTGAGAATCGAAGCGGTGAACGCGCGCCACCCGCGTGCGGAAATCGGACACGAACTCGCAACGCGTGCGAAATACGGCCAGCCCTGGGGCATCGTCTACCGCGTGGTGGGAAGTCGGGTCGACTGTTCGATCTACTCGCTCGGAGACTGCGACGCCTCGGCGATTGCAACCCGATTTGGCGGCGGCGGCCACCGCAACGCCTCCGGATTCAGCGTGTCCCTGAAGTCCTGGCTCGAGGACTTCGTCTAGAAGTCCAGCTCGAAGAAAGCAGCCGACCTACTCTCCGGACGTCCATTCCGCGGGAGCCAGCGTTTTCATCGAGAGGGCGTGAATCTCACTTCCCATTGTGCCCTCGAGCGCGCTGTAGACCAGGCGCTGCCTCTGGACGGGAGTCTTGCCATCGAATTGCATCGAGACGACGACGGCCCTGAAGTGGCCGCCGCCCTCGCGGGCACCTGCGTGCCCGGCGTGCAGATGGCTCTCATCAATCACTTCGACGTGTATCGCCGAAAGTCGTTCGCGCAGCTCAGCTTCGATGCGCGCGCGCCGATCGTCGGAATCAGGCACGAAATGAATTCGTCCGGTTCGATGCGATCACGACGCCACGACTGGAATCGTCCGAACCTGCGACTGCTCCTCTTCGGGCTTCGGAATGACCAGATCGAGAACGCCATTCTTGTACACGGCCGTCACGCTTTCGGAATCGATCTCCCAGGCGACCCTGAAGCTGCGCTCGAAACCGCCGCGCGATCGCTCCATCCGCCTGCGGTCATTCTCGTCGGATGTGGACTCGACCTTCTTCTCGCCCCGAATGGTCAGGAGATCTCCGTCGGTCGTGACCTCAAAATCCCCTTCCTCGAGCCCGGGTAGTTCGGCGCTGAGCCGCAACTCGGCGTCCGTCTCCTCGACGTTCACCGCCGGAACGAATGAACGGTTTTCAGTAGGGGCTGTGGGACGAGCGATCAGGGGGAGATCGCCAAAAAAACGATCCAAATTCAGCATCGGGCTGAAAAATGTCGGCGCATTCGAGCGCGTCGCTCGCCGGGGTACGATCCTATGTGCAATCATCGCTTCCTCCATCATCCAGTTACAGAACTCGCGATACGCCGGAAACTCTGATCACTGATCGAAAGTCGTCAACCCCCAAAATACCTCCCCTGCAAATTGCCCACGTAAGTGCGGCCCGCGAAAGCCCTGCTCGCTTGACGCGCAAGGGTCGGAGCGCGTCACGATCATCAGGCGAGATCCCGCTCGAGCAGACCGCTTTCCAATCGGCCGATCACCGCATCGCTCAGCCCGATATCGCTCGCGTATCCGCGGACCGAGCCGTAGCGATCGCGCAACTGATCGAGTAGCGAGAGCATCGTCGCGGGTTTGGCGTGCAGGGTGTCGATCGGAAGATGATCGATCGCATCGCGATAGCCATCCGATAGCGTTAGGCGAGCGATGATCGCGTCGAGGTTTTCCTGAGTGGCCGCGTAGTCTGCGACGATGAATTCGTCGGGGACACCGAGCAGGCCGAGCACGACTGCGGAGATCAAACCCGTCCGATCTTTGCCGGCCGTACAGTGATAAACGGCCGGCGTCGAGCACTCGGCAAGCGCGGTTACGACGCGGGCGATCGGAACCTTCGCCTGCTCGACGATCAGGAAGTAACGGTCCGCCAATGTCATCGGGCGGGGCAATGCCGGGTCAACGGTCAGCGGCCCATCAAAAAGCGGCAGGTGGTGATAGACGGGGGGGCGATCTCGAAGCTGCCCGCGACCATCGACACCCACTTCGCCCGTCGAGCGAAGATCGACGATCGCACCCACCCCGAGTTCATCGACGACGCGATCAGCCCCCTCGGGGGTCAGGCCGTGCAGGGTGTCGCTGCGAAATAGGCGTCGCCACCGCAGCCGCATCTGCGCGGGATAGCCCCCGAGATCGCGAAAATTGTCGCAGCCGGGCAGATCGATCAGCCGTTCCATGCCCGGCAGTCTACACGGGCGGCCCGAAAGCCGCGGCACGCCGCTGGGAACCCACCGACTCGGGGCGAAATGCTCGCCTGCCAGATGCGAGAGAGGTGGGCTATCCATTTCGCATGCGGAGGAATCGCCTTCAAGATTCCAGCCAACGGGTGCAGGCGGCGCCCGGCCGTAAGGTCGATCTACCGGTACTGGTCGTTTCCGCGCTGACCGTCTACTTCGCAACGGTGTTCGTAACCCTGCTTCTCATGCGCCCAGAATCCAGTGACTCCAGAGAATCGATGCGGGGGAGTTTGGGTTCGGTAGAGGCCCCGCCGCCGGTCGAGCTTCCGCCAGTAGACGCACCGCCACCCGAACTGGACTCGAGGTTCGAGCCGAAGCCCGATCCGATCGTGAGTCCTACGCTTCGAGCCCAGCTAGAACAACTCGGCGTAAAATGTGCGGAAGGCGCCAACTGCTACTCCGATTGAGCCCACCCGCTACTTCAGCGCCACGCAAACTCGCACCCGCCTCACCCTACCGCGCATCGGCGGGCGGCGGCGATCACGCGATCTCGGTCACCTGCTTCCTCACCGTGATCTCCCACTCCCGAATCCCGTTGAAGACGATCTCTCGCTGCTCGCGATCGAGGGTCTCGCAGGGGTAGACCCCGGCCTTCGCAATCTGGCCGCGCAGGATCATCAGCGACAGAATGGAGGCCGGTATCGAGGTCATCCACGAGACGTCGTTGGCGCCGGGAATCAGGCCGCAGGCCTTGGCGGCGTCGGGCCCCTCGGTCCACAACTTGAAGTGCAGGCTCTTACCCGCCCTGCGCCCCTTCACGTCCGTCACGAACATCGATTGACTCTTCAGGCGATTTTCGCGAACGAGCTCGGTGCACTCCTTTGGACTCAGTGTCGGCGGCACGTGCCGGAGGAGCACGTCTCGCGGCGAGACCATGACGCCTTTGATGTCCACCGGCTCTGGATCCATCATTCTGAGCTGGTTGATGATGTACTCCCACATGTCGATGTCCGGCTCGCCGAGCTTGAAGTCGCAGTATTTCACCGGTTTTCCGATGAACTTGGGGATGGTGATCGGCTCTTCGTGGAGGTGGTAGACGACCTTGCCCGTTCGATTCAACGGAGCTGGGAAGTCGTACATCTCGGCACCGGAAAACGGTTCGGCGTACTTGTGCTGTCCGTCCTCCCAGTAGATCGCCTTCAACCAGTTGTCGTCGAGGTAACTCTCGAACGACCACAGCGCCACGGGAATATCGCACTCGACGACTCCGAAATCCTTGATTCCGATGTAGTCGATTTCGTCGAGCTCGTCTGCCGCCTCCCGACACATGATGTTGCTCAGACCCGAGTCGGCGCCGGCCAGGATCAAGGCCACCTTCCCGATATCCTCGAAGGCCTTGGCCCACTCCAACTGCTCGACGAGGAACTCCTCCTGAACGGTCTCCTCTGTAGTCGACTCGAGATACTCATCGGACGCCATGTCCAGGTAGTTGGTCTTCGCGTTGACGGCCGCCTGAATGATGCTTCGATTGAAGTCCGTCAACGTCGCGTTCACCACGAGTTCGAAGTTCCCGCCAGCGATCACTGAAGTCATTTCTTCCACGTTGGAAGCGTCGATGCGGATCGCTTCGATTCTGTCTGGATCGACGAACTCGGCCACCCCCGTGGCGCGTTCCAGGTCGATGTCGCCCAGAACGACGCTCTCCACATCCTCTGCCTTGCTCAGCACTCCGCTGATCACATTGCCCTGTGCTCCCGCACCGATGATCAAGACCCGCTTCTTCACGACTATCTCCCTTGGTTCGCACTGCGTGAGCGCAGTGTGTCGATCGAACTCCAGCCCTTTCGGCACGACCACGCCGCTGCGGTGAAGTTCGGGCGGCAATGGTAGATCTTCATCGAGCGGATGGCTGCCGCTCGCTGCTCCGATTCCACTTGCAGACCAGCGATAACCCGATCGATCGATCAAGATCAGCGAGAAGCGCCCAGCGGTGCTCGGGCGACCTTCACGCATAGGCAACCATGCGGCAGAGAATGTGCAAATCGGGCCGAAGGGGGCCCGAGAAGACCCGCTCCGGCTGGTAGACGCTGCGCAACCTCGGACGTCAGGCCGCTGGCTCGTCGGATTCCAATTTGCGTTTTCCGTCAGTTATCCATCTAGTTGCATTGGAAGTGCGCCGGCGCGACCACAGCAATGATGCGCAGCCTGACACCTAATTTTGTGTGGAGCCACCCACTAGTGTGGAATAGCGGGAATCCGCAGAAAACAAGAGCGAGCTGTCGCACTGGCGACATGACTTTTGGAAAAGAATCATGATGAATTACGCCAAGACTGGATCGATAGGTTCTTGGGCTCGGATAGCATTGGCTTCATTGTGCGCGGGCATGGCTGCGATCGCCTGTGCGCATACTGAGATCAAGGCGATCATTCCCTTTGCATCCGAGGTGGCCAAACAGTGTGATGAATGGGCCAATCTGGCGTTCAATGGTTCCTCGTTGGCTCGCGACGAGGGATTCATCGGCTGCATTACAGCGCGGGATCCCTCTGCCTCTCGCGAAGACCTGCTCCACAGGCTCGAGACTGGCGGTGGGTACGGTTTGTACGACCGATTGATGAGTGGGGGAAACCTACCGATCGAGAGCGAATCGGACTGTGCGTATATGCGCCTGGCCGTCCAATCACCGGCTGGATCCAATGAGTTCGAGCAGAAGCCGATGAGGGAGCTGTTCTCGAGAGCATTGGCGCGAGCGGGATTCGAAGTCGTGCCCATCGAAATGGAACACCGCTGGTGGGCGAGCAGCCTGGCGCTCGACACGGGCTCCAATTCCGTGGCCTGGACGATTGTGGTGCGGGCCGTACCCGAAATCGGAAATGGAGCGATCCAATTTACGACGCTCAACAAGACCGTGGATGGTAGAGAGGGTTCGTTCTCTGGCATGCAATCGCTGCGCTCGTTCGACAGAGCTGACGCGTCAGAAGTAGCGTGGATTGCCGCATCGGCAGTCGCCCAAGAACTCCTTCCCGCTGCAAATCGCCGCTGCGATGACCTCGACGCCGAGCTCGAGGAGGCCCAGATGGTCCTGGAGCAGCTTCGAAAAGAGTTGACGGAAGAGATCGAGCGAGTTCGGGGCGAGAAAACTCAGCACCGCGAGGAAGCCCGCCGCAAGAAGCAGCTCGTGATCGAGGTCGAGGGGTAGGAGAAGCATCGCGCGTGAATCACGCCCGAGTCGCCTCGGTTTCTATTGTATTGCACCGCGGTTGCCGAAGTCACTGCTTCCCACTCAAGAGAGCGCGATTCAGCCCACATCCGCGAAGCGGGCCGCACGGGCGCGCCCGGGCTACCCATTTCGAGTCGTCGCTCTCCCCTTCCCCATCCGGGACTGGAACCCTCTCTGGGTTCATCGGTCGGTAGATTCAACTGATCGATGCAAAACCATGTGTTCTACTTCAGAATCACGAGTTTGATTGATCGAATCAGAAATATTCAAGTTCAGTTTCACGATCTTGTTGACGACCCAGGGAACGAAATGGTGAATATTCAGGTGACGCTGCAGAAAACACGTCATCCAACCGACCCGCCTCGATTCGACTGGAAGAACTGGACATTGAACACCCAAGGGTGATGAACGGCACGTCTCCACGATGGATGGCTATCCTGGACACGATTGCCTTTCTTCGAAGTAGCGAAAACCCCTAGCTGGGCCGCTCGAGGCCCCGCCAGACGATTTCAGCCGAATTGGGCGAGAGTTCGGCGCCGCCAATTCGGGTTTCGCTGCGACTTGCGTTCCTATATACTGGGAGGCGAATTCAAC
>PVMK01185319.1_pt1 | contig 12185 bp, 9 predicted proteins | sample 1853481 | NCBI WGS metagenome assembly PVMK01 (sample SAMN08533507, study PRJNA380276) | Marine sediment metagenome, whole genome shotgun sequencing project. | reverse complement strand
GGAGGTCGGAGGTCGGAGGTCGGAGGTTGGAGGGCAGAGATCAGAGGATAGAGGTCGGAGGATAGAGGTCAGAGTTCAGAGGTCAGAGGTCGGAGGTCAGAGTAAGAAAGGCACAAACAACAGGCAACGGACAACGGACAAGGGACAACGAACATCGGGCGTTTCGCTCGGTTAGAATATATTAAACATAAAAGCCCGAATACTCTTTTTATGAGAAATTCGGGCTTAAGTTTTTTGAAGAATCTTCCGATAACAGTATTAAGGGAGGAATAAACCTATGTTAGTTGAATCTGTCAAAAATACAGCAAGCAGTGTGGTGTCGCCGGCCCAGGCAGGACTTCGGGTAGGGACAGGGATGAGTCCGAAAGATGAAGCGGCTGCAAAGCCGGTTCACGCGCCCAGTACAGACGATCTAAAACAACTGGCTGCCAATGTTCAGGAAAATCTAAAGTTTATTAATGATGTAGACATACAATTTTCAGTTCATGAGGCTTCCGGCCAGGTGATGATCCAAGTACGGGAGGAATCGACCGGTAAACTTATCAGAGAGATTCCATCCAGGGAGGTATTAAATCTTGCGGCCAAGTTTGACGAAATGGTCGGCCTGATAATGGATAAAAAAGGTTAAAAATACCTTGGGAGCTGGGCCCTGATATATGCCTGGAGAAACGAGCCAACGAATAAAAATTCTTATTGTTGATGATGACAGGGATATCGCTGATATTCTGGTCGATATCGTTTCTAATAAGGAAAGAGCGGTCGACGTCTGCTATGATGGTTTGGATGCCGTTAAAAGCATCCGGAACAGCGTATACGACCTATTCATTGTTGATTTAATTATGCCGGGGGTGGGCGGACTCGATGTGCTTAAATATGCCAAAAAATCCAATCCGGATGCCCTGGTAATTATCATCACCGGTTATGCTTCTTTGGAAACGGCAGTTACGGCCATCAAAGAAGGCGCCTACGATTATATCAGGAAACCGTGGAAGCTTGAAGAGATCAAGATCGTCGTAGAGAATGCCGCAGATAAGATAAAGTTGCAAAGAGAAAACAGGGAACTTATTAAAAAATTGCAGGATGCCTACCATGAGTTGGTGGTATTAAAGGCAAAGAAGAATGCAGATGACAAAATAGAAAAAATCAATTTCTTTTCTTCAAAAATGCCAAACCTGCACTATCTTTACACTAATAGTTCACCTTCCAGCAGCTATGTCGATGAGCTGCAGGCACTCTCTTCCTTAAGGGAAAGCGGCACCCTGACTGCAAATGAATTCAAGGCATTCAAAAGTCACCTTCTTAAAATGATAACCTGAACTTTGACAATCGAGCGAAACGCTCGATGTCCGTTGTTCGTTGTCGGTTGTCCATAGCTAATTTAGAATAAAATCGTGTTACGATTTTATGAAACTCCCGCAAGCACGCTTGCGGGATCTAACAAGCGAAATGCTAAAATTTCGCTTTAAAGAGGTTCTTATCTTTTCTTTTATTTGAATTCATCCCGCGCTGCAAGCAGCGGGGAATTCAAATTTAAAGTCTTGATTTATAAATCTTCAACCAAGGCGTTACCATAACACCGGATAAATTGAGTTAGATTACAACTGACAACGGACAACAAACAACGGACACATTTGGTTTTAACTCGATTAGGATACAACACGGTAGATGAGAGTTTTTATGAGATCATCAAATTCGAAAGAAGGGTATATTCTATATGAATGAAGATCTAACGATACTGGTTGTCGATGATGAAGACTACATCCGGGATATTTTCAAGGGGTACTTTGAAACTGCCACCGAATATACTGTTTTTACCGCCTGTGACGGCCTTGAAGCGCTGGATATAATGGAAAAAGAAGAAATTGACTGTTGTTTTACAGATCTTTCCATGCCCAGGCTGGACGGGTTGGAGCTAACCCGACGCATCCATCTTATAGATAATACTATTCCGGTTGTCGTCATGACCGGTAATCCTACTATGGATAATGCCATCGAGACTTTAAAAAACGGGGTTGTCGATTTTCTAACCAAACCGATTCGAATCGATCAAATCCTTCCTACGATTAGGCGGGTTATGGCCGAAAGATCATTGTTTGTTGAAAATATTTTATTAAGCAAAGAGGCTGAACAAGGCCGCAAGCTTCTGAAAATCAATCAGGAATTGCACCGGAAAATAAAGGAAATCGAGACTATAAATCTGATACTGCAGAAGTTAAATCAGGTGACAACCAGCCAGGATCTTTTTGACACCCTGGTTAAACTGTCAGGAGAAGTCACCGCTTGCGATGAGGCCCGTTTCTGTTTTTTTACCCAGCAGATGCAAGAGCATGTCATAATCGCCTCTTTTTTTAAAGATGGAGATAAAGCCACGGCTGTTGCCGGGTGGTTGGAGAAGAACATTGTTAAAAAGGTTGCAGATGACGGGATACCATGCCTTATCAAAGGTAACAACGGCAATAGCACTATCATTGGTATTCCTCTTAAAATACGGTCGGAGATCTTTGGCATCCTGTTTGCAATTATTAAAAACGACCAATACACGTTCAGCGAAAAAGATATATATATTTTAAATTTTATGGCGGAGAAGGCATCCTCTTTGGTGGAGAATCTGGCCCTTTATGAAAACATTTACAGCAATCTTTTTGCCACACTTTACGCCTTTGTGGAGGCCATCGAGCTCAGAGATCCATACACCAAGCAGCATTCGGCCATGGCGTCAAACTATGCCATGTCCATTGCCAAGGCTTACGGCTGTTCGCAGGAAGAGATAGACAAATTGTACGTTGCCGGAAACTTGCACGACATCGGCAAGATAGGTATCCCTGACAATATTCTGTTAAAGCGCGGGAGGCTGACAGAGGAAGAGTATACGGTTATTAAAAAGCACCCTTTAACCGGAAGTAATATTATTGGGCATCTTGGCATGTGGACGGAAGAGCAGGGCATAATCAGACACCATCACGAAAGGTATGACGGCAAAGGGTATCCTGACGGTCTTAACGGTAAAGAAATCCCCTTTCTTTCTCGAGTCCTGTCGGTAGCCGATGTTTTTGACGCCCTTACCACAGATCGTGCATATCGTCAGAAAATGCCGGATGATGTTGCTGTCAAGATCATTAAGGAAAATGACGGCAGTCAATTTGATCCTGAAATTGTAGCTGTTTTTGTCGATCTGTACAATAGGGGACAGCTTAAACCCTAACGAAGCTTCGCCTATCGACCTGTATTCCGCCGTAGGTGGAAGCAGACCAACGAGTTGAAGATAATTCTAGCTTACAAAATATGGCGAAGCGATGCTGGATACCGGACGCTGGATACTGGATACAGGATACTTGATACTGGATGTTTTTGGACTTCACTATTAGAACATTCCTGAATATCCAGCATCTAGCATCAAGCATCCAGCATCGATCTCGCAAAAGCCACTGCCTTACGCCTATCCTCATAATTAGCTTTACAGATTAATGTAACGGTAAATATAGAATTCCTTGATCCCATTCAGAATCCAGAGCCCAGCATCAAGTATCTGCTGATTTTTGCAGCAACGTGTCATGAGAAAACTTGCCACAAACAGTTGAGTTAAACTTCAACTCAGTACTATCTTTTATAATTGAGGAATTGCGATAGAATTATTTTGCTGAGGATCGAATATTTTTTGAGAAATTAATTCTATAACGTCTGAAAACTGGGATGGCTTCAAGCCTACTTTTTGGAGCCGTTGCGGGAGTTTTTCCATATTAAGGAACTCCAAAACCTGCCCTACATGAAATCTGTTCATAAGCAAATCGGCCAGATAAACCAGATGCGTTAATTCAGGGTCCACCCGGGCTTTTTCAGGGTAGTGATGATGTCGAATTACATCCGCCAAGTTGCCAGGCAAAGACCAATTCTCAGCCAGCCGTTTTCCGGCCTGAGGGTGGGTTATGCCAAGCTTTTCACTTTCTACTTCACAAAGTTCAACCCCATCGATCTGGGTTCGTCTGTAGAAAAAAGGGTGAACAGATGAAATAAATTGATCCAGAACAATTATACCAATATCATGAAGCAGCCCGGCCGTATATGCTATTTCCGGTGAGGCTTTGCCGGTAAGCTCGGCCAATTCTCTAGAAACTATGGCCGTTCCCAGGGCATGCTGAAAAAGGCCTCCTTTACAAAGAGAGTAACCCTGCACGGAATCAGTCAAAAAAAGCTCCAGGGAAGCGGTCAGCAGCAATTGCAGGAGCAGCTTTTCACCTATAATAACAAGGGCTCTGTCAATGGAGGCGACCTTTATCTTTAAACCGATGAAGGAAGAGTTGCATAACCTGATGACTTTAGCGGTTATAATTTGATCCTGCTTGATTTCTCGGGCCACTTCGCTCATGTTGTAATTTGCTTCATTGATCATTCTTGTCATTTTAAGGGCTATCTGAGGGATAGGTTGAACAAGTTGGATCGCATGGGCAATTTCACCGGCCGTCGGCTTTGTGAAATTCTCTACAGCAGGGGGAGTTTGCGTACTCAGAGGTTGAATTGAACTTTCGAACGTATTCAAATCGAGACTCAGACGACAACTAAAGTAACCGCCGGTTTCGGCTTTGTGAATCGGTATGGCTGCATCCTTGAGGATTGTCCTGACAATTGCAGCGGTCCTCCCGCCAATATCAAGGTCGAGGTCCTGCCTGGAGACCGGTCCTACCAAAGCGCCGCCGGCGACACAGGCTTCCAAATTATATTTGTCGGCACCGTCCTCACAAAGAGCTCTAATAAATAGAGGGAGGCCTGTTGAGGCATAAATTTCGGGTTTCCAGGGGTTTTGAGGGTTGGGAGGTTCCGGCAGAAGTAAATGGAGCAATCCCCCCACCTCTGCTTCCTTGTCACAGAGCGTTATCCCGACACAGGTTCCCAAACAGGCATCCAGGGCCACATTTTTTTTCTTACTGATAATGTAATTCCCTGACGCTACATGCAGTCTATTATTTAGTTTGGAATTCATAACATTTCACAATTGAGGTAGAACACAGATGACACGGATTTTGCGGATTTTCACGGATTTTATATTATTTTATCTGTATCTGTGTAGATCCGTTTTAATCTGTGTTATCCGCGTTCCATTGAACCCTGAACGCAGAACCTAGAACCCAGAACCCAGAGAACCAATCATACAAGGCGCAGCACATAGATTCTCATCAACTCTTATTTGCGATGGGATACATGCTGTTTTGAGTACGCTTGGCATCATAAAGCCGGGCGTCAGCTTTTGATATTAAATCTTCTTCGCCTTCATGTTTAACAAGTTCGCTGCTAGTAGAAATACCACAACTTATCCGCACTTTGATCCTTTTAGACTCCCATTTTAAGACCTGGTTTTTCAGATCAGACATTACTCTTTGTACCAGCATTATGGCCTTTTCCATCTCGGTGTCCGGCAGAAGAATTGCAAACTCATCGCCCCCGTATCTGGCCACAATATCAGCCTGCCTGACCGAGAATTTTAAGAACTTGGCCAGCTCTTGCAGGACAAAATCACCAGCCAGATGACCAAGAGTGTCGTTAATAGCTTTAAAGTCGTCGATATCGATCATGACGAAGGAGAGGGGCCTGTAATATCGTTTTGCCCTCTGAAACTCTTTTTGGATAAAGTTTTTTAGTCCTTTACGGTTGAAAACCCCGGTCAGGTTATCCTTAACCGTCATTTCTTTAAGTTGATGGTATTCCTGAGCGTTCTTCAGGGACATGGCCAGAATATTGGAAATGGTAGACATCAACTCCTTTGTTCCATTATTGGACTTTCCCCTGTTTTTGGGAAGGACGACAATCATTCCCAGAGGCTTGTCCGCTATACTTAGCGGCAGGAACCGCATTTTGGAAAAGGCGGCCGAGTGAGATGAAGGTATTTTAACACCGGATGAATACAGTTTCAGAGACACCGCTTGTATAGAAATCTTTGCCCCCGACAGAGAAAGGAATTTTTCAGTAATATCTGTTTTCAATTTTTCGAGTATTTCTTTATCAATTTCATTATCCGCTACATGAACGGCCAGGTTCCATTGAGGGCCGATGTGGTAAAGAATTCCTAAGATTTCAGAATTCATAACCTTAAGCAGGCCGGCATCTATTATCCTGGGAAGAATTCTGTCCCAGTTCAAATCATAAGCGACCTCGCTGCTGAGACGATTAATAAACCCGAGTTCATGATTCTTTTTGGTTAGGTTCTTTTGCTCTCTTTTTAGTTTTTGGTTTACATCTTTAAGGTCATTCATCATTTGTAAAATTTCAATGAAGGCTTTCCTGTTTTCAATGCCGCCTAAAACAGTGTCGTAGATGCGCCTTGCAAGGTAGCGTCGAGGAACAAACCCATAGACCCCCGCCTGAAGGATTTCAGATATCTTATCGGCATGGACTTCTTTACCAAAAAGGATTAAACAGGACTTGGAGCTATGGGCCTGAAGCAGCCTGTTCCAGCTAAAAGCCCGGTCTCCAACCAGATCGTAATCGACCAGGATAGCAGCAAAATCATTTTTTAAAATGGTCTCTTCGATATCATCAAACACAGGTATCCCACTGATATCGAATCCTTGCGGGATAAGAATTTTTTCAAAAAGATGGAGGTCTTTTTTCTTGTCACCGACAACTAGGATTTTCGTATTCATACCTTCATCCAATGAAACCTATTTAGGCATAATTAATGGTCTCGAAAAAAAAGTCGTGAAAGCGACTTTTTACTGATTCATCACCTTTAAGTAAGCAATAAACGTACCATTCCATTAAACATTAATTTTTGACAAAAGACAAGGATTGTCGATCAAACACTAATTACAGTTAAGGAGACCAAATATTTTTTTAAAGACAATAGTCCGCCATTTTGTTGCTTATGTTGGCTGGAGTGTCAATATGCTGACATTTTTGACAAGGAATTGGGTAATAAAATCGCTTTACGATTTTATGAAACTCCCGCAGTCTCGCCAGGGCGGGGTTTCCGCTTTGCTCCAACCCCGGCACACAGGATTTACGCTTTGCTCCAACAAGCAGGGAGAATTCAAATTAAAAATTTATGTTTATTTTCTTTTAGGGTCTAATGCCCCGTAGCTTGCTGCGCGAAAAGGTTAAAATGAAAGATTGATACCCCGTAGCTTGCTGCGGGGAGGTTCATTTACGATTTTCCGGCAGGTTGTGGTATGATAGTTGCATGTTTTGATGGAAATCATTATTGGATTTGAGTCTCGAAATGCTGAGCGGCAAAAGCAAACGTATTCCCCGTCCCGCTTTTCGTTCCGTTTTATCGAGACAGGGCGTGCGCGTGAATTAAAAACAGATAAAAATCCTTACGGTCGAACCTTGCATGGCGGGCTATGGCGCTAAAGTGTGACTACGGGGAATTTCCATAGGTGATTAAAATGGTTACAAAAGAAAGACGTTCTGACGTGAGAGGTGATTTTCCCTTTCAAATTAAGTACAAGATTATGAAGGTGGAAGAATTTGAAGATTTAAAAAGGTTTGACAAGGAAATTTTTTCCTCCACAAATAAAGCACAGAGCGTTGATGTTATTGCATCCGAGATAAGTACCGAAAGCATGGCGAATGCCGCTTTAATGAACTACATTTTACAGGTAGACGAAAAATTGGATCAGATTTTAGCGCTTTTATCCAAAGACGGGTCGATAGCAGTCCCTTTCAGACCGGGATTGGGACAGAATATCAGCGGGTCAGGCATGCAGATAGTCATAGAGCAGCCGGTTGAATTCGGGCAGATCATTAACGCAAAGTTTTTTCTCTCAAAGCTGCCTCTCGTTTTTATGGACATATTTGGTAAAGTTATCCGCGTGGAACAGGAAGATGAGGACGGCCGGGTTCTATACAAGGTTGGAATAAAATTCCTCGTTCTCAACATAAGTGACAGGGAAAGAATTATTGCTTCTGTATTTCAAAAACAAAGAAAGGATCTGCGCAAAAGAAAAAATATCCTTTTTACGAATTCATCAATATAGTTAATCTTCAAAATGCAATGTGGAGCTCGATAGATTATGGATTTAAACATGAAAGTGCTTATCGTTGACGATTTTGCCACTATGAGAAGGATTTTAAGAAACATCCTCAAACAGATCGGCTTTACAGATATTAACGAGGCCGATGATGGCAGTACCGCCCTGAAAGAGCTTAAAAAAGAGAAATATGATCTGATACTAAGTGACTGGAATATGCCGGAAATGCCGGGTATTGACCTAATAAACGCGATCAGAGCGGATGACGAATTAAAGGGCATTCCCTTTGTCATGATTACTGCCGAAGCCCAGAAGGATAATATTATTGGGGCTGTTAAGGCCGGAGTAAACAGCTACGTCGTGAAACCGTTTACGGCCGAAACAATCGGCGAAAAACTGAAAAAGGTATTTGGCGGCTGATCTTCGGCTTTGGACTATAAAATCGCTTCACGATTTTATTGTAATAACAACTTTTTTCTAAAGGAACTGTTTGGCCGTGCCGAAAATATATACTAAGGAGGCGTAAACATGAATATAAATAAGATAGATAATGCATTTAAATCAGGATTGCCGTCATCTAAAAAGGTCAACGGCGATAATCAATTCAAGCAAATATTTGACAAAACCCTGCATAAGGTTGATGAAACAACAATACCGGCCTCTGTTGATTACAAGACCGATGTCATTAAGCAGGGTGATAAAATCCTTAATTTGCTGGATGATTATGCCAGATTGCTGACCGATCCAGGCCAGAGTTTAAAAGATATTGAACCTTTAGTTGCAAGCATTGAAAAAGAAGTGAGTTTGATTGAAGCTGAAGCTGCCGATAAAGTCCATCATGATCATGAGCTTGAAAAATTTGTCCAGGACTTGGCTGTGACTGCCAATGTGGCGGCACTAAAGTTTCATCGCGGGGATTATATTTAAGTCCTTATGTAGTCAAATTTTTGCCGCACATTCTATTTTTCAACGGTTCACTGCTTTTAAAATTTTGTTGGCTGCCGCTGTAAATCTTACCCTAACCTATTGAGAAGATACAAATTATTGGCTTCTCCCCGCCTGCTTTTTGAAATATCCGCATTTTTTTGTCCTTGATTTATCTGAAACATTATAATATTTTATTAATAACTTGATACTACAGCAACTTCCTTTTTTTAAGTTAGTACTATAATTTTATAGACTTGGTGTCTTGGTGGCTGACCTATTACGAAAAAGATAGTATTCTATGCCAAAAATTTTAATTATAGACGACAACCCTGATGTATTAAAGCTAATTGTTGATATTTTGAAATCCAATGATTACGAAGTCACGGCTGCCCTTGGCGGTGAGGCGGGGATCAGAGAGTTGGAGAGCGATTATTATGATCTGGTTTTAACGGATCTCATCATGCCGGAGGTTAGCGGCATGGAGGTGCTTGACCATTTAATTGCCAAATCGCCAAAAACCATGTGCATCATTCTCACCGGGCACGGTTCTATTAAAAGCTCGGTTGAGGCCATCAAAAAAGGGGCTTTCGATTATATCACCAAGCCGGTGTCAGCCGGCGATATATTGATTTCGGTTGAAAAAGCACTAAAATTTAAGAGTCTTGCCGAAGAAAATATAAGGCTTAAAAAAGAGCTGCGAGGGCAATACAAGTATACGAATCTTGTGGGGACAAGCGGGGCCATTAAAAAGATCTTCGACCTTATAGAAAAAGTGGCGGATACGGACGGTACTGTCTTGATTACCGGCGCCAGTGGTACCGGGAAAGAACTGATAGCAAGGGCGCTGCATTACAACAGCAGCCGAAGCGATAAACCACTGGTTGTTATTAATTGTGGGGCTGTCCCGGAGGCATTACTGGAGAGTGAACTTTTTGGCCACGAGAAAGGGGCTTTCACCGGTGCCCACAAAAGCAGGGTCGGTCGATTTGAAATGGCCAATTGCGGGACAATTTTTTTAGATGAAATCGGGGAGATGAGCCCGGCATTGCAGGTCAAATTATTAAGGGTGCTGCAGGAGCAAAAGTTTGAAAGAGTAGGCGGAACCAAAACCATCCATGTAGATCTAAGGATTGTAGCAGCTACAAATAAGAATCTGACGACTGCCATTAATAAGGAAAAGTTTAGGGAGGATTTGTATTATCGTTTAAATGTAATCCCAATCAAGGTCCCCGGTTTAAAGCAACGAAAATCAGACATCCCTTTACTTATCGATCATTTTTTGAAAAAGTTTCAGAAAGGAAAGAAAAAAAAGATAACAAAATTTTCCCCTGAAGTAATGGACGCCATGTATGCTTACGACTGGCCGGGAAATGTTAGAGAGCTTGAAAACGTGATCAAGCGATTTACAATCCTTTGCGATAATTCGGTTGTGATTTTTGACGACCTGCCTGAAAGTATCCGGGAGAGCAGTCAATCTATCCAGCCTGTTAAAGAGGTGATTCTAGAAAAAGATTTGAACCTTAACGAGGCGGTTCAAAGCTATGAAAAAAGAATTATTCTTGAGGCTTTAGAGCAAAGCAGCTGGGTCAAATCAAAGGCTGCCAAACTTCTCAACATCAACCGCACGACCCTGGTGGCAAAGATTAAAAAACAAAATCTGGACGAGGCCGCCTCCGCTTAGGTTAGCGAATAACTAGCTTATAGCGATTCTCAAAATAACATTGAGGTTTCAGCCTCCGGATAATTTCGTTTAGGTCGGCAAGAAATCGTAAGAAATCGTAAGAAATCGGTCAACTTAGGTAAAACCCAAATTGAGCGGGCCTAAGCCAGACTTCTTCTCAAAAATGTCAAAAAAATGACGGTTACAGACAAGGCCACTTCCTTCCTGCGGCACTGTTTGCCCTTACCCGTAATCTTTCTTTGCAACTTAAACATCCCGATAATATAGAATAAATCCGTATATTGTTTATCATTTCAGAATGTCTATTACGACAAGCCTCCAAGCTTTCGCCATTGGCATAGTATTTGCTGTAATAAAGCGGTATGAAATGCTGGGTTAAAAGATCACTGCTCGCGCTGTTGTCAGCTTTTATTTTGCTTGTGCTCCCCAATAATATGCATGCTGTGCCCCAACCCTCTATTTCAGTGTCAAATAAGGAAGTTATAAGCAGGGTCGTTTCAATTGCCACCTATGAATCCACATTGAGGACAGCTGTAAATGTCCTGGGCAATGGCATAATTCCTGCCTATGTGACCAAAACCCAGGATTCGCCGCCCAGGATTACCGTTGATATTTTTTGTGCTGCCGAGCCGCATGAAACCATTAACGTCGCCGTAGAGAGTTCAAATCTAAAGGGTTTAAGGATAGGGCATCATCTGGATAAAATCAGGATGGTATTGGACGTACAAAGTGTTGATATACCAACCTTTACAGTCGAGTCTGTCGGCAATGAACTGACTGTCTTTCTTAACGCCAAAGAACTGACGGAGTCAATTGAGAACGACCCCGTCGAAGCGCAGAGTGCTGAGGTCGGCAAAGAAATAAAAGTATTAGAGCAGCCCGAAAAGATAAAAACCGGCAAAGATCTGCAAAATAAGGTATTGGCAAGCAACGCTAATCAGGCTGCAGAGAAACTCGGCTCCGCACAGCCGCCGGCGCTGAATGCAGAGGTCAAAGGACCTGAACAGGCAAGACAACCTGTTGCTCAAATTCGTAAACATTCGGAAACAGACGGTCTTAAAGATATTTTTTATGGAAGCAAATTAACCCAAATTGTACCTGATGACGGGCAGAATGATACCGCCTTTCTGATTGAAAGCATTAATGCGTACGAGGCTCAGAACTGGTCGGGAGCCATCGAGAATTTAGCTCATCTTATCAAAACATATCCGGGCGGAAGATATTCAGAGAGAGCATATTTTCTTTTAGCAAAAGCATATGAGCATAATTATTCAAAATCTATTTTAGATCATTTTGCTGAGATTAAAAAACATTATGACAATGCCAGTTTTAAATTCCCGGCATCCGAATATGTGCCGGAAGCCTTTCTTGGAATTGGGAATCTGCTTTTTGAAACAGAGAACTATTATGAAGCATTGGCCTATTATAACTTGGTTATAAAGAAAGCTAAAGGTTCCATCCTGGCTGCCAGAGCTTTAATGCAAAAGGCTACAATTATGCTGCTGACCAAAAAGAAAAAGGAGGCCTTATACATTTCGGGCGTATTAGAAGATACTGTATCCAGGTTCCCGGATATACCCGTAAAAACCGAAGCAAAAATATTAATAGCCAAAATA
>PVMK01123991.1_pt1 | contig 12185 bp, 12 predicted proteins | sample 1853481 | NCBI WGS metagenome assembly PVMK01 (sample SAMN08533507, study PRJNA380276) | Marine sediment metagenome, whole genome shotgun sequencing project. | reverse complement strand
CATCCACTACCTGAAGACTCCATACCGGCGCGGCTTTGGTGGGCGAACCCTCTTTGACGGGGTAGTGATGTATACCGAGGCAGTTGGCAGCAATGGCCCAGCCCGTCTCGGTTTGCCACCAATGGTCGATCACCGGGACCTTCAGACTGTTTTCGGCCCATTTCAGAGTGTCGGGATGGAGTCTCCAGGTAGTGGATGAAAATACCAACCCGGTCAAACCGGGAGATATCGGGGCCCTGGTGGTTAAACTGCCCCTGCCCCCGGGATCGCTGCCAACGCTGTGGAACAATGATCAGGGCTTTCTCGATGCCTATATGGAAGAATTCCCCGGCTACTATAAAACAGCCGATGCCGGTTTTATCGATGATGACGACTATGTTTTTGTCATGAGCCGCACGGATGATATTATCAATGTTGCCGGTCATCGTCTTTCCACCGGCGGAATGGAGGAAGTGCTGGCGGATCATCCGGATGTGGCCGAATGCGCCGTGCTCGGGGTTGACGAGCAGTTGAAAGGCCAGGTCCCCATCGGATTTCTGGTCCTCAATGCCGGGGTTGAACGTGAGCCGGCCGACATAATAAAGGAAGTTATCCAGATGGTCAGGGATCGCATCGGGCCGGTGGCCTCGTTTAGGACCGCAACGGTCGTCAAACGGCTTCCCAAAACCCGTTCCGGTAAGATTCTCAGAGGAACCATTCAGAAAATTGCAGATAATAAACCCTATAAAGCGCCGGCCACCATTGAAGATCCGGCTGTTCTGGACGAGATGCAAGAGGCCTTGAACAAAATCGGGTATGCCAAGGCCAAGAAATAGTGTCGGTGTTCTGGAGCCCGTCCAAATTTCTGATTTAGATATCTGTCAATGATAACGGTCGATATTGAATATATTGGTGTCAGGTGTCAGGTTTCAGGTGTCAGTAAGCGGTAATTTGGGAGGGAATAGATAGAACGAAAATGAACTATAATGCGAGATACCTGGACGCAAGCTCGAACAGAGTCAGAACATTTCAATACTGACACCTGAAACCTGACACCTGACACCTCAAGCAGTTTTTTCACAACCTCGAATGAAAGAAACTGGTCATGCCAAAAGAAATCCTGATAGTGGATGATGAACCGAGCATTGTCATCCCCATCCAGTTCCTGATGGAACAGCAGGGCTATAGCGTTCTGGTGGCCGAAAATGGTGAAGATGCGCTGGATGCGATTTATAAATACAAACCGGACCTGATCCTGCTCGACATCATGCTTCCCAGAATTGACGGTTATGAGGTTTGCGAAATCGTGCGCCTGAACCCCGAATACCGGGATGTCAAAATAATTTTTTTGACTGCCAAGGGGCGTGAAGTAGAAATCGCCAAAGGCCTGGCGCTGGGGGCAAATGCCTATTTTACCAAACCCTTCTCGAATACTGAGCTGGTCGCTAAAGTCAAAGAACTTTTAAATAATACCAATGAAGATACCGGGGAGTAAATTCTGGGGGGTTATCGCTCTTGCCTTTGCATCCCTGATCATTGTCGCTGCAGGTTCTGCCGTCTGGTTTCACTATCAGTTGACATCCGCAGAACTGGATTTTTTGACCCACCTTGGGCGACAAAATATTGGACCTCTCCTTATCATGGTTTTTCTTTTTGTGGTCGCCGGCCTCTGGTCCCTGGAGTCCGTATTTCGCAATTATATCCGGCCGGTCTCCAAAATTTCAGAAAGCATTGACCTGATCAATTCCTCAAATCCGTCTTACCGGCTTCCCGGCACAGGCGGAGCGGACCTTCGCCGACTTTGCCATCGCATCAACGAGGCGGCCCAGCGCTATGAATCACTCTCAAAGCATGTGGAGGAGAGAGTTCAGCGGGCCCGGAGCAAACTCGGAACAGGAAAAAAATACCCTGGCGGCGATTGTGGCCGAACTGCCGGAAGGCGTGCTGATCTGCAATCCTGAAGGCCGGATTCTGCTGTATAACAACCGCGCCAAATTCCTCTTGGCCGGCGACCTGCCGCCCAATGATCAGGACGCTGATTCCGACCCCCGAGGATCCGGGCGCTATATCGGCCTGGGTCGTTCCGTCTTCGGGATTATCGACGAAAATCTCCTCGGGCATGTTCTGGAACAAATCTCCGAAAAATTACGAAAAAAGGATCCCGAGGTTGCTTCTTATTTCGTGGTGCCGGGGTCCGATGACCGGCTGTTGCGGGTGGAGGCGGTTCCTGTTTTAGACCCCGGACGGCAATTTACCGGCCTGATCCTGATTTTTTATGATATCACCCGGCAGTTGGAAACCGATAGTGATATAAACCTGGCCCTGCAGGCGGTCACGCGAGGATTCCGGGCTTCACTGGGCGGTATTCGATCCGCCATTGAAACAATTATCGACTATCCGGACATGGAGGCCCAACAGCTCGAAAAACTCAAAGCCATCATCCATAGAGAATCCCTTCGCATGGGGGAGCTTCTGGAGAGCAACTTGAGCTTTGACGGCCAGGTTGGAATCAGCCAGTGGCCCCTGACAACCATGTCGGCCCATAATCTGACAGAACTGATCCAGACCAGGACTCTCGAAAAACTCAAGGTTCAGATTCAGCTGCAAAGCTCAGATCAAACCCTTTGGGTCAAGGTTGACAGCTATTCTTTCCTGCTGGTGCTTCTGTTTGCTGTCGACAAATTAAAAACCCTGACCGGCAACCAGGAATTTACCTGCCGGTTAAGCGATCTGGATTGGTATATCGGGCTGGATTTATTGTGGTCGGGGAATCCCATAAAAATCGAAACCCTGCGCCAATGGGAACAGGCCCCTGTGGTGTTCGAAAAAGAAGGCTGGTCAATAACGCTTCGTGAAATACTCGAACACCTCGGTTCCGACATTGGCTCTTACGCCTCCAAACGGCTGCCGGGCACATCCTATCTGCGCTTCTTTTTGCCGGTGGCCGAAGACATCGAACCGCAGGAGAGCAGGTCCCTGGCCATACTGCCGGAAAGCCGCCCTGAATTTTATGATTTTGACTTATTCGGCCGTGTCGGGCAAACAACCGAGCTTGAGAGCCGGCTTTTGACCGAGCTGACCTATACGGTATTCGATATGGAAACCACCGGGTTGAATCCCTCCGAAGGAGATGAAATTTTGTCGATCGGGGCCATCCGAATTGTCAATTGTCGTCTGTTACGTGAAGAACACTTTGAACAGTTGGTTGATCCGTTACGCCCTATCCCCTGGGCATCGGTCCAAATTCACGGCATTCATCCGGAGATGATCATCGGACAGCCGGCTATCGACAAGGTCCTGCCACGATTTCAGCAGTTTGCAGAAGATACCATCCTGGTGGCGCATAATGCCGCCTTTGATATGCGCTTTTTACAAATGAAAGAAGAGCAAACCGCCGTTCGATTCATCAACCCGTTACTGGATACCCTTTTGCTGTCAGCCGTGGTTCATCCGGCCCATGATGACCATAACCTGGAAGCCATTGCCCAACGCCTGGGAGTCCGCATTCTGGGCCGCCATACCGCCATGGGCGATGCCCTGGCAACCGGTGAGCTGTTCCTGAAATTGCTGCCGCTTCTGGCACAAAAAGGCATTTACACGCTGAAGGATGCACTGGAAGCTTCTAAACAGACATATTATGCGAGGATGAAATTTTGATCCGCCGCTGGCGAATCGGGTTCTGGGTTCAAAGGTTCAGGGTTCAGGGTTATTTAGTTTCAAAATCCTCAGATATTTGTGGCCCCGTGCGTCTTCGCCCTGTAGGTGACAACTTGACAGCTTAAAGATGACATGAACCGCTAACCTCTTGTATGAAACTACATTAAAAGCGAACCGCAGAATGTTGGACGTTCGATGTTCGATGTTCATTAGTTTCTTCTTCGATTTGACTGGACGCCTCGCGGCCGGCGGCGCTGAACCCTGAACCTTTGAACCTCTGAACCTTGAACCTTGAACCCTGAACCTCCTAGTGCCCACTAGCTGCCGGATTTACCGGGAGCTCAAAGGAGAGCATGGTTCCTTTGCCCGGCTCGCTGTCGACCCATATCCGGCCGTGATGAAAATCGATAATGTTTTTGGTAATCGTTAATCCAATTCCGGTTCCGGCCGGACGGCCCAGGGTCGGGCTCTTGACCTGAAGAAAGGGCTCGAATATTTTGGTCTGATCTTCCGGTTTGATTCCGATGCCGTTATCCTGGACCTCCACCCGCAATTGATCGTTTACAGCCCGCAGGCGAACGGCAATCATTCCGCGATCGGGGTTACAAAATTTTACCGCATTGGAGAGAAGATTGACCATTACCTGGATCAGCCGGTCGCGGTCACCGGACACCGCGGGCACATTTTCAGCAAGATCCATGTCAATGGCGATGTTTTTGTCATGGATCAGCTGCTGGGTGCTGATAACCGCATCTTTAACGACCTCTTTAAGATCCAGGGATGCAATCACCCAGTCCAGGTTGGCCGACTGAATCTTTTCGTAATCCAGAATCTGGCTTACGAGGCGGATGAGTCTATCACTTTCTTTGATGATAATACCGGTAAAATTCTCAAGCCGCTCAGCGTCGATATTCGGATTGGTTAAGAGAATTTCGGCCAGGGAGCGCACAGCCGTGAGGGGGGTGCGCAGCTCATGGGTGACGGTTGATATGAAATCATCCTTGAGCCGGTCCAGTTCCTGTAACCGTAAATTGGCCTTTTTCAGTTCGGCGGTCGCTTTTTCCAGCTCACGGCTGTAGGCAATCACCTGTCGGGTTTCATCGAGGATGTTCAGTACTTCTTCGATACCCAGCGGCTCTTCTTTGACAACCGACGATACCATTATCCGGGCTGAAGCCGATCCCAACGGCACCGGTCAGCAATTTTTCAGCGTGACTGACCAGATCGGCATCGGCGGTGGTATGATTGTCCCAATTAATATTGTGTTTTTCGGCGTAACCGGACAGCGCCTCATCCGCTTTCGTTTTACCGAGAAATCGTGACAACAGCGACCGCAAATCCGGCAAAGTTGACCGTCCCCCGCCGGAAGAGTGAATCCCCGGTTTCGCCGGAATATTTAAAGACATCCACGAACAGGGCGGCCTGGGTATGCTCGATGGCCCGGGGACGGCCGAAAACGGAAACGGCGATATAAACGCTCACATTGACCAGTATGCTCCAGAAGGCCGCATGGGAGACCGGGTTGAAATGCTGCAGTCCGAACAGTTGATAGGGTTTCAGCAGGTGAATACCGAAGGGTCCCGGCGGTCACAAAAGTCCTGGTGAATCAGGCCGATCGGGACCAGTGACGGCAGGAAAATGGTGTAGGTCAGGACGGCGAAATCCGGCGGTCAAACCGCCGATGGCACTGAGCGGGTGCCGCCTTTCCAGAAAATGCCCGCCGATCAGGGCCGGTGCGAACTGGGCCACGGCCGCAAAAGACGTCAGGCCAATGGAAACCAGGGCATAGAATCCGCCGAGGTAATGGAAATAGGCATAGCCCAGCATCAGAAACCAGGATGATGCTTCCCCGGCGGATGAGCAGCAGCAAACCGGTGAGTTCGCGTGCTGCGGGAAATGGCCGGGATCGGCAACCGCAGCAACACCGGCATGACGAGATCATTGCAGATCATGGTGCTCAGGGCGATGGTTTCGACGATCACCATGCCGGTGGCAGCGGACATACCCCCGAGATAAACGAAATAAAGTCAGCAATTGCTGCTGGCCGGCCATCGGCAGCGTCAAGCCAAAAGGTAATCGGCATCGACGCTGCCGGCGGCGAACTGCAGCATGCCGGCGAAAGCAACCGGCAGCACAAAAATATTGATGGCCAGAAGATAGAGGGGAAAGAGCCAGATGGCTTTTTTTAAATGCTCCTCGTTGACATTTTCGACCACAATCACCTGAAATTGACGGGGCAGCAAAAGGATGGCCATCATCGACAGGAAAATGTGCATGCCCCAATCGATATAGGTGAAGCCGCCGGCGTTAATGGTTAAAAGTTCTTCGAAGAAACGGATAGGATTGCTGGGGGTGATTCGATGGTCAACGCGCGTGAAGATCGGAAAAACGGTGGGCCTTTTCGAAAAGATCGGCAAAACCATTATAAAGTCCATAGGTTACGAAAAGTCCCACCGCCAGGAAGGCCACCAGCTTTATGATCGACTCAAAGGCAATGGCCGCCACCAGTCCCTCGTGCCGTTCGGCGGCATCCAGATGACGCGTGCCGAAAAGAATGGCAAAAACGGCCAGCATCAGGGCGACATAAAAGGCGGTATCGCCCGAATACCGGAATACGGCTGTAGTAGTTGACGCTACCGAGATTTCAGGGTACTGATTGATCAGAAAAAAGGTGGTCGATATGGCTTTGATTTGCAACGCAATATAGGGAATGACACCCACGACGGCAATGATGGTAACCACGCCGCCCAGGGTCGGGCTTTTCCCGTAGCGGGATGCAATAAAGTCGGCGATGGATGTAATGCGATGAACCTTGCTGATGCGAATGATTTTTCGCATGACCGCCCAGCCCAGCGTAACCATCAAGGTCGGTCCCAGGTAAATGGTAAGAAAGCTCAAACCGCTGCGGGAGGCCAGGCCCACACTGCCGTAGAAAGTCCAGGCCGTGCAGTACACCGCCAGAGAAAGGGCATAGATATAAGGATTGCTGATGATGCTGCGGCCGGCATCGGCCCGTTTATCGCCATAATAGGCAATCACAAAAAGAAGCCCGACATAGCCGAAGGAAAAAAATAAAATGTTTCCGGTTAGTAACAATTATCGACCTCCCGTGTCACCGGAATCATCTGCACGTCCCCTGGAATGGAACAACGTCGCCAGGGCCGTGAGACCGATAATCAGGCACCAGATAATGAAAATGTATACATACAGCAGGGGTAAGCCGAATATCAGGATTTCGAGGTTAACCAGAGAAAGGATCGGAAAGTTTAACAGGACGCAGCCGAGTAAAAATAAGGCGACCAGGCGTTTATTTATTTTGCTGTCACGCGTCATGGATCGTATACTCCTGCGAGATAAACTAATTTGTGTCTGAACGAAAAGTAGAGGTATTTAGTAGGTTGGGTAGAGTCCCGCCGCGGGATTCTGTTGGGTTTCTCCGGCGGACCAATCTACAAAAATCACGCCACTACCGAGTAATGATTTTAAGGGGCAAAACCCAACAACTCCGATCATCCGGGTTTTCATTCAGTTACCATAAACCAACCAGGCCCAAGTGTCAATTTGGTGCTTGGAATTTGGGATTTTAATATTTTATAAGACCTTCTCATGAAACTGGTTTTGGATTTACTTTAACGTTGCGTTGTGATGTGGTATTCTGGCATGGTCCAATTGCGGGCTTGCTGATCATTGATAATGGCCATTGGGCCTGGCCGCTTTTTGACAATCAGTCCATCGACACCGCATTGATTGAAATATGGCACATCGTGGCGTAAAAGTCTAGATTTTTTTCAATAAAAAAAATAACATAGCGGTTGTCATGTTTATAATAATTTCAGGCTGTTATACATTACATTTTCGCCTGTTAGCAAATCTGGCAAACAGAACATATTTATGACAACCGCTATAACTGCAACCTTTTAAATCTGGTGCTATCATGAAAGATGAAATAGTTGCCTTCTTGGCTGATTTGCCGCCATTTTCCAAGTTGCCTGAAAAAGAACTGTCCCAGGTGGCCGGCAAAGTTTCAATAAAAATGTATCCCCAAAAAACGGTTCTGTCCGTCCAGGGTCGAACAATGCTGGAATGCGTGTATATCATTCAAAAAGGATCATTGGAGCTCTTTTACGAAACCGATGCTGGAAAAACGCTCAGCGGCTTTTTGCAACCGGGTGAAACCTTTGGCGGAATCTGCATTCTGATGAACGCCGGGCTTTCGGTACGCACGGTGCAAACAGTCGATGATGCGACGCTGTTCATCCTGCCGCAAAATGTTTTTTTGGACCTTTGCACACGCTATGATTTTTTCTATGTCCATTTTGCCGAAAAATTTCGCGACCGAATGTCAAATGAAGCCTATGCTTCCATTGCCACCTCCGGACAGGTCCAGCATCTTCTCTCCCGGCTGGTGCCTTTTTCATTTCTCCCGGAAGAAGAAGTTGACCGAATCGCCGCTAGCATATCCATCATCTACCATCCGGAAAATACCGTATTGTTTCACCAGGGCCAACATAAAATTGAACATCTATACATTATAAGTAAAGGTGCTGCCGAGCGCTATTTTGAGGAAAATGATAAAAAGACACTGAGCGGCTTACTGGGTGAAGGCGACATGTACGGCGGGATCTCTCTGCTTCTGAACAAGGGAATTCCCATCCGCACCCTGAGGACGACGGAAGATTCGCAATTCTATCTTTTACCAAAAGATATTTTCCTGGATATTTGCAAACATCATGAGGTCTTTTCCGATTATTTCACGGACACCTTCGGCAAGCGCATGCTGGATCGATCCTATGCCGAAATTATCAGCAGCAATTTTAGACCGCAGGATGATTCCGCTCAATTCTTCAACCTGCCGGTTGCCAATATCTACAACCAGGAACTGGTCGCCTGTGATCAGGATCTGCCCATACAGGCAGCCGCCGCCATAATGACCGAACACAATTCAAGCTCCATCTTCATCCGCGAGCCCGAAGCTAACTTTGTGGGGTTAGTCACCGACAATGATCTTAGAAAAAAAGTGACCGCCACGGGGTTTGATATTTTAAAGCCGGTTTCCGAAATCATGTCTTCCCCGCTACGCACCATTTCGTCGAATGCTCTGGTGTTTGAGGCCCTGATGGGAATGATGAAGGGCGATATCAAACATCTTGGCGTCAGGGATGCAAATAATAAAGTCACCGGTGTCATCACCAACCGGGATTTGTTGAAGGTCCAGGGCCAATCTCCTGTTTTCATCGTGCGCGAAATCGCGGGGGCCAAATTTATCAATCAGATTGTGCAAATTCGCCGCCAGGTCCCCAAACTGATCCAAACGCTGATCCATACGGGGTGCCAAAGCCCAGAATATTACCCGGTTTTTAACGACCGTCTCGGAAGCTATTTTAGAGAAAATCATTGGCTTTGCACTGGAAGAGATGGGCCCCGCACCGGCAAGATTTGTCTTTATGGTTTTGGGCAGCGAGGGCCGCAAAGAACAGACCCTGAAAACCGACCAGGACAATGCGATTATCATTGAGGATACCTCTGACGGTTCCCGCGACGAGATAATGAAATATTTCCTGGCATTCGGAGAAAAAATCTGCAACTGGCTCAACGAAGCCGGGATACGATTTATGCAAGGGCGGGGTGATGGCGAAAAATCCCCAATGGTGCCAGCCCCTGGCAAAATGGAAGAAATATTTTTCAAACTGGATTCACACAGCCGAACCCGAAGCACTGCTTCAGGCCAGCATCTTTTTTGACTTCCGCGGGGCTTATGGGGATATGGATCTCATCGATGAGTTGCGCCGGCATCTGTTTAGCGCCCTGCGGGGGTGGCCCGGCTTTTTCCGCCACCTGACAGAAAATGCCCTATATTTTACGCCGCCCATCGGCTTTTTCCGCAATTTTCTGGTCGAGTCTAAAGGCGAACACCGCGATACATTTAATATCAAGGCCGCCATGCAGCCGGTGGTCGACTATGCCCGCATCTACGCCTTACACCACAGCATCGAGGAAACAAATACTTTCGACAGAATCAATCAGCTGCTCAACCAAAAAAAGATATCATCCCAGCAGCACAATGAGCTGGAGACAGCCTACAGCTACCTGATGCAACAGCGATTTGTCACCCAGGTAAAGTCGGCAATGGATGAACATTCTGAACCCGACAATTATATAAACCCCAAGCACCTCTCCCGCATCGAACAAACCATGCTAAAAGAAATATTTAAACGAATTGAGAAATTCCAGGCCAAGCTGAACTTTGATTTCACCGGGCAAGTATAGCTGGGGGGTTCTGGGTTCAGAGGTTCTGGGTTCAAAGGTTTGGAATTCGGGGTTCTGAGTTTACACTTTGGAGTGTAAGGTTTCAGGTGTCAGGATAGTCGGAGTGGATAGGAAAGATTCAATTAATTTCTTAGGTGTCTTGGGGGCTGAACAAATTTCAAATTACAAAAAAATTCCAAATTACAAGCACCAAATTTCAAATCCCAATACTCAATGATCAAAACACTGGGATAGAGAATAAGAGTTATTGAGCCTTTTATTATTAATGACTTGAAATTTAAATTGTCGCTGGATGAAGATAATTTTACAATAATCAAAATCAAGATTTACTTGACTTGACAACCACTAAGAATGATATCTGTACTTTTACCCTAGTTGTGGTTTCATCTACAAATCTGTACTTCGGGGTAGTTTGTGATATTTTATTATATCATAGGGGTTGGGAGGCGTGATTTTCACCATATTATCTCAATTTATAACAGGAATTTATAATTCCAGCATTCTCATGTATTGAGATATGGGAGGCGTAATGATAAAAAACATTCTGGTACCAGTTGACGGTTCCGAACATTCCGGTAAGGCTCTTGCACTGGCTGCCGATATTGCCGAAAAATATGATGCGAACTTGTCGGTTTTATTTGTTGCTTCACCTGAAATTGATGGAGACTTACATCATTTTGCATCCACTGAATATAGCAGTGAATATATCCCTAAATATGGCCGTGTGGTGAGAGAGATTTCTGAACAGGTGGCGAGAAAAATAATCGACGGGATGATCAAAAAAGTGAAATCTAAAGTTATGATAAGCAAAGTTATCCTATATGGAGATCCTGCTACTCAGATTGTTAAATACGTCGAGGATAACAACTTTGATATGATTATTATTGGAAGCCGTGGATTAGGAACTATTAAAGGGGTGCTTATGGGAAGTGTCTCTCGCAAAGTCAGTAAATTAGTCGAGTGTACATGTATGATCATTAAATAGATGTACCGATTATTGGTACAAATAGGGCTGTTTTTTGTCTTTAACCTTATTAGCAACGATAGGGATAGTTGTCGCTATTTCCGCATTTGAATCTCTCAATTTATCAAAGTTGTAAGAGCATATGGATCGTTTGATTGGTATATTTCTAATTATTGTAGCTGCTACAAGCTTTGCAACAAGTCCAATTTTTGCCCGTATTTCCTATGGTGCAGGCGCAAACCCAAATACTTTTCTTTTCATCCGGTTTGCGATTGCTGCAACAGTTTTAACCTTCATAATGGTCATTAAGGGACTTCAATGGCCTCGTGGAAGGCTGTTAGTATCACTGGTCCTAATCGGTGGGATTTGTTTTGCAGGTTTAAACCTTTCTTTCTACACTGCTCTGACTTTGGCTCCCGTTAGCCTCATCATTGTTATTGCCTATATGTATCCTGCGCTTGTCACGCTGCTTTCAGCCCTTTTTCTCAAACAGCCAATTACAAATAAACAATATGCTGCATTATTTCTGACTCTGGCGGGGGTTGTGGTGACAACTGGATTAGATTGGGGTGGCCAGTACCTTGGGATCGTTCTTGCGATTACAACCGCAGTCATTTATTCAGTCTATTTTACTTTCGGCAGTTTAAGCATCCGGAAAGCAGGGTCTCTTCCAGCTTCAGCTGTAATTTTCATTTCGGTCACAATCATTTATGGCGTACTTGTGACAATACAGGGTTTTAAGTTGCCAACAGCATTATCGGGCTGGACCGCAATAATACTATGCGCGCTGTTGTCAACTGCTTTTGGTATCGTATGTCTTTATGAAGGACTCAAACGAATTGATCCCGCAAATACTGCAATGGTATCCACTTTTGAAGTGGTTGTTGCTGCTGTCTTAGCCATTCTTATCCTTGGTGAAACAATGAGTATGTCTAAAATCATTGGGGCTTGTATGATCATTATTGCTGTTACTATTTTAGGAAGGGGTGAATATAAAACTGCTCGGGGATGGATTCAATAGAGGTAATTTCAAACTTACCAGTTTTCCTTACTGCCAAGATTCCAGATGTCTCCAACGAATCGCAGATTAGGCTCAATTACCGATATCTGCATAGTATCTGCAAAAAATCGGGACTCTCGAAAGTACAGATACTGTAAACATCTATGTAGAATTGACTGACCTTCAAAACTGGTGATATCAGAAAAGGATATCTGAATTTTTGCAAGAATTGTGGTTACATCTACGTATCTGGACTTTTGCAATTTTGCATGTATTCCAATTTACACAAACTTGACCGTCCCTTCCTTTCCCCAAATT
>PVMK01184279.1_pt1 | contig 12186 bp, 12 predicted proteins | sample 1853481 | NCBI WGS metagenome assembly PVMK01 (sample SAMN08533507, study PRJNA380276) | Marine sediment metagenome, whole genome shotgun sequencing project. | reverse complement strand
TCATGTCGGCTGACAAACCGCGGGTCGCTGTGATGTTCTGACGGGCAGTGTTGTCGGGTGAATTGTCCCGTTCGGCTGAAACCAATAGCAGCGCCAGGCCAGCAACCTTGTTTGGCTTTACCCCCTGGCCACGAATATAGAGCATCCCCAGATTACCGATGGCGAGTCCATCACCCTGCACCGCTGCCTTGCGATACCACTGATGGGCCTGGTCGTGCATTTTCTTAAGGTCGCTTAGTTTGTCGTCGATGCTCTATTCATCATAATTTTCATTCAGGATTTCCTCGCTTCCGTAAACGGCTCGGCGGCTCGTTCGGCGCGCTACGCCCGCATACGACAGTGGGGTCAGCGGCCTGCCGATCCTGTCTATAAACAGCGAGTTTGCGCCGCCTGCCGCCGGTAATTCGCCACTCAGCAACTTAATCTGGTATATCAGGTTGTCTCCCTCCAGACGCGGTTTCAGCAGTTCAACGACGGTTTCCATGGTTGACTCCCCGGTGAATACGGATAGAGCTGCATTCGGCGGATCTTCAGCAAAGTTGTTCTCTCCTTCGCCCCAGATGCTGACAAAATCGTCGGTCGCCACGTGGCCAACAATTCTTTCCGGCCGGTCGGAGAAAAACAGCGTGGCTGGACTCACGGACAGTAATGTCAGTTCGCCGTCCGCATACGTGTATGCCTTGGCGGTTTGTACGTAAAGTAGTTGGACGGTTTCAGGTTGCGCATTTTCCGCAGCGGCTGCCACAAAGGGTGTGAGCATTAAAGTCACAAGACAGATAATTGCTCGATAACTGATATTGTCCATTTCCATTCCTCATCGGTTTTATGAGGCAATTCTCATTGCTGGGAATAGATTGCACCATACGACTTTAGTCTCATAGTGATAGGAGCAACTATGGCTTACGCTAAGAGAATAGCCTGTATCTAAGCAGAACGTAGTCGATTCGATCGTGAAATAGAGACGCTAATTGATAGCGTTGGAATAGTCAAAGAAATCCGTCGGGTCAGCGACGGTCGCCAGCCAGCGGGATGCTGACAGGTGGCATTTCACCTGCATACTTGCCCGAAAAACACTGCTATTGGGCAGTAAAAGCCCGCCAAAGGGCCTTTACCTACTAGGACTAAAGATCTTATATCCATTTCTCGCGGCGCAGGGTATGGTGCATCCACCGCGCTGGACAACCGACGATTCGGCCAGAAACAATCTACTATTATCCGATGTTGTTCCAGCCACAACTCAGGAACGTGCCTGGTCCTCGCCCATCTGGGACACGCCGGCTGCGAAGTAAGCACTGACCATCTCTTAAATCTCAGCATATGGTAAGGAAAATAGATTATGAGCAATCGTCAATTAGTAAGTTTTGCAGTAATGCTGATCTCGCCATTGTTGGCAAGTAATGTGTTGGCAGATGCGCATGGTTCCCCCGAACCTCAGGTTCAGCCTGCCGCCTCCACCCATAAGTCCAGTGTCAACGTAGCTGAGCAGGCTACCGACCCGTCGGCGGTACTTACGCAGCTGGGTTTCTTCTACTGGACCGACAATGAAAAGGACACCGACCAGTCTACCGAGACGTTCCTGTTCCAGCCGGTGCTACCGCTGAGTAAGAACAATGTGCTGCGTCCGGCGCTACCGGTCGTGCAGACTAACGGGCTTTTCAGTAACGAAACCGGTATCGGCGATCTGTTTCTGCTCGATATTTTCCTGTTTCAGACGACGAATGCGACCTGGGGTATAGGCCCGGTCGCATCCCTCCCCGTAGCCAGCAAGGATGAGTTCGGCACGGGCAAAACGTCCATCGGCCCCGCTGCGATGTATATGTACAAGGGTGTCCCTAAAAACCTCTTCGGTATTCTGGGTTACAACGAAACTTCGGTGGGCGGTGACAGCGATCGTGACGACGTCAATGTTTTTTCATTCCAACCAATCTGGGTCACGCATTTTAATTGGGGCTATATAGGCTGGACCGATCAGGTGGCGTCTATAGACTGGGAGAACGACAACGAATATTCAATTCCTGTCGGTCTGCGTTTCGGCAAGGTGTTCAAGGGCAAGACGCCATTGAATCTTGCGATTCAGCCGTACTACACATTCAACGATGTCGACGATGACGTGTACGGCATTAAAATTTCGGCGACATTTATAAAGCCGGGCTGGTTGAATTGGTAAGTAGCCGGTCAGAGAACCGCAGTTAAGAAAAAGATATGGATGGCCATTGAGGCCTTTGGATAAGTTATTGGGCTGCTCACGCAGCCCTTTTTTTAAAATGGGCACGGGATTACCGTCGACTTATACACCTAATTCAGGCAGATACATATTCGAAACAGACTGACCCGACTGGCTAAAGAGCCGCTTATACAATCTTTGCTGATCGGTGCGTGTATATACGGTGCCTATGCCCTGTACGGTGTGCCGCAAAACGAAGTGCCACTGGCGTTGCTGATGTTTAACGTTGGGGTCGAGACAGGGCAGGTGATGTTCGTGGTTGCAGTTTCAATGCTGCTGGTCGGGGTTGGCCGCCTGCACGATCACTCTGCGCTGGTGTTGGCACGCTCTGCGCCCTACGCGATAGGGGGCGTGGCAGCGTTCTGGACTATAGAGCGGCTGGTTGCATCATTTAGTGCCTGATACGCATCAGTCAATATGAATTACTGTGCGTTACAGTATCAAACTCTATGGGACTAAAGACCTATTTATGTGGAGTTGGCAAATTGATACTTTTGAATCGGGTCGCTACGATGTGCGAGAGGGTCCTTAATTACAAGGCTATGTACAAAATGAGGCGTACAAAGAAATATGCAGCAGGGCTTGTTTTTGGTCTCCTGTTACTCAGTTTCTGGTTTGCACCACTCCGGGCACAGGACACGCCAGCGGAGAAACCAGCAGGTTCTGCTGTGGAGACCATCACAAAAATTGACAGAACAAGCACATCCGATATCGATAGCCTGGCTAAAGTCGTTGCACAGATGCAGGCGCAACTCGATGCGCAAAACAAGAAAATTGATGCGCTGGAGTCAAAGTATGCGACTGACGTTGACTCGCGCGATAAAGAACTCGAAAAGCAACGTCAGATAGTTAGTGATCAGGCGGAGAAAATCGATACGCAACGGGAGGCCATGCAGTCTTTGCAGCAGCAGGTCGACCAGATGGCGGCGAGTGATCAAACTGAATTGTCGACAAAGGACAAGGAATTACGCTCGCGCCTTTTAACCGTCGAGCAATCTATACAAACCAGTCAGAAAGCCGAATCCACAGAATATGATATTGATTCTTTCCCCGGCTCTATTCCCATACCGGGAAGTTCCGCCGCAATCCGGATTGGTGGTTTTGTAAAAATGAATGCCATCGAGAGCTTCGATCCTATTCGCTCGACGGATCGTTTTGTCGTTGGCACGATTCCCGTGCCGCAGGAAGATGCACCGTCTGGGGTGGTGCTCTCGGTAAGCCAGACCCGGCTAAATTTTGACCTGCGCGATACTACGAAGCAGGGTGCTTTCCGCGCGTTCATCGAAGGCGACTTTGCAGACGCGAGTTCCGGCACCGGCTTTTCTGATGGCAACAATTTTCGATTGCGGCATGCATATGGGCAGTATAAATATTTGCTGCTGGGGAAAACGTGGTCGACGTTTATGGATTTTGATGCCATACCCGAAGAGTTGGATTTCGAAGGTATTAACGGCCAGATTAATCTTCGCCAGGCGCAGATACGTTACTTCCCAAGTTTCGGTGCGAACGAAAACTGGAACCTCTTGATTTCGGCAGAGGACCCTGACCCGCGTATCGGCGGTGGTGACGGTATTAGCCAGATACCCGACCTGGTGTTTAGCATCCGGCGAGAATGGTTTAAGCGCTGGCACGTTAAAACTGCTGTCCTGTTGCGCCAACTGGACGCGGAATGCACCAGTTGTATCAGTGATTCCTCGGACAAGGCTACGGGCTGGGGTTTGACCGCGAGCGGAAAAGCCCAGGTCAGGTGGTGGGATAAGCGGGACAACATCATTCTGCAGGTTAATTATGGCGAAGGTTACGGGCACTATATTAATGACTTGAGAAAAATCGGCCAGCCGGACGCGATATTTAATCCGACGACTGGCGAGTTGGAAGTTCTACCGGTATTCGCTTATTACATAGCATTCCAAAAATGGTGGAGCAATTCGATGCGTTCGAATTTCAACTATGGCTATGTCGATATCAAAAATCTCAGTTTTCAGCCCACCGATGCCTACGATAAAACCCGTCGCCTGAGCGGAAGTTTTATCTGGTCGCCGACTGCAAGGGTGGACCTGGGCACGGAATTGCTTTACGGCGAACGGCAAAACAAGAATAAGGACAAGGCCAACGCTACCCAGCTACAGCTGTCCGGGACTTATCGCTACTGAAAAAAGGGGCCGAACTGATTAAAAAATCGGTTCGACCCCGTTTGTTTTAGCTTAAACTAGCTCGGATGGTACAGCTATGCTTTTGAACTCAGTTTCTTTGGGCCTCGTGCTTTTTGCAGTAATCGTCATCGTTCTCGGTATCGTTAAGGTTCATACCTATCCAGGCAAAATAGCGAAGGCTCGAAATCATCCCCAAGCCGAGGCGATAGGGGTTACTGCGCTGCTTTGACTGCTGGTCTTCCCGCTGTGGATGGCTGCGCTGATTTGGGCGTACTCTGGCGCGGTTATTGGCACGTTGTATAAGCGACGCGACGCCGTACATGTAGGTCAATCTTCTGCATCAGGTGGTCCGGCTGCTCCGGATGAAGTCCGTGCTGAAACAGCAGGGGCTGATCAGGAAACTGGTGGAGGTGATTAGATGGAGCTCCTGATTACAATTGCCTACATCTTTCTGGTCAGGTTGGTTTTCTTTGACTACAAGCTGTTGAAATTTAATCTGGTCTGGAAGTTTGCTGTTTTCGGCTTTTACTTCGCCGCCATACTCACCGAGATAACGTTGTTGGGGCAATTTACGCCATACAGCAAGGAGGCGTTTGCTCAGTCCTATGTTGTCCAGATGGCACCCGAATGGGGCGGGCGCGTTAAGGATGTGTATGTGCAGTCCAACCAGATTGTAAAAAAGGGTGATCCCCTGTTTCAGATGGATGAGGAGCCCTGGCAGAACAGGGTGGATGAGTATCAGGCAAAATTGGCAGCCGCGGATACCGGTGTCGCAGAATTGAGCCAGCAGTTTGATGAAGCGAAAGCGAATACGGCCCGCACTCGTGCTGAGCTGGAACTGGTCCGCCTGGAACTCGAACAGTTTCAATCCGCAGCTGAACAACAGGCTGTAGCGCTCGTGCGCCTTGAGCAGGTCCAGAAGCAGGTCGCAACGCTTGAGGCACAGCTCCAGGGTAATCTTGCAGCACAAAATACAGCGCAACTGGCGTTGGACTCGATGGTCGGCGACCAGCCGACATCGGTCGCGGAAGTCCTGGCGCAACTTGCCACGGCCCGCTATAACCTTGAACAAACGATGATTCGGGCGCCCTCCAACGGATATCCAACGAATATGCCGTTGCACCCGGGTAGCTTCGTGCGCCTCAAGACACCGGTGATGAGCTTTGTTAGCGCTGATGACACCTGGATTATCGCGAAAGTTCGTCAGCAGGGTTCCCAGCATGTGCGGGCGGGAGACAAAGGTGAAGTAGACCTCGGCACCTACGCGCAGCTGCGGACCGGCGGTCGGGGTGATGCTCAGATGGTAGCAAGTCCGCCGCCTGATTCTGCCCGGATGCAGGTGTCCGGGCAGGCGATAGTGCGGCGGAGTTATTAGCAGAAAAAAAGCTTTAACCGAGTGTTTCAGATGTGTATCTTTGAGCCTCACATCAACATAAACCACCTTGAATACCGGAGCAGCCATGTCTATTCGTCCGCTATTGATCATTCTCGGCGCAAGTTTTGCGTGCATTTCCTTCGCCCAGGCAGAAGACATCTATTACCCCGATCTGCTGTGTAGCGATTTTCTCGCAATGGATAGCTCAGCACAGGAAGAGGCCATCAACTGGCTTAACGGTAAAGTTGCAGGTAACGACCCCGAAAAGCTGAATACCCTGGTTGACACCGCTTATTCCGTAACCATTGATGGCTGCAAGAAAGCCCCTGAATCGAAGGTCATCAATGTCATTGAGCATCAACCCTTTTAAGCAGTAGCCACTTTGACGCCCGGACAACTGCATATTGCTGGCACCACCAGAACAGCACTAGTTACACGGCAATTGCTGCCCGGGCCCCTTATGGATGATCCGGGGTAAATAACAAACCCACCACCGTTTCCGGTGTGCCTATACCCGCGGCCGCATGGTTGTTTGGTTCAGCTCTGGCAGGTTTAGGTTGGTTGAGACGAAAACAAACCATCTAGATCAAAACCTAAACCATCTTTCCGAAACCCCATCCTCGTGATGAGATTTTTGTGACCGGCGAATGACCGCTATTGGCTGCGGACTCAGGCAGTGTTTCTTATCCGCTAATCAGGAACTTGGGTTGGGTCTCTGGGAAGTTATCGGGGCATATAGATTGGTGGGGTACATTCCAGGGTACCCTCGAGTGATGGCGTTAAAAAAACACTGAACTAACAATTCTCCACACCCACTATGCGGTTGAGCCACTGCCACCAAAAAACGGGAGCCAATTTTGGGGTCAGCATAAAAACTAGTCGCACAGGTTATTCAGGATTTCGTCCTTAGCCTAGGTTCGAGAGGGCTTTGATTGCATAGACTTAAGTCTGAATAATAGAGTTTTTACTCTGGCCCCATTTATTCTGCCGACCAATTGACGGCTAGGTAACATAATTGTTACAGTCGATATGCTTCATTATCAGGCGAATTTCTTTTTGGTCTGGCAGGCATGTTGCGAAGGGCAGACAGATCGTATTTCGATGGTGTTAACGTACACGGAGAATTACCTAATGGCTGGTACAGAAAAAAAGAAACAGACATCGCTTTTGAAAAAAGCGAAAAAGCAGCAGGCATTGCTTTTGAAAAAAGTGAAAACGCAGCACAAGAAAGACGTAGCCGCGATTAAGAAGGCACTGGCGGCAGCTAAGAAAAAGCACAAGGCAGAAGTTAATAAGCTGAAGAAGGCAATCGCTGCTCACAAGAAAAAGGCGAAAAAGAAAGTAACCAAGAAAAAAGCGAAGAAAAAGACCAAGAAAAAAACCAAGAAAAAAACAACCCGGAAAAAGACCAGCAAGAAGCGCTGAGCACTAAGCAATTCCGAAAAGAAGGCCCGCACAAGCGGGCCTTCTTTTTTGGCTCCCCGACTCGGACAAAACTGGGCACTGGGAGAGTACGGTTAGTTTTGGTATTTGACGGCCTGGAGCCCAACGCCGGTCCCGGTAAGGACATCAAAGACAAGGCTGGCGAAATAGACTCGATTACGACGCCCCTTCCGGCCCGGCCCAAAGCGGACGCTCACGTCATATGCGGGCTGATGCTAGACTATTAAGGCTAGCCATCTTCGCGCAATAAGCGATTAAGCTAAAACCGGAACCCATGCAGTGAACTTGAACGGCCTGTCGAAATCTGCTTTTCTTTGGGCTACTGCCATAGCCGCACTCGGCCACCTGACCGCGATTATCCCCGACACCAGCTACGCGGCCAAGGTATCGGCAGGTCCTCGAACCAGTTGCGAAGAGTCGGTCGAGGATGAAATCATTGACCTGGATTTTCTCGAAAATCGTTTAATAAAAACCAAGGCGGTGGGCGCCCTGACCAAACTCAGACTTGGTGGTGAGCTTAAAGGTCTACTGGCAAAATTTGAGCGTTATCATGCCGGCAACAATGATCTGGATATCGATCAACTGAATGAACAGTTTAATTTACTGTATATGAAAGTTGTTTCACTGGTGCAAGATAAAGACGTCGGTCTATATCTAGAGCTTTGCAACTCTTGGACTCAGATTGGGCACACTTTGCAGAATCCCGATTATTTCTCGAAGGCCTGACCATTAGCACGTGAGGACATTACCATGACTATCTTGAAGAGCGCGTTGTTCATCATGTCCCTACTGACTATTGCATCTGCATCCGCAGAGACGGAGAGTGATCTGGCGCATCGCGAAAAAGTAAAGAAAGACTTGTTTGCCGTGATCACATTGAACGGTTCACATTGCGAAGAGGTCATTGATTACAAAATTGAGAATGAGATGTTGTACGTTGCAACCTGCAAGAATGGAAACATCTTCCGTGTCAACGTAACCGACGAAGGGCGGGTAGAAGTCGGTGTCCACGAAGACTAGCGTCTAGCGCGTTTTTTATCCGCCGATGAAACTGGCCGGACGAATCCGGCACGGCTATTGTTATTTGGGAGCGACCCGCTGGCGGCCGATGTCTGAATATTCACCTAGGGTTGCTGGCCCGCGCCTAAGGAGTGTCCGCTATCTGGCCGATAGCTGCCGGTCAAAGAATAAACTTTCTTTCAGCGTGTAAACGTCCGCTTTGGGTTGCGATTTCAACCTGTGTGTGGCGAATTGCTATTCATGGCATAAATACTGACGATTTCCAAGGCTTGTATTGCTCAAGCTGATCGCTATGATATTTCGATGCGTGATTTCATGATTCTGCTGATCCATCTGATTGCCACGATCATCAAACTCCTTGGACCTGGCGGCGTGCGATCAGTTGCTGCCGAGTCGATGCTAATCAAGCAACAGCTACTGGTCCTGAACCGAGCACGCATGCGCGCCCCGAATCTTCACCCGATGGATCGGGTGATCACCGCCCTTTGCGCCGCCTGCATGCATCCTGGCCGCCTACTGAAAACCGCCATCGTCATAAAGCCATCAACCATCATGGCTTTCCATCGGATGCTGGTACAGCGCAAGTATCGGCAGCTTTTTACTCCGCAAAGGCGGCTCAAGCCGGGACCCAAGAGCCCCGCCCCAGAACTGATCGCTGCCATTATCGAAATTAAGCAGCGTAATCCGCGATTCGGCTGTCGCCGGATCGCACAGCAAATTACGTATACCTTTGGTATCAACATCGATAAAGACCTGGTGCGGCGGGTACTCGCTCAGCATTATCGTCCAGCGCCTGGCTCGGGCGGACCCTCCTGGCTCAGCTTCCTCGGCCACACCAAGGATAGCTTGTGGAGCGTGGATTTCTTTCGCTGCGAATCAGCCAGGCTGAAATCTCACTGGGTGATGGTGATCATGGATCAGTGTACGCGGCAAATCATTGGATTTGCCGTTCAGGCCGGAACTCTGGATGGAGCCGCCGCGTGCCGAATGTTCAACGAAGTTATAGCCGGCAGCGCATACCTGCCCAAAAACCTGAGCAGTGACAACGATCCGCTGTTTAGATATCACCGATGGCGGGCCAACTTAAGAATTCTCGACGTGGTAGAGATTAAGACCGTCCCCTATGTGCCGCTTTCCCACCCATTCGTTGAGCGACTGATTGGCACCGTCAGGCGGGAATGTCTGGATGAGGTTCTATTCTGGTCTGCACGCGACCTCGGAAATAAGCTCAAAGCCTTTCAACACTATTACAACACCGGTCGAGTGCACTTTGCGCTAAATGGCCGGCCACCTGATATCAACGACGCTAGTGATCAAATAAGTGTTGCTAACCTCAACCCATATCGCTGGCGATCATACTGCCGCGGGCTACACTGGGTCATGGTCATCATGGACCAGTGCTCAAGGCGAATCGTTGGTTTTGCCGTGCAGTGGTCCAAGGTCGGCAGTATTGCGGCAAGCTGGGTCGTGTCCCCACTGGTATCGGGAACCCTCGCATTCATGATTTTCATGAGTGTGCAAAAACTGATCCTTAATACACCGGACCCGCTCCAGGCTGCACGCCGTTACGTGCCTTATTACATTTTTACAGTTGCTTTTGTCATGGCGCTGGTGACGCTGTTCAAAGGGCTAAAAAACGTTGGACTCGACGTCAGCACGGTGGAAGCCTACGGATTTGCGTTCCTGATCGGTGTCACTGCAATGGGCCTCGGCGCCTGGATGATAAAAAGGATCAAATTTGATCCGTCTGAAGATGCCGAATTTCGCTTTACCAATGTCGAGAAAATATTTGGCATCCTCATGATCTTTACTGCGTGTAGCATGGCATTTGCGCACGGCTCGAATGACGTAGCCAACCAATGGAACTCGTTTCCATCGATCCATACCTATCCAACACCGGCGCACCAAAAGCACTACCCATTGATGCGCGCCAGGCAGGAGTCAGATGCTCGCCGGATGTAGAAATAACCTGCACACCCAACCGATCGAGGGGCGTATTTGCCTGCTCGACGAAGCGGACAATGCCGCTCGATAAGCCACGAATGATCTGCGGTCTGATCGACGTCAGCAATGCAACTATCTTCTCCGCTGGGGCAGCGATGCCCGCGCGCCAAGTCAACCACTTGTGTTCACCAAACTCGAATGGCCATTGCTGCTTGTCGGCCGCATCAACTTCGAGCCCATCGACAAAAATTACTTGGCGCATTTCATTGCCAGACGATGTTGCTAGTGGATAAAACAAAAAAGGGCGGTAAGCCAACGCCTGACGAAAGCGCCGCTCCGATACGGTATTGCGCACCGTCACTTGAAAACCACTGGTTCCTGACGTGCGAACGTCATGGATGGGTTCTTCAGAGACAACCGGAAGCGCTGCTAGCTCACTTTTGCTAAGTGGGGTGATGTCCTGCCAATTCGACACACCCGCAAGTCGCTTCGCGTAAAAGTCATTGTGGTTGCTAAATGCCTGGAGACAGGCATCTAGATCGGGCGCGTCAACCCCCGCCAAGGCTCGCGCCCGCAGCACCACCGGCCATTCAGCAGGCGGCAGATACTTGATGGAATTTGCAATACGCATCATTCGCATTGTATGCAAACGACAGCACTAATGGGGTCGAAACGCAGTTTCTGCCGAGATTCGCAGCAAGCGATTATCGCACTATATATATGAGTCTGCACCAGGATCCCAAACAACGGTTGGCCGCCTACCGTGAGCGATTTCAGGATACGTTGAGTGAAAAAACTCTGGGAAAGGTACGTACTACAACCAACGCTTGCCTGACACTCGGCAACACTCGCTTTCAGGATAATAGAACCAAATGGTGAACCAAATGGTGCCGGTGGTAGCGTTGTATCTTAGCTGGGTTAATGAGGTCGAACTCCAATTTTGTTTGAGTTTTTACTCGGACCCCAATTGTTTGCTGCGCTGATCGTTATACTGGTGTCTGGCACCCATAGCGAGGAGGACTCGGATGCAGATCGACGTCATGCTGGAACCGGACCAGAATCCGCAACAGCTCGCAGAGCTTGCTCTCATGGCCGAGGGTTACGGGCTGCGCGCGCTGTATGAACAGAATTACGTCAATGCGCGCGACCCGTTTATGGCGCTGGTACCGGCGGCTCAGGCCACCAGCAAGATCCAGCTCGGCGTCTGCGTCGTCAGTCCGTACGAAATGCACCCGATGCGGATCGGCAACGCGTTGCTGAGCCTGAACGAGTTCTCCGGCGGGCGCGCCGAGATCGTGATCGGCGGCGGCGGATACTGGGTCAGCCGCATGGGCGTCCAACCCGAGCGCATGGTGCGCGCGATCCGGGAAGCCATCGAAATCGTCAAGGGCGGCTGCGGCGAAGCGCCGCTGAGATACGACGGCCAGCTCTACAAGGCCTGGAATTACGCCAGCGACTGGGCGACGAGCCCGGCGCCGCTGGTGTGCGCAGGTGCAAACCGTGAACAGATGCTGCGCATGAGCACGCGCGTCGCCGACGGCATCATGTTCAGCGACATCATCCGCCCGCTCGTGGACGAGGCCGTCGGAACACTGCGAACCGGACTGAAGGAACAGGGGCGGCCCGAGTCGGAATTCATGATTAACAGCGCCATCGCGTTCCACATGAAAGAAGACCGCGAAGTCTCGATGCGCGAGGCGCGGCGCGAACTCATCACGCGCGCGATCCTCGGCGAGTGGTACCTGCGCTCGTTCCTCGACGAAGACGAAGTCCAACTCGTGCAGGACAATATCCAGTCTTTCTACGGCGCCTATCGCGCGAAGACACACGTCATCGACAACGTGCCCGAAGAGATTCTCGAAAAGCTCGTCGATAACCTGTCGATAGCCGGGAACTTAAGCGACCTCGACGCACGCATTGAGGAACTCAAGGATTACGCAACCACCGGCGTCACGCAGATCTGCTTCCGAACGCACGATGACCCGGCATTCGCGATCCGGCTCATTGGCGAGAAGATCGCGCCCGCT
>PVMK01146555.1_pt1 | contig 12187 bp, 13 predicted proteins | sample 1853481 | NCBI WGS metagenome assembly PVMK01 (sample SAMN08533507, study PRJNA380276) | Marine sediment metagenome, whole genome shotgun sequencing project. | reverse complement strand
TGAACGCTTTCGTGTGCTCTTCAATCCGAATGTTGTGAAATCCGGCTGTTTCCAGCGCTTGGCCATAGGTGTCTAAATCTTGAAGATGATAGTAGCAATGACCCAAATACGTAATATTCGCGTCACTCACCGCAACTGCAATCGTGTCCTGATGGGCATCCAACCCAACAAACTTGCCAAACTGTTTCATGACCTGTCCTCCTTTATTTTAGCTCTGAGCTCGGGAATATTTTCCCCTAGCGCAACCCACGTTTCTTGAGGTTGGGCAGGTCAATACATGATGTCTAGGCGAGGAATTGCATGAACCGCTGTTTGTTCTGGACGGGGGTTAATGTCGGTCTTCCTAAATCTTTTCTTGCCCCTTTCTTGATACGAATCTCCAGTAAGCGTGGTCCTTGAGATGCTCGAATCCTGATGAGTTCGCTTTTGATCCCTTCAGCGGTCTGCACCTGGGATGTGGTGTGGTAGCCTGCCGCTTGAGCCATGGCCAAAAAGTTTACGTGAAACCCAACGGTCGGTTGTCCGCCCACGGAATCGTGTGCCCCGTTGTTGAGGAGAATATGTGAAAAATTCTGTGGTTTGAGAGATCCAGTGATAGTCAGTGTGCCCAAATGCATGAGTGTGGCGCCATCGCCATCTATACACCATACCTGTCGGTCTGGTTTATGAATCGCAATACCCAGGGCAATTTGTGAGGCATGTCCCATTCCACCGACCGTTAAAAAATCTCGTTGATGCCCTTGCTCCCTCTGCGCTCGACATTCAAAGACTTCGCGAGAGGGCATGCCAGTGGTTGAAACAACGATATCTTTATCTGCCAAGCCATCCAGGATATGGCGAATGGCATCTTCTCTTGTTAATTCAAGGGATGAGGCCAGTGATTGCCGGAGCTGAAATGGACTAAAGGTTCCTTTTCGAATGATCAGGGCATAGGGGCCATTCGTCTCACGAGCGGTGTGAAGTGCCTGCGTAATGGTCGCCTGGGCCTGATCCATTTCCGGGTTGACAATGGAATAGGGTATTCCCATCGAGTCCAACATGGGCAGCATGACTCGTCCTTGCTTTTTATGTTGAGGCTCATCATGCACGCCAGGTTCACCTCGCCATCCGATGACGAACAGTATGGGAATGGCATACACGTCCGGGTCGGCCAGTGAGAGGAGGGGGTTAATGATGTTCCCCAATCCGGAGTTCTGTAAATAGACCAGAGGAATGTTTCCGGTGGCAAGATGGTATCCAATAGCCAAGGCCACGGCTCCGCCCTCGTTGGCACTGATGATATGTTGGTGCGCTAAAGTCTTCTGAGTGACACAGGCACAAAAGTCTTTCAGTAGGGAATCCGGAACTCCAGTGAAAAATGACACTTCATGCTGCTGAAGACAGACAAGAAATTGTTCGGGATCAATCATTCATTGTGGTTTTGTGGGGGGGTAGAGGAAATGTCACAGGCCTTTTTGACTGGACAGAAAGGTATCAAAGAAGTCACCGGAGGGTCAATTGCGGTCCTGCGCGGCTCTTGCGGGAAGGCTGGTGCCATTGCATCTTGCCTGTTGTGCGCCTCACTGCTTTACCCATAATTGTCCCAAAATTGATTGCACAGCTTTTTCGCGCCCAACTGCCGCTCTTAGGTTGAAGGGATGGTCAACCACATTGCGGATACGTCATTTGTGAATGTGTCACGAGTGAAAGGCGAAAAGACCGAGGATGGTATGAAGCTCGTGGTCTTTCACGATAGCGACTCAGGGAATCAAGGCCCGTCTAACAGTTATTGTCGACGAGATGCTGCTGGTATTCGTTACTATGGATCCAAGCCCGGAGCGGAATTAGAACGACAGCTTATTCCGTATCAGATCATCCGTTTTCCTATTGAAGTGCCCAGTACGTTTCGGCAACTGAGCCGTCATAAGCCATGATCTTGACCGGGATGGACAGGATGATCGGGTGGATGTTCAAGCGGTGGTCACGGTGATCAGTCAGGAATCCGTCACGGTGCCCTTTGGCACATTTCGGGATGCCGTACGGATGGAGGCTCGCATGACCATGCTCGTTTACCTCTCGGGCAAGATAAAAATTGTCAAAGGGTCAGATACCATGACGGTCTGGTTTGCCAGGGAAACGAAGGTCATACTTTTGCCGTTCGATAAAAAACTAGAGTTGCGATTTCAATGGGACCTCTGACGCAAAGACAAGCCACTACGCGTGAAGAAATGTATGCAAAACGCCATAGATATTCATTTCACCTATAGCCAACTGATGGTGAATCCATCCGAGCATTGTACGCACGAGCCGATTGTCAATAATTTCAAAAGACTGCCATGGTCCTGTATGAATCGACCCGTGAATCATGGCAGCTCACTTTTCCGCAATAAAGAGTCCCCAGATAAAATCCCCTTGCTCACAGAACTGAATTTTCTTAATCCATCGATTGACCAAATAGTCTAAATCGTTTTCCGTAAATTCTCGAAGAAACTGCTCACGGTCGGCATTTAAGGCCTTGAGTTCGTCCCGGAGGGAATCAATGAACGCTTTCGTGTGATCTTCAATCCGAATGTTGTGAAATCCGGCTGTTTCCAGCGCTTGGCCATAGGTGTCTAAATCTTGAAGATGATAGTGGCAATGACCCAAATACGTAATAAACGATTCCGCTAGAGGTCCCTTCCCTTTACAGAAGTCTGTAATAAAGAGCTGTCCGCCGGTTTTGAGGGATGCATACACATTCTTCCAAACAAGGTGCTTTTCCGCGATATATAAGATACAGTCTCGGGTCCAGGCTAAATCGAACGTATCTTTCGGAAGGACAGCGGTTCGGATGTCCGCCTGTTGGAATGAGACGTGAGGAAGTTTTTTTCTTTCTATCCGCGCAGTACTGATATCGACCATTTCCTGGGAAAAATCCAAGCCGACCACATCTGCACCGTAGTGCTCGGCAAGATAAAATGAGGCTCCACCTAAGCCGCTGCCAATGTCGAGAATCTTCATTCCTTCCCGCATCTGAAGCATCGAACAAAACGCCTCAACGGATTCAATCCCGCCAGGGCTTTGGAAGCCTTCTCCGTACATAAATTCAGACCGCAAGATACTTTGCTGGGAATAGCGATTGGCTTCTTCTTCGGGTTGAAGCTCTTGTCCGTCAGGATGTGTTAATTGAGTCGTCACGGTTATGTCCTTCCCATCTCAGTATTTTCTGGCAAAAATGAAGGTGGTTTGCCCGATACGTTTTCGTCGTTTTTCTCGTTCGTTTAAATATTCGACGATGCTTCCATCTTCATTCATGGTGCGTATGCGCTCCAGGGTCTGATGTAATTCTCCTTCTGACAGCAAGGCCCAGGTGGAATCACCGTCACGGAAGGATTTCTGTAACGGTCCTTTGGGGTCAAAATAGGATGGTCCCTGAAGGATCTCGTGGAGCGGCACGATGATGCCTTCTTGTTGAAAACCTGCGATGCGCAACATCTCCAGCGTGAGGTCTATGGATGGGATACGGGCTGCCATTTTGTCTACGGTCTTAGGAAAGAGATCTGCCCACCAAAACCCATCAAGAAGTTGTTGTCGGCTGCACGTATTGAATACCAATACCCCTTCAGGATGGAGAACACGATAGGCAGAGGAAATCATGGCCTGCACGTTGGGGAATCCGTCTGTCTTCCCAGGGTCATCCAGGTGGTGAATGACTTGATTGCACATGATCCCATCGAAGAAATCGTCAGGATAGGGAAGATTGAGCAAACTTCCGTGGTCAAATTTCGCATGAGAGCCATTGCCGAATTTGCTTTGAGCCTGAGCTAACATCCCTTCATTAATTTCAATGCCATGACAGGTCCCAACCTTGTCATGAATGGCTTGAAGATAATTGCCCGTCCCACATCCAGCGTCAAGGATGGTTTGTTCATGTAAGGGGCGAGTGTTGGTAGCAGCAAAACAACCCAAAATGACTTCCAATCCAATCGGCTGCCTCGTGGTGTCATACGAGTGCGAGGTGACGGAATAATTTTCGTAATCGGTGGAAGTGTTGAGAGTTTCTGAATCGAGTGGCTTCATCATATTCCTTATATTCCTTTTCCCTCACCTTAGAGTTTCTGCCCAAGCCCTTTGATAATCTTCAAATGAATCCACCTCCATCCACCCTTTGTAGGTTGGCACGCACTGCACATCGTGCCCTCGGTCAATGAGTTCCTGGATAAGATCGGTGAGTGAAGCTTGCGCCAATAAGCCGGATTCATGAAAACCCTTCGACTGGGTATTTTGGTTGACGTCCTTGTAGATCTCTTTGAAGGCCTTGATGCCTTGTTCGGAGAACATGGCGATACCGATGAACTCCCCATGGGCCTCCTCATGTGAGAGATTTCGGCCTATTTTTGTGATTTGATTCCCTTCGCCCTGATCGATATATCGATAGCTTATGCCTGGTGATGTTTTCAATTGGACCAAGTTCGGTTGAAGATTCAGATCTGGAAAATGTTTTTGGTGATCATGCCAGGCCATGTCCACCACGAGAGAAATATCAGCCGGGCTTTTTAGCAGCTTTTGCAGGAGTGGTGTGTCAAAAATAATGTCGCCATAGAGGAGAAGACATCGGCCCTTCATTTCGTTCTCGGCGCAAAAGAAGGTGAAGAGGTCTCCAGTCTCTTCATACCGATCGTTATCGTAGTAGCGAATATTGGGAAGCGTGATGGCTTCTTTTTTATAGCCACGAATGAGCGCAATCTCTTTGATATTACATTCATTGAGTGTTCCGATCTGTCGCTCCAAAATAGTTTTTCCCTTCACATCTAACAGACATTTTGGTTTGTCCTGAATGAGAGGAAGGAGCGATTTTTCAAAACCAGCGGCGGCGATAATCGTCGTGATGCGTTCACCGTCTGGAGTGAGAAACCGGCGTTCGTCCTCCTTCATTTTGGAAACGCCAACCAATTCATAGACTTCATCCAATGCGACGATTTCGTCCTTCACGGCATGGGGCATTCCTTTATCGATAAGCTGTCGTAAGGTGTCTCGCATGGCCCGAATAGCTGATCGGAGAGCCTGATTGGCAAAGATGGCGACCTTGAATCCAGCCTCCTCAAGTTCCTTGGTCGTCACATCTCCGTATATCGTGGGTACGGCGACTAAGGGAATGAGTCCTTGGCAGGCTTGAGCCACATCCCGGAGTTCGTCAAAGGTTGGGGATTTTGAATGGATGAGAATGGCATCTGCGCCGGCTTCGGCATAGGCGTGAATGCGCTTCAAGGCTTCTTCCTTTCCCCAGCCAGCAATCAGCGCTTCTGTCCTGGCGATGACCATAAAATCTGAGACCTCTTGAGCGGCCTTGGCCGCCTTGATTTTTCCACAATGTTCTTCAATCGAAATCAGTTCACGGCGAACACCTACATAGAAACTACAGCGCTTTGGGAAGACGTTATCTTCAATACAAATAGCGGCAATGCCCGCTCGTTCATGATCGTTCACGGTTCGCATGACATTTAAGGCATTCCCATACCCAGTATCACAGTCCGCGATAATTGGAATGGTGATCGCATCGGCCATGTTCCGTTCCACACCCACTTGTTCCGACAGCGTAATGAAGCTGGCATCGGGGATGCATTTGAGGGTCGCGGAGATCCCGAACCCACTAGCCCACACCGCGTCAAAGCCAGCTTGTTCGATGAGTTTCGCGCTCAACGCGTCGTGCGCTCCTGCCACTTTAATGATGCCGGGTCGCTGAAACAGAGCTTTCAATTTAGAAGCATTGTGCATAGTCATTCCTCAATGAGTGTTGAAACGGTTACACGAAGATACACTGGACCGTCTGGGGAAAACTCACCCTCTTCTTCCGCTAGAACCCTAAGAGGTCATTTTCGAGAATACCGGCTCCCTAACTTCAGTGAGCCCTTGCTGTATAGTGGAGAAACGGGGAGGGGACTCGTCGATGCCAGCACTTGACATTGCGGTAGCAGGTGAAGAACTAAGACCTCCCTAACCTTGGATCCCAGTCGAATGTACTACTTTTCTGCACCGCAATCAACAAATCGGGCGTACGTTAGATTTCCAAAGGGCTTGACAGCCAAAGCACCGTCGATCGTTATGAAAGAATAAAAACGTAAATAATTGAAAAAATTGCAAAATATCAGATTAGTCGTATGGTGCAAGAGAAATGATATTACGGAACTGCTCATTCCACGTGAGAGTCGTAGATGGCAAGAAAAATGGACAGTGATTACCTTTCGGGCGAATGGGAGCCACCTTTGATTGGGCAGGGAGGAGGGCTTTTCTGGTGGTGAATAATCAATTCATCGACTACGTTTCCGCAGTTCATGCAACGGCAAGCTACAGTCATGAGCGGCTCACAGGTTCCACCCAAGTCAACGAAATCTTCTTTTACCAAGTATACCCTCCGCATCGGATACACGCATTCCGTTGACTGGCCATGCTCCGTTCGGAATTTAAGTAGAATTTCATTCCTCCCTCGCTCTTTTATTTTCAAAAAGTAATGAATCCTGGTCTACACTCGCCCGAGGATCCACTTTTACCCCTATACTCCAACGGGGCACACTCCCTTAGCCAACCAGAAATTAGGAAGCCTGGCATCCCTAGGCCCAAAGGGTGATCTGTCATGGAATTTATCCTGTCGAGAATTGTGCAGTTGAATACCCACCTTAGTGAGTACATAAGGTGAATGATTCAAACAGCTTCATAACAAGGCCCCTCTTGGCTGTCAATCCGCTGTTTGTCAGTGCGCGGCCAGCTCCTGGAATCATTCAGGAACGATATTCTTTACCCACTTATTAACTATTTCTGGATGGTTCGCCACCCACTTTCTAGCCACCTCAACAGGATCTCGTTTTTCCAGCACCATTTGAGCAATCCATTCGCCTACCATATCAGAAGAGAAGGCCACCTGATTGAAAAATTGTGCGACCTTGGGCGTACGGGTGATGAGGGTTTGAGAATACGCAATATACACACTGGCATCTGGCCATGCACAGGTAATGCGGCTCTTTTCGTACCAATCGAGGTCATCTTTTGGTTGGTACATCTTCCAGCAGCCCTTGGGGTTATAAAGCGGGTCATCCTTCTTGCTTTCCATGGCAAACCCGTCGAAAGGAGGCTCTTCAAGCTTCACCAAGTCGTACTTGGTGTGAATCCATTCGGGGGTCCAGGAGTAAAAAATAATCGGTTTCTTTCTTGAATACGCCGTTTTCAGGTTAGCCTGGAACACCGCGACCGGTACTTCTATGGATTCAAAGAACTGTCCGTAGCCATAACTTTTTGCCTTCACATTCTCCACATTGGTAGATGCCCATCCAGGTGCGCCAGCCCAAAACTCCCCTTTACCATTTCCATCGGTGTCGAACAATTTTGCAATCTCAGGACTGGAGAGGTCTGTGACGGCCTTCACCCCGTACTGGTCCTGAACGTATCTGGGAATGAACAGCCCCTGGCCCCCATGGTAAGGGTTCAGATTGACCAGGACCGTTTCCCGTGAACCCGGCGCAATGTATCGGTTCCACTGCCCGGCTTGGTTCGGCATCCAGAAGTCCGGATGAACATCGATGCGACCATCCCCCTTGTCCATGGCCATGAGAATCACAGGTTGATCAGCCAGAACAAGTTCCACCTCGATGCCCAATTTGGTTTCAAGTATAGTTTTGAGAACGTGGGCAATCGCCAGTCCACCATCCCAGGTCAATTCACCAATGACGACCCTTTCCTTGATGGTGGGATCGGTGCATGTGAGGGTGCTAACGGCTAAGAGAAGTATAAGCAAAGGAGAGAGTCTCTTCAGGACCCCCCTCTCCAATGTTGGAGGGCTGATCAACCTCTTTGTATTCCTTTCTGAGATCCTTGCACTATTCGATCAAGGACCATGGCGAGGATGGCAATGGCGAGGCCCGCTAAAATGCCGTTTCCGGCTCTCCACATGCTGAAGGGCGAACAACACGTCGTATCCCAACCCGCCTGCCCCGATCAAAGGCAGCCACGACCACCATGGACAGGCTCATCATGATGGACTGATTGATGCCGGTCATGATGGAAGGAATGGCCAGGGGAATCTCCACCTTGAACAGGAGCTGGCGAGGGCTGGCGCCGAACGCTACCGCAGCCTCCCGAACCGAGTCAGGAACCTGCATGATACCTAAGTGCCGTCAACCGGATCAAGGGCGGCATGGCAAACACAATCGTTGCCAGAATGCCCGGCGGTTTCCCAATAGAGAAGAAAGCCACAGCCGGAATCAGATAGACAAAGCTAGGGATGGTTTGCATCATATCCAAGATAGGGCGGAGAATGGTATAAAGCCGCCTATTTTTGGCACACCAAATTCCCAATGGTGCACCCAACACAATGCAAAGACACATGGCTGCACCAACCAATGAAAAGGTGCTCATGGCCTTTTCCCAAAAGCCAAACAGCCCAACGTAGAGCAGAGCCAGGCCACTCAACATCGACACGGTGGGCCCAGCCATGCGCCAGGCCAGCAGCATGATAAGAAGAAAGGTCACAGGCCATGGAGTCCCCACGAACAGGAGGTCCAGAAAGTTCAGAACGGTCCGGATTCCAAATGTGATCGAGTCAAAAAAAGTCTCCAGGTGTATGACCATCCAGTCCACCATGTTGTCCATTGCCCCGGCAGTTTTGAGTTTAATGAAACGGGTTGTAGGGAACTTCTCAAGAAATTCTACGACTTGAGGTGCACTAAAACGGTAAGCCGTCAGCGGATAGATGATGGTCAGGAGACCCAGACCTGCGAGTCCCGATTTCCAACTGGTTCCCGTCGGAATATGGCGATGGCTTCTCCAGTGCATGAAAGCCCGCAGGTATGCCCAGTTGGCCACCAGACCCGTCACGGCACGGAAAGCGATTAGGAAGAAAAGACCGAGGAAAAGAGGGGTGCCACCACGGCTTGTTGTGATCATGCCTCCATGACTTGAGGCCCAAAGAACTCGGGCGATCATGATCAACCCAATCACATCCCCCAAGGCAGCAAACCAAAACACTATCCAGAGGTTCCGAGTTGCAGCCCAGAGGGGCCCGCCAAGGGCCGCGGCCCAGTTGAGACGGACCCCAGCAAAACTCTGTTGGGAAATTCGCTCGAACTGACGCGCATAGTAGCCAGCGTTTGGTCCAACCCATTTCTCGACCAGTTCCATACTGTTGGGTTTGGGGTTAGCACTTGGGGGCACCGACTCATCGTTGCCTTCTGTCCGAACTTTACTCGCCATAGTCTTTCTCCCCTTGAATGCCGCGTAACAGGTTGCGTTTGGTGACGATACCAATGGGTTTTTTGTCCTTCAGAATCAGAATTGGCCCGTCAGTGTCCACCGAGAGATTGATCAGCTCGTTGAGGTCTGCTTCTGGAGAGGCGGTAGGAAGGCAGGAGAGAGTCCTCTCCGGTGGTCTCGTGATATGTTTCAATGGGATTGCATGACCGTGTGGGCGCGGACAAGGGTCAGCCGTGAGATACCTTTCACAAACTCCGCGACGTAGTCATCCACGGGTTTAGTCACGATTTCTTCCGGTGTGCCGATCTGCACCAGGACACCGTCTTTCATAATAGCGATCCGGTTGCCAAGCCGGATTGCCTCATCGAGATCGTGGGTAATGAACACCGTCGTTTTCTTCATCACCGAAGAAAGCTCCAGAAACTGCCCCTGGAGCTGCCGTCGAATGAGTGGATCAAGAGCGCTGAACGGCTCGTCCATGAGCAGGATGTCAGGATCTGCTGCCAAAGCCCGCGCCAGCCCCACCCGTTGCTGCATGCCACCCGACAACTCGGTAGGGCATTCGATCCTCCCAACCATTCAGCCCGACAAGATCGAGCATCTCCGCAGCAACTGTGTACCGCTCCGGTGTAGAGATTTTCCGCAGTTCGAGGGCAAAGGCCACGTTGTCCCGAACCGTTCGGTGAGGGAGAAGGGCCGCATTTTGAAATACCATCCCAATGGTTTCCGAACGCAATGTGCGCAAACTCTTGGCATCCAAGCTCCCGATGTCTTGTCCGTTAATGAGGATGTGGCCTTGAGTCGGGTCAATGAGACGGTTGATGAGGCGAAGGAGTGTGGATTTGCCGCTTCCAGAAAGACCCATGATGCAGAAGATCTCGCCCTGGAAGACCTCAAAGGAGGCATCGGCCACAGCGACTACGTTCTGAAAACGATCAAGGACTTCAACTTTGCCGAGCCCTTCATCCCGAACTGCTTCAACTGTCTTACAGGCTTGTTCTCCAAAAATCTTCCAGACCTTTTTGCATTCAATGACGTTTTGGCGCATTTTTCTCTCTTGGAAGAACCTGCAAATCTTGTTGTCGGGTACTTCTCAAGTTATTGGATATTAGGGCTGACCAAGTGACTTTGAAGAAATTGGGTAGGTTACAAAGAGAAAGATCTATCAGGGTCTGTTGAACAATAATAATGACAGGAACACAAACATATTTATGTTCCCGCTCCCACCTTATGACGGGGACACAAACATATTATGTTCCCGTTCCCAGCCAATAGACGATTCACCGCCATGACCCGGAATGACTAGCGTGTCTTCCTTCAAAGAATACAACCGTTCCCGAATGGATCGAGTAATGGCTCGACCATCACCACCCCATAAGTCCGTTCGACCAATTCCTCCTCGAAAAAGCGTATCCCCCGAAAACAGAAGGCCTTGCTCTTCAAAGTAAAAACAGGCCGAACCTGGAGTATGCCCTGGCGTATGGATCACTATTCCAGAATACGGACCCACGGCTAGTGCTTCGTCATCAGAAAGCCATTGATCCGGCGGAGGAACAGGAGCGTAGGGAACGCCAAACATCTGGCATTGAATCTCCAGCATGTTCCAAAGATCATGATCCTGTGGATGAAGGCATAGTGGCGCTCCAGTCGCTTTTTTGATATGCCCTGATGCTAAAATGTGATCGAGATGCGCGTGGGTATGCAAAATGGCGCAGACCGTGAGACCTAAGGACTCAATTTCCTCAAGAATGCGTTCCGGATTTCCACCAGGGTCAACTACCACCGCCTGTTTCGTATCGGCATCTCCAACAATGGAGCAATTACAGGAAAGCGGAGGAACAGGAAAAGTTTTTCGTATCAATGAGGGCATGAATCACTCCTTCTTGTATTCTTCTGATCTGCCTCAATGACGGAGCATACCATGACTCAGCAATATTTCCGATCGACTCTTCTGCCCATTGCTATGCCTCCACCTTTGCCCATATTTCTATCTGGCATGATCACTCACCAACAATGAATATGAGATTTTAATAAAAAGATGCCAGTATTCTTCAATCCTGTCATTCAATTTCACTAATTGAAATAACAGACGATTAAGCATAGACTACCTAGTAAAAGGTACCCATTTGCAACGCTCATCACTCAGTGCATCCTTTTTCACAACGCTGCTCCAGTGAAAATGCCAGGATTACGCCCGCTCTTAACATCCCAACCAATTTTCAAGATGAATTCATTTTTGACTCGAGTATTCAAGGCCCTCGGAATTGCCTTTTGTCTTCTAGGCCTCACGGCATGTCCTCAAGAACAAACCGCACTTCAAGGCGAAGTCATTCAGTTAAAAAAACAGACTGCTAAATTGGAGTCAGTGATTCAATCTCTACAGGAAGGCAACAAAGTTCTACGACAACAAATCGATCGTCTGAACCAGGAAGCCAGGGAGACCGAAGCCTCTTACGAAAACAAATTACAAGAGGCCCAAAGCCACATCGCACAACTGGCCAATACCCCTAAAAGGGACCTGGATACCATACAAGCATTGGAACAGAAGAATAAAAAGCTGGCAGGAGAAGCCAAATGGTTACGCAGCCAACGAGAGCAGATGCGAAAATCCCTTGTCATGAAACAAATTGGCGGCCAAACCCATGAGCTGCCATTTACGTTTGCCACCGTCTCAACCATCATGGAAGATGCCTTAACAAAAAAATGGTTATACGGTTCTGACCACCATGCAGACTGACAATAAGGCCGTGTATATAACAGACCGAAAAACCTCTCTCCCGCCATCCCTTGAATTATCCGGTTTCCGGAACCAATATCTTGCCATGATCGAGAAAGGACCCGCCGACCACACAACTTTGTGGGTCCGGGCGGAATTTGAAAAAATCTCCAGAAACGGGAATATCTATACGGCCCCACAAGCAGAACTTGCCGACATTGAAATGCGCCTCATTGAAGAAATCCACCAAACTCTTGCCAGGGCAGCGCAGCT
>PVMK01114159.1_pt1 | contig 12193 bp, 11 predicted proteins | sample 1853481 | NCBI WGS metagenome assembly PVMK01 (sample SAMN08533507, study PRJNA380276) | Marine sediment metagenome, whole genome shotgun sequencing project. | reverse complement strand
AGAGGGATCTTCTGCCGATCGTCGAAGGGACCCACGTCAACACCCGCTACGGCGTGGTGCGCACCGACCACGTCCTGTTTATTGCCGCCGGCGCATTCCACGTCTCGCGACCGGCGGATCTGATCCCGGAGATGCAGGGGCGGTTCCCGATCAGGGTCGAGCTGCAGTCGCTCGGCGCCGACGAGTTCGAGCGTATTCTCACCGAGCCCGAGAACTCGCTCATCCGCCAGTACACCGAGCTCCTGGCGACCGAAGACCTCGAGCTGCGTTTCACCGACGAGGCCGTGAAGACCATCGCGTCGATGGCGGCGGAAATCAACGAGGGGGTGGAGAACATCGGCGCTCGACGCCTGTACACGGTCCTCGAACGCCTCCTCGAGGAGTTCAGCTTCTCGGCCCCGGAACGTGCCGGTGAGGTCGTCGAAGTGAGCGCGGAGATGGTGCAGGAGCGTCTCGGCGATCTCGTGGGCGACCGCGACCTGGCGCGCTATATTCTCTGAATTAGGAATTAGGAATTAGGAATCAGGAATGCCGAACATTGGGTCACCCACTCCAAGACGAGCGCTTGGCGCAGCAGATGGATGGGAGCTCAAAACTAAAAACTCAAAACTTAGCCCGCATATCTCACCACGTCGCGTCGCGAGGCCGGCGAGATGTCGTGAGATGCGGCGTTTTCGACCTGAGGGGCGCGGAGTCGTACTTGACAGTCCGTCGAGCACCCCGAAGCGAGAAAACGTCGCAGATTGCGGCATATCGCCGGCCGTAGTAGCGAGGTGGTGAGATATGCGGGTTAGAACTCTTACCCCCATCACATTCGCCTTGTTGATCGTCCTGTCTGGTTGCGGGAAGGAGGGTCCGCCGCTGCCGCCTGAGATCCGGGTTGCAGAGCGGACATCCGATCTGACCGCCTTTCAAGAGGGTGACGACGCAGTTCTGCAGTGGAGCTATCCGTCGATGACCACCAACGGCAAGTCGCTGACCGCTATCGAGTCGATCCAAGTATGGCGCGCAACGTTGCCGGCGGGCCAGGAGCCACCACCGCCGGTGTCGGCTCAGGATCGCCAATTGCGCCGCCAGCTCCTCGAGGGCGAGGGTGAGGTGATCCGGGAGTTCTCGCCCGATGAACTCGCGGCGATCACTCGTGGTTCGGCCCTGATCTTTCGCGACGACCTCAGCGAGTGGCGACAGTCGGAGGGGGCGGAGGTCTCCTCGCCGGTCCTGTGGTACGGCGTGCGCACAATCTGCTGTCGGAAACGGGCGTCGGCGCTGTCCAACATTGTGCGGCTCGAACCCCAGGTGCCGCCGCCGCCGCCCACCAACCTTGAGCTCGAAGCCAGCACGGATGGCATCGACGTTCGTTGGCGGCAGAGCGATGATCTCGCGACCTTGGTCGAACGATCAGCCGACGGCGCCACTTGGACTGCAGTCACCAAGGATCCGGTCAAGGGCGGTGAGTGGCGCGACGCGAAGGCTGCTCAGAGCCGAAGTTGGAGCTACCGGCTACGGTCGGTGCGGAGGATCGAGGGTGGCGGCGAGGTGGTTGGAAAGCCGTCTCCACCGGCCCGCATCGATCATCCCGACACCTACCCGCCGGCAATGCCCGAAGGCGTGGTCTGTTTGCCCGAGGGCTCTCAAGTTCGGGTGCGGTGGCAGGCGGTGGCGGGTAAAGTGACCTACCGCGTCTCACGACACGAAGGATCTGGACCGGCCCAGGTTCTTGCAGACGGTCTCGAGGTGGTGGAGCTGACCGATCCTTCGCCCCCTCTCGGAACGCTGCGGTACGTGGTGGTGGCGGTGGACAGCGCGGGCAATGAGAGTGTAGCGGTCGACTGCACGGTGGTGATGGGCGCCGTGCCGTGAGGCCACGTCTTTTCAAGGCAGAGGGCGCCGGTAACGACTTTCTGCTCGGGATTGGTGAGTGGGCCGACCGTCTGGCGCAGGATTCAACGTTTGTCCGACGCATTTGCGATCGCCGGCTCGGTATCGGCGCCGACGGGGTCATTGCCTTGTTCACAAAGGCGCGGGGGCAGGTTCGCCTCGATTACCGAAACGCCGACGGCGGCGAGGCGTCGTTTTGCGCCAACGCCACCCGCTGCGCCGCGCGCGCCGCAGTCGAGCACCTCGACCACCCATCGCATCTTGTCGTCGACACCGGGTGGGGCTCGATACCCGCCGAGGTTGAGGGGCCGGAAGTCACGCTCGAGCTGCCGCCTCCCTCGACCCCACCGGTGCGATCCGCGATCGATAGCTTCGGGTCGCTGGGAGATTTTCAGCTTCTCGAGGTAGGGGTCCCGCACCTCGCGGTGGCGACGCAGAGCCTCGCGGATCTCGATCTTGGTGCGGTGGCGCCGTCCCTTCGGATCCATCCGGCCGTGGGCCCGGATGGCGCCAACGTCAACTTCTACGAGATCGATGCCGATGGCGTTGTTCAGGTACGGAGCTGGGAGCGCGGAGTCGAGGGCGAGACCCTGTGCTGCGGCTCCGGGCTGGTGGCGGTGGCGCTGCTCGTCATGGCGGCGCAGGATCTTCGGCGGGTCGTGCTGGTACCCGCATCTGGCGACCGGTTGACGGTCGAGGCCCTCGGCGAACCGCCGAGCTGCCCGACCCGCTTCACCGGCCCGACGCGCTTTATCGCCGAGATCGAGCCGTCCGATGATCTCCTGCGCGTCCCCTAGGTCGTTCCGGCTCTCGGTTCTGTTCGTTTGGGTGCCCGCGTCTGTGCTTGTGTTCCGGAGGGGCACTACCGCGAGAGGATGCCACGCCGATGCGCGATCCGTTTTCAAGACGCTAGGCGCTCCCCGTGAGGTGCCAGGCACGCCAACATGACGTTGAGGACAACGTCATGTTGGGATGCCAGGCACCTCCAATGAACGCGCCCCGCCACGCCGACTGAGGCTACCCGGCGAACGAACCAAACTGCGGGACGGCAAATTCGAAATTCGAAATTCGAAATTCGAAATTTTCTCGAGGTGGGTGGGGTGTCTAACGCAACGTCCTCACGCCAGAACCCGCCAGCCAATGGCGAGGACGGCGGCGGCGAAGTAACCGGCGAGGAGGTCGTCGGCGACGATGCCGATGCCACCGGGTAGCTGTTCTAAGGTGCGGATGGGCCACGGCTTGACGATGTCGAAGAACCGGAAGAGGAAAAAACCTGCCACGGCAAAGACCGCCAGGTGGATGGGGTTTTGAAGCGGCACGAAGGGCAGAGCGACGAGGTAGGTCAGCCACTGTCCGGCGATCTCGTCAACCACGATCGATCTGGGATCCTTTTCGTCCCTTCGCTGAGCCTCGACCTCCGACGCCCAGGTTCCGAGCGCGGCGGCCACGAACAATCCGATGGCTGTGATCGCAATCCGCGCCCTGGTGGTGGGGAGCGCTGCACAGGCGCCCCACCAGAGAAGGCACGCGGGTAACGAGCCGACTATGGTTCCCGGCGCCGGGATGCGATCCCCGAGTCCTCCGATCGTGGCGATAGCGTGTGCGAGCCGAGCGTTGTTGGTCATCCTTCCCCTCCACTGGTCAGGACCGTGATCAGTTTGTTGTGGAATCCCCCAAAATCGCCCGAGGAACAGCCTACCACGACGTCTCCCTCGACGACGACCTTAGCGAGGATGCCGACTGGATCCTCATCCTCGGCCGGCATCAGCGTCACCACACCCTCCCTGGTCAACCTGTCGGCGAGCGCTGTACGATTCAGGAGCTCGCTTTCGTCGAGACGGTCGCGGTGGTACGGCGCCGACACCATCACGACGTCTGCGCCGGCCAACGCCTCGAGATAGGCGTCCTCGAACGATCGTCGTGCAGCGGTGAGCGACCGCGGCTCGAAAGCGATGATCAGCCGGCGATTCGGCCACCGTTGGCGCGCCGCGGCAACAGTCGCCTCGATCGCCGTCGGGTGGTGGGCGAAGTCATCCACCACGGTGACTCCTGAGGCCTCCCCGACCACTTCCATCCGTCGTGCGACGCCAGGAAAACCGGCCAGGGATCTAAAGGCAGTTGCCGGAGGCGCGCCGGCGGTGATGGCGGCGGCGACGGCCATGGCGGCGTTTTGTAAGTTGTGAAGCCCGGAGTGGTCGAGCGCGAGTTGAAACCGCTCCCCCCGCCACTCGACGTCGGCCACACTGCCTTCCGGTCTGCCCGTCCAAGCCGTCATTCGGAGGTCGCAGTCGGCATCCGGGCCGACTTTGATCAGAGGTGCGGTGGCGTCGCGGCACGCCGCGAGAGCGCCCTCGCTCCACGCATTGGCGATCACTGCCCCGTCGCGGGGAACCTGAGCTGAACCGGCGCGAAAGGCGGTCAGGACTGCGTCGAGATTCGGGTACAGATCCGCGTGGTCGTACTCCACCGGACCGACGAGAAAAATCTTCGGCCGGTAATGTAGAAACTTCGGTCCACGGTCGAAAAAAGCGGTGTTGTACTCGTCGCCCTCGATGACCAGGTGGGGACCGCTGCCGAGGCAAAATCCCCGCGGGTTCCAGCGCGGCATGCCGCCGATCAGGTACGACGGCTGCATTCCCGCCTGCTCGAGAATCCAGGCCAGCATGGCGGAGGTCGTGGTCTTGCCATGCGTGCCCGCCACCACAAGGCTCTGTGGGCCGCGGGCCAGGACGTAGTGAGCGACGGCCTCGGCCTGGGAAAGATGGGGAAGATGACGATCGAGGACTGCCGCCACCTCAGGGTTGTGGCGAGGCACCGCGTTGCCGATGATGACCCGGTCGAGATCGGAGGGAATGAGCGCGGGGTCGAAGCCGATGCGTGCCGTAATCCCGAGCTCGGCGAGCAGGGTGCTCATCGGCGGATAGAGCTGCGAGTCCACCCCTTCGACCCGATGCCCCGCCTCATGGAGAAAGCCGGCCAATGGCGCCATCGCCGTACCGCCGATCGGAAGGAAGTAGAGAAAGTCGTGAGAACCGCCGTATAAGTTCTGCAAAAATGCGCCCCCCTGGGTTGCTCCGCACCGGACCCACCCTTAAGATTGTCGCTGTTTGTGGAGAAGATGACAAGGAGGACAGGAGATGACCAAATACCGATTCGTGCTCTTGACCGCGGCCTCGCTGGTCGTGTTTGCGGTGGCGGCCGGCGCGGTCGCGAATGCGGCCGACGGCCCCAAGCTAGTGGTTCCCGAGAAGATCAAGGACATGGGCGTCGTGGCTCAGGGAGAGGTGCTCGAGGTCGACTTCGCGCTCGTCAACGAAGGCGATGAGACTCTCGTGATCAAGGCTGTTCGGCCGACCTGTGGCTGCACCGTTGCCGATTTCGATCGTGAGATTGCCCCTGGCAAGACCGGCTACGTCAAGGCAAAGCTCGAGACCCGCGACTTTTCAGGACCGATCTCGAAGTCGATTCTGATCATGACCAACGACCCCCAGGACCCGACCATGACCGTGGTCATCAAGACTGACGTCCACCCATACGTGGAAGTGCTGCCGCGCCCCCTGGTGCGTTTCAACGCAGTCCTCCACGAGCCCATGAATCAAAAGGTCACCGTGGTTGCCGGAAGCGACGACAAGGACTTCAAGGTCACGGGCGTAAAAAGCAGCGTTCCGTTCCTGATTGCCAGCGTGCGTCCGCTGCCGTCAGACGCACTGATCGCAGGCAAGTCGCCGCAGCAGTACGAGGTTTCGTTGTCGATGAAGGACGATGCGCCGGTGGGACCGGTTAACGCCGTGCTCGAGATCGAGACCAATCATCCAAAGGCCAAGGTGGTACCAGTCAAGGTCTTCGGCGTGGTGCGTGCCCTCCTGCACGTGACGCCTTCCCAGATCCAGTTCGGATCGGTGTCGGCCAAGACACAGCCAGGCCGAAATCTCATCGTGGTCAACAACCGTACCGGCAATGTTCCGGTGAAGGTGACCGGGGCCACGGTCAACGACGCCGCCTTTGCGGCCGAGGTCGTGACCATCGAAGAGGGCCGGCGGTACCAGGTGACCGTGACCGTCAAATCCAACGCCAGTCCCGGCCCGCGGGATGCGGTCCTCACTCTGAAGACCACCGACACCGAGTTCCCGAAGATCGAGATTCCGGTGCGGGCGAATATCAGTTAAGAGTTAAGAAGTTAAGAGTTGAGAGTTGAAACGCCTCAGCCCCTCCAAGTCGTACGTGTTCGGGGTTAGGGAGTTAGGTTCTCACGCCTAACGCCTGACCTCCTCACCGGAGGTTTCCTAACTCTAAACTCTCAACTCTGAACTCCTCATCACGATCCTCGATAGCCGAACACACGATCATCATGGAATAGGTAATGCTTCGTACTCTGGGCATCGAAACCTCATGCGACGAAAGCGCGGTAGCGGTTTTGGACCGTGACGGTGCAGTCGAGGCGAATCTGCTGTCCAGCCAGATCACCGTCCATGCTCCGTATGGAGGAGTCGTTCCGGAGCTTGCCTCACGGGAACACCTGAAAGCCCTGCCGTATCTGGTGGAGCATGCACTTGAAGAAGCGCTCGAACCCATCGAGATGGTCGCCGTCACCGTCGGTCCGGGACTGGTCGGAGCGCTGCTCGTTGGGGTGCGGTTTGCTGCGGCTTTTGCCTGGGGGAAGGGCGTCCCGTTGGTCGCGGTGGATCACCTCGAGGGCCACCTCGTGTCACCTCTGCTGGACCTTGACGGTCGGCCGGCACGTCCCGAACCCGAACGCATGCTGGCGTTAGTCGCCTCGGGCGGGCACTCGAGCTGGTACGCGATCGAAAGTGGGAACCGACGATGCCTGGGACGTACCCGAGACGATGCGGCTGGGGAGAGCTTCGACAAGGTGGCGCAGATTCTCGGGCTGGGGTATCCGGGCGGGCCGGCGATCGATGAGCTGGCCCGCCACGGCGATCCGCAGGCGGTACCGCTACCGAGGCCACGGCTCAAGAACGCGCCGTTCGACTTCTCGTTCTCGGGTTTGAAGTCGGCAGCCGTTCGGTGGGTCCACGACCGCGATCTCCGCGGTGCGGGTTTCAGCAGCAGGCGCCGGGAGGTGCGTGATCTTGCGGCTTCCTTCGAGTCAGCCGTAGTGGAACAACTGCTGAGACCGTTGGACGAGTTGGCCGAGCGTCACCGGCCGCAGGCGGTCGCAGCTTCCGGCGGAGTGGCGGCGAACACCTTGCTGCGCGATCGTCTGACGGATTGGGGTGCACGACACGGGGTTGAGATCCTGTTGCCGGTACGCGCGCTAACCACCGACAACGGTGTCATGATCGCCCATGCTGGACAACTCACCCACCAATCGGGACGGGTGGACGATCCTCGCCGCGTCGATGCCCGGGGGCGTGAAGTATGGCAGCCTCCGGGGATGCGCAAGCAAGCAGATCGGCTAAGATCTCGAGAGATGGGAGAGGATTGATGAAGAAATCGGTCGCGCGCGAGTACTACGAGGCCATTCTGGTGGCATTCCTCCTCGCACTCTTCGTGCGCACCTTCGTTTTCGAGAACTTCAAGATCCCGTCCGGTTCGATGGAAGAGAACCTCCTGATTGGCGATCACCTGGTGGTCAACAAGTTCATCTTTGCGGGAAATGCGGACAGCTTTCTGCATCGTCTCTTTCCCTATCGTTCGCCGCGGCGGGGCGATGTGGTGGTTTTCAAGTTCCCCGAGGACACCCGCCGAGATTTCATCAAGCGGTGCGTTGCGGTAGCCGGCGACACCGTCGAGCTGCGCCGAAAACAGCTCTACATCAATGGCGAGCGGCAGGATGAACCGCAGGTGATCCACAGGGACGCGAGAGTTTACGATGACTCGCCCGCCGTGCCGATTTCGTCCCGCATCCGGGATAACTTCGGCCCGTTCACAGTGCCGCCGGGCACGATCTTCTGTCTCGGCGACAACCGCGATAACTCACTTGATTCACGCTTTTGGGGGCCGGTTCCATTGAGCTACGTCAAGGGACGGGCGGTGATCATCTACTGGTCATACGAGGCCGGCCGGAATGACTGGCAATGGCACGGACTGGGCCATCGACTGAAGCAGCTTGCGGAGGTCTTTTTTAACTTCTTCACGAAGACCCGCTGGGAGAGAGAATTTCGGCTCATTCGCTAGCCCGACAGAAGTGCGGGCAATGATGATAGGATTTTGGAAACGGGAGACGGCCGGTGAGACGACCGGGCGGGGAGGCTGATTCATGAAAAGCTGGCGTTCTCAGCGTGGTGATGTGCCCGTCGGATGCCTGATCAGCGGGGCGGTGTTACTGATTGTGGTCCTGGTGGCGATCAAGGTTGCGCCGGTGATCCTCAACGTGGGCGAGTTCGACAACAAGATCTCAGTGCTCGCCGACCGCGCCAACCGTCGCGAATACAACGACAAGAGAATCCTGGCGGAAATCCTCAAAAAAGCAGAATCGCTCGACCTTCCCGTCTCCAAGAAGAGCGTGAGGATCAAGAGGACCTCGAACAGGATCAAGATCACCGTCATCTACGACCTCCCGATCGACTTCCCCGGCTACACGTTCATCTGGCACAAGGAGCACTTCCACGACCGTCCGTTGTTCTACGGCTGATCGCGGGCCGCAGTAGCGAGGTGGTGAGAAGTGAGGGCTGAAAACCCGGTGAGAATCGCTCAGCGCGCCCGGTCCATCTCTTCGATGATCTTCTGTGCCGCCTCGACCGGGTCGCTCGCGCAGGTAACCGGTCGTCCGACCACCAGGATGTCCGCACCGGCGTCAACCGCCTCGGCGGGGGTGACAACCCGTCGTTGATCGTCGATCGCGCTCACCTTCGGCCGGATGCCGGGCGTCACGATCAAGAACCCGGCGCCGCATTCATCGCGCACTGCCGATGCCTCGTGGGCGGATGCCACGACCCCGTCGAGAGCACAGTCCATGGCGAGTCGCGCCCACCTGACCACCAGATCTTCCGGCCGTTTTCCGAGACCGAGCTCGTCGAGGTCAGAGCGGTCGAGACTGGTGAGAACGGTCACCCCAACCACCTTTGCCGGACGGTCCGGCGATCCTTCGGCAGCGCCCTCTACGGCTGCGGTGAGCATGTCGTGTCCGCCGGCCGCATGTACGGTGAGCATATCCGCGCCGCAGGCGGCACAGTTGGCGGCGGCCCGGCGTACGGTGGCGGGAATGTCGTGCAGCTTGAGATCGAGAAATACCCGCGGCCCCAGGGCCGCAACCTCGCCCACCAGCCCCGGTCCATTGGCAACAAATGCCTCGAGACCGATCTTGAGCCAGCCCACCTCGTCGGACAGGGTGCGGGCGGTGGAGAGGATCCACGATCGGTCGCTGCTGTCGAGCGCGATGCACAGTGAGTCGGATGTGGCCATGAATATCCCTGGAGTCGAGTGTACGGCATCCGGCCGCGGTACCATCAGCCGTGATGAATCGGAGATTATTGGTTGACGCTCTCGGCGCCGGGGCCGCGGCCGGCCTGGTTGCTGAAGCTCTTGTTCTGCGGATGAACCCGGAGGTGGTTCAAACCGTGCGTGGAGTTCTCGTCGGCATGCCCCTGTGGGCCTCGTGGGGCATGCTGATGGTCGGCGTGCCGCTGCTGATTGGGCTCGCGGTTCTCGAACGGTTTCGACCGCGTTCCGATCGGTGGGCGGCGCCTGAGCTCTTCGCGGTGGTCTTTGCCGTGGCTGCGATGCTCAGCACGGTCAACGCCAAGCTCCACACCACGCTTCTGGCGCCAAGCGCTCATCGCGTCCTGCTCCAGGACGCCGTGGCGTGGTCCGTTGCCATCCTCATCGCGCTCATCGGTGGCGCCGCGGTTCGCCGTCTGGGTGGCGGACGCTGGTTGAGGATCGCATTCTCAGTCGTGATGCTCATCCTCCCAATGACGAGGATGACCTGGGCGCCGACGCCTCTTGGACAGTACCTCGAGGTCGCCGCTCGTCCGCTCGGTGAGCCTGCGCGAAAGTTGTTGGTCATCGGGCTCGAAGGTTTGGACGCCAAGGTGTTGCTTGCAGATGCGGCCAGCTCGAGCTATCGCAGTTTTTCGCAGCTCAGGGAGGAGGGCGCAAGGGCCACGATGGTGCCCCATCCGCCGTTTCTTCGATGGGCGCTGTGGACCTCGGCCGCAACCGGAACCTATCCGGGTCGCCATGGGGTCAAGGCACACCGGACATGGGACCTGCCGATGGTGTTTCCGGAGACCCTGCGCCTGCTTCCGTGGACCCCTGAGGGGTCGCGGATGATCCTGCCGTGGGGGCTTGCCAAGCAGAGGTCACCTCCCCCGGCCTCGGTGCCTGCCTTGTGGGCTCGGCTGGAAGCTTCCGGCGTCGCCACCTCGGTCTTCGGTTGGCCTGGATCCTGGGGCGACGACCCGGCGCTGGTTCCTGTGACAGAGCTCGAGGCAGGAACCGCGCTCGAGGCCTCCGGGAATGCCGCGCTCGAAGCCGCGCTCGAGGGAGTTTCCGAGCGCCGATCCGAAATCTGGGCGGCCATCGTGCGTGACCAGGCGCGGATCAACGCCGCGCGTGCGGCGCTGATCGCCGGCGCCGGCGATGTCTGGATCCACCTCGAGACCCTGGCGCTGGCGCGTAGGTATCACGAACCGCTGCGCCTCCGTCACACCCGCGAGCGGCGCTTGCTCGAGCTGGTGATGGAGCTCGTCGATGACCAGCTCGGAACCCTCCTGGGCGCGACTGATCGCGGTACATTGGTGGCTGTCGTGTCTCCCTACGGGCTGGCGCCTCCGGGCGGCATTGAACGGATCAAACGGTTGTTCGGGGGCGGTGAAAATTGGCACACCTCGGCCGAGTCTTCCCCGGACGGTCTCTTCATCCTCCTCGGCGAGGGCGTAGAGCCGGGGCGCCTGGTCGTCGAGGCCAGTTCCCCCGACGTCGCGCCGACCCTGTGCTATCTCCTCGGCCTCCCGGTGGCGCAGTACATGGAGGGGAGCGTGTTGGTGGATGCCGTCGAACCGGAGTTCATTGCCGATCACCCGCTGCGGGTCGTCGATTGATCGTTGAAACGTTCGAACGTTAAACGTTTTAACGATTGGTGAGGTAGGCTTGGTGCGATGAAACTGTCTGTGGTGGTTCCGGTTTTCAACGAGGAGGCGACGCTGGCGGAGCTTCTCTCCAAGGTCTCCGCCGCGCCGCTGCCGGAGACTGTCGGCGAGCTCGAAATTGTGGTGGTGGATGACTGCTCCTCGGATGGTACCTGGGCCAAGATCGAAGGATGGCAGCTGCCCGACCGAGAGGACGGCCGTTCGCTCGAGGTGTCACACCACCGGCATCGGGAGAATCGTGGCAAGGGCGCCGCACTGCGAACCGGATTCGCCGGTGCCTCGGGCGATGTGATCCTGATCCAGGATGCGGATTTGGAGTACGATCCGGTCGACTATCCGGTGTTACTGCAGCCAATCCTCGACGGCCACGCCGATGTCGTTTTCGGGTCACGCTTTCTCGGCGGGCCTCACAGGGTGTTGTTCTTTTGGCATCAACTTGGCAACACCTTCCTGACCTTACTATCGAATAGTCTGACGGATCTCAACCTGACAGACATGGAAACCTGTTACAAGGTCTTCACGCGCGACGTATTCGAACACATCACCCTGGTTTCCAACCGCTTTGGTTTCGAGCCCGAGTTCACGGCCAAGGTCGCGCGTCTCGGGGTGCGGATCTACGAGGTGCCGATCGCCTATCACGGCCGCACCTACGCCGAGGGCAAGAAGATCGGTTGGAAGGACGGGGTGTCGGCGATCTGGTCAATCCTGCGCTTCAATCTTTGGTCGCGACGCTGAGAGCGTCGCTCCCTCAGATTCTCGGCCCCGTGCTCTTCCGTTCCTTTGATGTCTTGGCTATTGTGTGCGAGCTCGATGTATTCAATAGTGGTGAGCGCAGGGCCGAGAATCTGAAATAGGGAGAACAGGAAATGGCGAAACGATCTGTTGTAGTGATGCCGGGGGACGGAATCGGCAAGGTGGTGCTGCCGGAGGCGCTGCGGGTGCTCGAGGCGGCGGGGTTCGACGCGGACTGGGTCGAGGCGGACATCGGGTGGGATTTTTGGATCAGCGAGGGCGATCCCCTTCCGCAGAGAACAATCGATCTCCTGACCCAGCACAAGGCGGCGCTCTTCGGCGCGATCACCTCGAAGCCGAAGGACGCGGCGGCGCAGGAGCTGGCGCCCGAGTTGCGCGCGGCCGGTCATGTGTACTACTCGCCGATCGTCGGTCTTCGCCAGCATTTCGACCTCGACGTGTCGATCAGGCCCTGCATCACCTTTCCCGGCAACCCGCTCAACTTCATCCGCCGTTCGGCCGACGGCGGC
>PVMK01153281.1_pt1 | contig 12194 bp, 17 predicted proteins | sample 1853481 | NCBI WGS metagenome assembly PVMK01 (sample SAMN08533507, study PRJNA380276) | Marine sediment metagenome, whole genome shotgun sequencing project. | reverse complement strand
ATCCTGAATGATTTAATAAATGAAGTCGATCCGCAGATTGTAAGAAAACACTGGGCTGGGGAGCAGGATGTGCTTGATTTGGTCAAAACAATTCTTGCAAATGCGGATAAGATGATTGGCAGCAAGATGTGGAAAAAAATAAGGAAAAGATTTTAACTTGATTTTTCTCTATTATGGGAAGGACTAAGTAAAAACTTAACTTGCTTTAGTCCAGATTTAACTGTTATTCTTATGAGACGTAATACTTAAAAAAACAGAATTGAACTTAGTTAACAATAATGAAAGGGAAAGCAGTATAATATTCTCCACTAGTTTGATAATACCCACCTTTGTTCCGGAGCTTGTACCAAAACAACCACATTCAATATTTAAACCTCTGCCGAGACTTATTGCAATTGCTAAAATGAAAACGACAAGCATTACTGAAATGATTAAAGAATTTTCTTTTACGGATATTCCGAACAGTAAAAATAAACCTGCAATTACTTCAATCCAGGGTAATGTAATTGCAAAAAAGTTAACAAATAAAAGAGGAAGTAAGTCATAATTATTTATTGCATCTGAAAATCCTGCAGGATCTGAAATTTTTAAAATACCGGCATAAACAAAAATAAACCCAACGATAATTCTAAATAAAAACATAAGATATTTATTACTTAAAAAATTATTCATTTTCACTCTCAACAGGATAATTTGCCATCTGCCAGTCAATCCATCCACCGAAAAAAATATATACTTCTTTGTAACCTGATTCAAAAAGCTTATCACCTAATAATATGCTTAAATCACAATCTTTACCGTCACAGTATGCTACAATAGGTACGCTCTTCGGAATTGTATCAAGGATGCTTTTGTATTCATCAAAATCAAGATAGGGAAGGGAGACAGCATTTTTAATATGTCCAATCTCGTACTCAACATAATCCCGCGCATCTATAAACAAAGCGTTTTGGTTGTACAATGAATATGCCTGCTTTAATGTTATGGCTTTTGCTTCATCGAAAACTTCACCGGGATTATTATCGTTATCTTCTGTAATCTCATTTGTAATGTAGGATGTTGTTGAGTCTTCCGCCAAGTTAAGCTGCCGTTCTTCTTTTATAAACGGTATGCCTTTAGGATTAAAATAGTTGATCAATAATCCTAAAAGACTGCTTATAATTATTATAGATAAGAGTGATGTAAAATTGATTTTCAATTAAGATGATATATTGTTTGAAAAAATTATAAGAAATAATATGTCAATTTATTATAATAAAAAGCTCTCATTGCTGAGAGCTTAAAGTACCGAAGGCCGGACTCTCCCGAAGGGATTCCTTAGGAAGAACCGGCACCTATAACCCAAAATTTATTAAAAGAATTTCATCTCAGTACCGAAGGCCGGACTCGAACCGGCACCTGGAGTAAACCAGACCAGATTTTGAGTCTGGCGCGTCTACCAGTTTCGCCACTTCGGCAAGCAAGTCTGCCAATGGAGTTTCTCCCGCCAATGCTGGACCACTTCGGCATTACAAATATTATAAGTAACTGTAGGACTTCACTACTTCTACAAACCTACCTACAATAGGCAGGTTTCTTACTTTAGTAGATGTAAAAAAAACTTCTTTTTATGGAATTATTTCATTTGAAGTTAAAATCAAAAAAGAAGCAAGCCAAACATAAAAAACTTATCATAAGCAATCAATATAAAAGTAGTTAACTCATTAAAAATTAGGCATATAGAGTAATTGATTTCTAAAGAATGTGTTTCATATCAATGCATTTTACTGTAATAAGAAGTTACAATGTTAAGTATGTATAAATCAATTTCATCTAAAAAATGTAAAGAAATAAGTTATTTGAGCAAAATAATTGCTGTTGGCATAAATTTTGGGACATTACCCCATATTAACAAAAGCCATTAGGAGGCAATATGAAAAAAAAGAATTACAAAAAACCAATTAAAGAATCGTTTTATGACGATACTTTCTCTTACTTCAATCTTGAATCTTCTGACAGTGAAGCACTTTATGAGGGGGAAATTGAAATAGAGCAACTGTTAGAAGATTATCACATAGAAGACTTCGACATATCAGAGTTGACTGATAATATTGATGATGAAACGAGCATGAATAACATTTACACACAAGGAGATGATTATAATGCGAGTTCCATCTGACCTTAATTTAAAATTATAAACAAATGAAATTTCGTTAATATAATTTTCGATTTTATTTAGGAGAAAGAATATTATGAGAACTTTCGTTGGTTATGATGGGCATTATGATATATATGACAGCGGTAGAATCATACTTAAATTTGCCGATGAAGTAGGTAAATTTACCGGTAATACTAAAAAATATTCAAATGCAAAAAAAATTAGCAACGATGCTGATAGAAATGGTGTTCTTCACCTGGTTCAGGTAATGCGGGTTTACAAAACAATATTGCAAAGATAACAACCGAATATTTTTATTTCTGTGCTTGCTGTGCTTTTTCTATTTTAGCCCATGTATCGCGCAGGGGAACGATCCTGTTGAAAACTAATCTATCCTTCAAACTATCAACACTATCTAAACAAAAATATCCTAACCTTTCAAACTGAAATCTTTCACCTTTTTCAGCATTACTAAGTGAAGGTTCTAATTTACAATTCTTAATTGTATCCAGCGAATGCGGATTTATCAATTCTTTGAAATCTTTATCTTTATCACTTAACGGATCCTCAACTGTAAAAAGTCTATCATATAATCTAACCTCTGCATCAATAGAATGCCTAGCAGAAACCCAGTGTATAGTTCCTTTAACTTTTTTATTGCTCAATCCTGTTCCACTTTTTGTTTCTGGATCATAAGAACAACGAAGTTCAACTACTTCTCCCGTTGTTGGGTCCTTAATAACCTCTTCACATTTTATTATGTATGCATATCTTAAACGTACCTCTTTTCCCGGTGCAAGCCGGAAGAATTTTTTTGGCGGATCTTCCCGGAAATCATCCTTCTCAATAAAAATTGTTTTTGAAAAGGGAAGCTTTCTCGTTCCCATTGTAGAATCTTCAGGATTATTTATCGCTTCAAGTTCTTCTACTTTTTCGTCAGGATAATTTTCAATTACAACTTTAAGCGGATTAAGTACACTCAGAACTCTGCTTGCCTTTTTATTTAAGTCTTCCCTAATACTATGTTCAAGCAATGATACATCAACAACTGCATTCCTTTTAACGATGCCGCTTTTTTCAGAAAAATTTCTGATAGATTCAGGTGTATATCCTCTTCGTCTCAATCCGGAAATTGTAGGGCATCCTGGGATCATCCCAACCATTTACATAACCTTCTTCTACAAGTTCTAAAAGCTTTCGCTTACTCATAACAGTATAGCTTACGTTTAACCTGGCAAACTCAATTTGTTGCGGTGGATAAATATCAAGAGCTTCAACAAACCAATCGTATAATGGGCGATGATTTTCAAACTCAAGTGTACAAAGTGAATGAGTAATTCCTTCAATAGAATCTGATTGTCCGTGAGCCCAATCATACATAGGATAGATGCACCATTTATCACCTGTGCGATGATGAGATTCATGTCTTATGCGGTAAATAATTGGGTCCCGCATATTCATGTTTGGAGAAGTCATATCAATCCTGGCTCTCAAAACATATTCACCATCTTTAAACTCACCAGCTTTCATTCTTTCAAAAAGATCCAGGTTCTCCTCAATTGGGCGATATCTGTAAGGACTTGCTTTACCGGGTTCTGTTGGTGCGCCGCGGTATTCCTTTATTTCTTCACCGCTAAGAGAATCAACATAAGCTTTACCTTCTTTTAATAAGCTTTTATAGCGTATTCATATAATTGATCGAAGTAATCGGAAGCATAGTACTCTCTGTCTTCCCAATCAAATCCAAGCCACTCTTATATCTTCTTTTATCGAGTCAACATATTCCATTTCTTCCTTTGTAGGATTTGTATCATCGAACCTTAAAGTTGCACAACCCATTATAATCTTCAGCTAAGCCAAAGTTTAAGCAGATAGATTTTGTATGACCGATATGTAAATAACCGTTCGGTTCGGGAGGAAACCTTGTATGAATTTTAGTGTGCTTACCGGTACGCAAATCTTCTTCAATAATTTCGCGAATAAAATTTGTTGGTTTTTTTGATTCTTTATTTTCGTTTTCCATTCTTAATTATTCGCTTACGTTTGTTTTTGGTATACTAATTACTTTTAAGTGCACGATCAATTCGTTCAATCGATTTATCTTTTCCGATTATATACAAAAGATCATAAACACCGGGACCGGTTCCTACTCCCGAGAGTGCTAATCTTACAGGATGTATTAATTTACCTTTGCGATGTTTAGCTCCTCTGCCGTTTTTGCTAAGGCATTTTCAAAATCTTCTTTTACCGGATTACTAAGCTGTGCAATATTATTTCTTAGTTTTGTTAACTGATCCGGCGTATCTTCTTTCCATCTTTTCTTAATAACATTTTCATCATATTCTGTTGGCTCCGCGTAAAAGTAAGTGCAGTTTGTTATGAACTCATTTACAAATGAAACTCTTGGTTTCATAGCTTCAATTATTAAGAGAAGATAATCATCATCTAAAATTTTGTTTTTATAATCAGATTTTGCTAACTCATCTTTTAGCATCAAGAGTAATTCTATCATTCGGTTTACTTCTAAGATGTTCGGCGTTCAGCCAGGTTAGTTTTTCGATATTAAAAACAGCGCCGGCTTTGTGAACTCTTTCAAGAGTGAACTTGTTGATCAATTCCTCCATAGTGAAAAATTCCTGTTCATCGCCTGGATTCCAACCAAGAAGTGCAACAAAATTTATTAATGCTTCTTTCAGAAAACCTTTATCACGATAATCTTCAACTGCAACATCACCCTGCCTTTTGCTTAGTTTCGATTTATCAGGATTCAACAAAAGAGGTAAATGTGCAAATACTGGTTTTTCCCAACCAAGATATTCATACAACAAAACATGCTTTGGTGTTGAAGATAACCATTCTTCTCCCCGAATAACATGAGTTATTTCCCATCAGGTGATCATCAACAACATTAGCAAGATGGTAAGTGGGGAAGCCGTCACTTTTTATTAAAACCTGGTCATCTATATTATTGCTATCAAACTCAACCCGTCCTCTTATTACATCATCAAACAATCTTCTGATCTGGGTTAACATTTAATCTAACAACTTTTGTAACATCGGAATTAAGATTATCATCAATTTCCTGCTTTGAAAGATTAAGACAAAGCTTATCATATTTTGCCTGAGGGTAATTTTTGCTCTTGCTGTTTTTCTCTCAATGTTTTAAGTCTCTCAGGTGTACAGAAGCAATAATATGCCATGTCCTTTACTGATTAACTCTTTAGCATATTTTTTATATATATCGAGTCGCTGAGATTGAAAATATGGTTTGCTCTCACCACCAATTTCTGGCCCTTCATCAAACTCTATACCTGCCCATTCAAGGGTTTTCAAAAGGTTTTCGACTGCACCTTCAACAAATCTTTTCCTATCAGTATCTTCAATTCGTAATATGATTTTCCCGTTTTGATTTTTTGCGAACAAATAATTGTATAAAGCTGTTCTTAATCCGCCGATGTGCAAATAACCGGTTGGGCTCGGAGCGAATCTAACTCTTGGTGATGTTATGCTCATAATTTGTATTTAAATGATTTTCAGCAAATGATAAAAATTGAACAATAAAATTAACAAAATGAAAATTAAAATAGGTGGGTTTATACAATACCGGAAAAATTATTGATAAAGTAATTTATCCTTTTTTCTTGAACTGCGTCTTTCTTCCCTGGTGTAATATTTTACTTTCTGAATAAATTCCAGACTGTCTATCGGTTTCGCGATATAATCGGTTGCTCCTGCTTCGAGGCATTTTTCTCTGTCGCCTTTCATTGCAAAAGCTGTAAGCGCAACAATGGGTGTATTTTTATATTCATCAAGCTGCCGTATCTTTTGTGTAGCTTCAAAGCCGTTCATAACGGGCATTTGCATATCCATTAAAATCAAATCGTACTTTTGCTCTTTTACCGCATCAAGTGCTTCCTGTCCGTTTTCTACAACAACTATTGATTCAAACTTATTTTTTTTCAGCAGCCGCGTAACTATTATTTGAGAATGTTTATAATCTTCAACGAGTAAAATTTTAACTGGTATCTTTTTTCTCTTTAACTTCTTCTGGTGTTGATGGTTCGTCATACCTGTCTATCATCGCACCTACAACATTTTGAAGCTCTTCAATATTTGTACTACTCTTTAATAAAAGGTCTTCAAACAAACCATCAATTTTTTGCAGATCATCAGCATAATTTTCTTTTCCTGTGTAGATAATAATCGGGAGTGTAGCAAAGTTTGGTTTTGATTTTATCAGTTTGATCAAATCAAATCCATCAATCTCAGGCATATCTAAATCAATAATTGCAAGATCCAAATCAATGTTTTCTATCATACCCATAACTTTTGATGAATGAGATTCCGCAATAGCATTTAACCCTGCTTGCTGTACGGCTTCTTTAAGTAAATTTAAAGTAGGACGTCGTCATCCACAATAAGAATATTTGAATCTTTACGAAGTTTGTAATGTGTTAAAACTTCAACAAGGTATTTATAATTTATCGGCTTAACAAAATATTCAACTGCGCCCATCAAAAATGCTTTTTGCTGCTCCGCTTCAACCGAACATATTATAACAGGGTGTTCTTTTTGTTTGCGGAATTTCTCTTAATTTTTGAAGAAGTTCTAAACCACTTGAATCCGGAAGAACGATGTCCATCAGGATTGCAAGAAAAGTATCCTTCTCTACAATTTGCTAATGTTTGTTTGGCGGAGTTAACTATAGTTGGTTCGTAACCCCACTTTTGCAAATAATTACTTAACAATTTTGATGTTGCATAATCATCCTCAATGACAAGCACCTTATTAGTTTTTGATGGTTTTGGCAATCCGCTTATCTGAGTTTCAACCTCGGATATTTTTTCAACTGGGATTGAAATATAATAAGACGTTCCTTTTCCCATAGTGCTTGTAATTTCAATCTCACCGTTTAAATAATCAATGTATCTTTTTACTAAGGTTAAACTTAAACCTGTAGTGTTTCCAATTTTTTGTACTATAAAGTCATTCAATGTAAAGGGCGCAAAAACATTTTCTAATTTATCAGTTGGTATTCCAGAACTTGTATCTGTTATTCTGAAGCTAAGACGATTGTTTTCTGTAGAGAAAGCGGAAACTGTTACTTTGCCTTGCTCTGTGAATCGTACTGCATTATTAATTATATTTAATAAAATATATCTTAGCTTTTGTGCATCAAGACTTAGAGACTCCGGCATACCTTCATCTATATTAACTATAAAATCAATCCTACTTTTATCAACTTTTTCTTCAATCAATCTTAAAATATCTTTAATGAACTGAGAAACATTTACAACAGTAAGAGTAGTTTTACTTTCTCCAATATCCAGCTTTGCAATTTCAATCAGGTCGTTTAAAATTGAAAGGAGATCGTATGCATTTTCTTTTAATGTATCAACATATTCACCCTGGGAAGGAGATAATTTTTCTTCGTTTAGAAGTGAAGCAAAACCCAAAATACTGTTAGTAGGAGTACGCAGTTCGTGTCCAATTGAGGTTACAATATTTCCTAATGTATTGCTCAGTCCGCCTTTTTTACTCATCCATAATTTTAAAAGATTTCTGAGTGAATTTCCTATTACGATTATGTTATCAACTTCATTTTGGGTAAACTCACTTTTTTTTGCAATCTTAAGTAATACTCTTTCGCTGTTGGAAATGCTTATATAAAGGCATCCTTCATTCATCATAACATCCGAAGCCGTAAATTCGCAGCCATTATCAAATTCAAATCGCGTTTCGGTGGAAGCATTAATTACCTGAGTGCAAACCTTACATTTAAGGAATGAATCTGAAGTATAAGATTTTCTGGCGTGACCTGATTTTCCTAATATCTCAAATTCATTGTCATTTACTTTAAGAGTTAAAATAACTGCTTCAAATTCGTATTCGTTAACCAAAAAATCACATAGGTTATCGTGGAACTCCTTTGCGGATGTATATGCGGAATTTACAAGGTCATTATATTTTGAAAGAAAATCTATTTTAGCACTTTGCATATTTATGTGTTATCAGGATTTAATTCATTAGGCAAAAAAATAAATTATGCGTAAATATAAATAAAGCAGAGAGAAATGAAAAATAACTCTAAATTATTTAATTACAACAAAATACCACCATTTAGTTTAATAATTTTTTCAAAAGAATAGTGTTGCGGCTTTTAATATCTAAAATCGATTTGCAAAGCGATTCTGTTATCAACATTGCCTGATATTTCATTAAAGCCGGAGCTGATAGTTTCTTCTTTAGGTTTATATGTTTCAGAATATTTTAAAGATAAAGTAAACAAACGCATAGGTTTGTATCTTAAAATTAAATACCATCTTATTCCTTCTCCAAATAAAGCACGGTTTGTAAGTACACCCGTAAGGTCGTTTTCATATTCATAAATTGCTGAATTAAATGAATCTGTTCTGAAGAAAATTATTCTTGAATAAAAATTAAAATCGTTGGTAGGGCTAAACCGTACATCCTGGTAAAATAAATAACCGTCTTCAACCGCATTTATTTGAGCAACTCTGTAATTGTTATATTCAAACCTTCCTCTTAACCTTAATTTTTTTGTTGGATTGTAAATCAGTTCAAACCTTATAAGCTGGCGTAATCTTTTAACTAATTGTTTAGTGTTATCAATTACGGTGTTTACATCTTTGTTCTCATATTTATAACGGATTCTTATCTCAAGCCGATGTAGAGGTTTGCTAATTATGTCCGCTAAAAACTCATCACCGTTGCTCGGAAGCGGATTAGAAAATGTAGAAAACGGAAATTTAAATTGATCATAATAAAAATTAATTAATCCAATCGGAGTTCGCCATTTAATACCCGTATAAATTCCAAATTCGTTTGTTGTTGCACCGGATCTTTCACCAAAAGCATATCCATGAAGACTAACATAATTTCTCGGATAACTTCTAATAGAAGTAACGAAAGAGAAATCCCTTCCGATAAAAAACTGAAATGAATTTATTGATGCAACCGAAGTACCGTTATAAGCAAACTCACCGAACACATTTATGTTGTTATAATAAAAATCGTAAAAGAAAGAAGTATAATTAAATTCCCGTCCCGTTAAATCGAACACACTTGAAGGTAAAAAACTATTTGAAAATTCCGATTGATAAAAGAGAATACCTGTGCGGAGAAAACCTTCATGTTCATAATCGATTCTAGCACCAAACAGTTTTTCTTCAGCAGAATGTTTTTTACTTATTTCATTTTGTGTTCTGTGAAATCCATCAATTGGCGTAGAAATTATATCTCCTGTTACAGTATCTATATTCGCATCCAAATTTATTTTTAGAATAGAAAGCTGAAAATATAAACTCATCAATTTTAATTGAAGCAGCTACACCGCGTAAAAAATTTGTTTCCGTTGCACTCGTGTATGGTTTTATAAGATGATCTCTTCTTTTAACGGGATAGATTGCATCGGCTCCTTTTGAAAAGCCATACGGACTCCACATTGCTAAACCTTGTCCAAATTCAACAAGGTAATCACTTAAAACAAATCTGTGCAGAATACCAAGATCGCGTACAGCAAAATGGATATGATGTAAATTCGTTAAGTGATAATTCACCCGGGATCTTTCTCAGCAAGAACCCCGACCTGGAAATTGGCATCGTATCTAATAATTAACCGATTGTAAACCCGCGGTTTTGTACCTTCAAATCTGTTTTCGACAAATCCTCTTCTTGTTTGCAAATCGTTTGAAACGCGGCTGCGAAGAAAGAAATTTTCGACTTTGAAAAAGACTAGGATCGATTGTACCCTCATCTTTTCTATCTGTTTCCATCACCTCCTTGGTTCTTGAAGAGATTAAATATGGTTTTATCTTATCAACGAATTCATTGCTCAAACCACGCACCGCATTTAATTCATCAACCGAGAAAAATTTTCCGTACTTCTTTCCTATGATTAACAATTAATTTTGCTGTCTCAAGATCAATGGCAGGACTTGCTGTAGTTCGGAAACTTCGAGCGGTATTGATATCTATCGGGTTTAAAAGAAGTTGTTCAATTAATTCGTAAAGATTTGAATCATCCTCTTCATTTGTTGGCTCTTGTAAAAGATCTTCAAGCACCTCTTCGGCGTTTAAATATGTTGAATCGGTTTGAGCAGAAGAATTATAGAACGGGAATAAAAAGCAAAGTAAGGCAATATGTTTGAATATTCTCACTTGATTTTAATCTCTTAATAAATTATTCCATTCCCAAGATGTTTTCTTATCGCATCTTGACGGTCACCATTCTTGCCGAAACTAATTATCAACCCAGCCTGGTGTGTTAATCCGAGGTCTTGATGAGTGAACACAGCATAATCCAAACTGATAATTGAATAGTTGATTCCTATTCCCTGCTGCATAACGTGCCGGCTCATTTTGGAATCCAACTCTTAGAGAGAGATATTCAATTATATTATATTCTAGCCCAAACTGAACTGACGGTTTGTAACGAATGTCTTTTTCAACTGCTAAGTTTATGGTTAATGTTTTAATTAAATCATAGCTGAATCCCTGTTGAAAAAATTATTGGTATCTGATCATCTTCGTTACCAATGCTTGCTCTGTTTATGTTGGTTATTGCGAAGCCCCAACGTAATTGATGAGTGATATAAGCAAGCCCCCCAAGGTTTAAATAGAATGCGCTCGTGTTACCGTAATTCTGAATTGATATAGTATGGTAAGAAATCAAGAGAAAAGATGGGAAACTAAATGCTTATATTTCAAGCATATAGCTAATTTTAGCGTATACTTGATTTCCTATGATTTGCTTTTATTTGTTACTTATCTGTTACTTGATTATATTTGGAATAGAAAAGTAATAGTTGTATAAAAATTAGAAAGATCGAATAATGAAAGTTGCATTAAGAAAGAAGAAGAAAGCAAATGGAGATTATTCACTATACTTAGACTTTTATAATAGGGGAACAAGGAAGTATGAATTTCTTGGATTATATCTCACTAAAGATAAAAAGGATAATAAGAGAGTTTTGCAACTTGCCGAAAATATAAAAGCACAAAGACAAATCGAATTACAAAATCATACTTATGGTTTTATACCAGATTTCAAAAGGAAAGCAAATTTCCTCAAATATTATGAATCTATTTCAATTCAAAAAACTTCTAATCTTAACTGCTATAAAAGCACACTAATGTATCTTAAAGAATTTACAGGTGGACAAGTGTCAATATCTGCAATAGATGAAGATTGGCTTGAAAAATTTAAGAAGTTTTTAACTAATAAATTATCTCAGAATACAGCAGCTACTTATTTCTCAACAATAAAAACAGTTTTCAAGCAAGCAGTTAGGGATAAAATTATAATTGATAATCCTGCTAATTATGTTACTAATGTTAAAAAGCAAGAATCTAAAAGAGCTTATCTGACTATTGAGGAGATTGAGAAACTTGCTAAGACTGAATGTAGTAGAGCAGACTTGAAGAGGGCATTCTTATTTTCTTGTTTTACAGGATTACGTTATGGTGATGTTGTAAGGCTTAAGTGGGAGGATATTAAAAATGATAGGTTAGAAATTATACAACAAAAAACTAAAGGTGTTGAGTATTTACCACTTAACGAGACTTCAAAAAATTTATTAAAGACAGAAAAAGGAAATATCATTCCACTACCTACAAACTATGTATTTAGCATTCCTAAAAAGGTACATACAAATGTGATATTAAAAGTGTGGGCTAAAAATGCGGGAATAAAGAAACATCTTACATATCATGTTAGCAGGCACACCTTTGCGACAATGAGTCTAACTCTGGGTGTAGATTTGTACACTGTATCTAAGTTGTTAGGGCACAAACAGATTTCTGCGACTCAGGTGTATGCAAAAATAATTGATAAGAAAAAAGAAGAGGCAATTAATTCTTTACCGAATATCTTGATTTCTTAATTCGATTTACTGAAGTTAGTCATTATAATTATCCTTCTTGATGAGAAGAAAAAGAAAGCTGTAGATTCCCTACCTAAAATCTTGATTTCCTAAAAAAATTTACACAAGTTTACTCCTACCTCTACCACTATTAATAAAAGAAATAGGAAGCG
>PVMK01158408.1_pt1 | contig 12198 bp, 11 predicted proteins | sample 1853481 | NCBI WGS metagenome assembly PVMK01 (sample SAMN08533507, study PRJNA380276) | Marine sediment metagenome, whole genome shotgun sequencing project. | reverse complement strand
ACTTATCTTGCTGATGGCAGTAGCACTTATTGTGGGCTTTTCAGCATTGGGGTGTAAAGCCGAGACCGAACAGGTCCAGGAATCCACTGAAGAGGCAGCCGAGAAATTTACAGTAGGCTACCAGATCTATTATGAAGGAAATGCATGGTCACTTCAGATGGCAGAAGAGTTCAAGTACGGCATCGAGACAGTATATGCTGATATGGTAGAAAAAGTATACTATACCAGTGATGAGTTCGATGTTACAAAACAGCTAAACAACTTTGATGACCTGGTTACAAAAGGCTGTGACATCATATTCTTATGTCCCCTGGACCCAAGCTCCATGGTAGATAAGATAAATGAAGCAGCTGAGATGGGGATAAAAGTAGTAGTTCATGCCATTGATATGGATGAAGCTGACTATATTTCCTCAGTCAATGTAAGTGACTATGGCCAGGGTGAGGCAATGGCTGAATGGCTCGTAGAAGCAATAGGTGAAAAAGGTGAAGTAGCACTCATAAGCGGTATAGCAGGTACAAAGACTGCAGTTGATATAACACAGGCTACAAATGATGTATTTGGTAAGTATCCTGATGTAGAACTTGTACAGGAAGTATATACACAATGGGACTTTGCAGAATCAAAAATTGCTACACAGGACATGGTCCAGGCATATCCTAATCTTGCAGGAATACTTACCCACAGTTCTCCAAGGGCAAGTGCAGAAGTATTTATAGAAAACAATCTGCCGCTTATCCCTATAACATGGATGGGTGAAAACGGAGCCTTAAGGATATGGAAAGAATATCTTGACGCAGGTATACCAATAAATGCTAAAGGATTTACAAAGCCTCCATATCTTGCAAGGACTGCTCTTGATATCGGTATGGCAGCTCTAAAAGGCGAATCAGTAGAAAAGTATGTAGAAGTACCGATCCACATAATAACAGAAACAGAGATAGATGATTATTTCAGGGCTGACTTTGCTGACAGGTTCTGGACAATGACGACAATGTCAGATGAAAGAATAATGGAGCTATTCCCTGTAGAGTAGAGCTTATAAGGTAAGAGCTTAAAATATATAAGCATGGCTGCCTTAACGGCCAGCCATGCTTATATGTAAAAATTGTTTTTAGTGGAAAAGATATGTTGATAAAAATATGAATTCCCGTGAAAGAGTAAGAAAAGTCTTAAACCATGAGATACCTGATAGGGTGCCTATAGATCTTGACGGCACAAGGACAACAAGTATATCGACTATTGCCTATAATACAGGCATTAAAAATGGACTTGCAAAGATGTATGACTTTGTCCAGCAGCTTGCCTACCCCGAGGAAGAAATAAGGGATCTTTTTAAAGTAGATATTATCGATGCAGGACAAGCATTTTTAAAGTCTTTGAGTGACTGGAAGAAGTTTAGATTAAATGATGGTTCCTATTGTCTAATACCAAAAACAATAAATCTGGAGATAGATGATGATGGAAATATTCTTGTTAAAAATCTGGATGGTCTGACATTGGGCGTAAAGCCGGCATCATCACTATATGCAGATCAGGCATTTTGGGTATATGGAAACGAACCCGAAATACCAAAGATCATTGATGAAGCAGACTTGAAGCTCGATCTCTGGTCAGAGACCTCTCCTCCTCCAGGGCATCTGGACATTTTCAAAGATGAGGATTTTAAGATCTTTGTAGATGCATCGAGGAGCTATATGAGAATACTGATTATTCGATCTGCCTGAGGGTAGGGGGGGAACCAGGTGGAAAGCGGATATAGCTTAAGGGGAATGGAAAATTACCTATGTGATATCTACCTGGACAAAAAAGGTGTTAACAGAATACTTGACAGGCTTATGGAAGATTATATGAGAAGTATAGAGAGGATCATAGAAAGTGTTGGAAAATATATAGATATATTGATGTTTGCTGATGATATGGGAGGTCAGGACGGACCGCTGATCTCTCCAGAAATATACAGGGAAATGTTTAAACCCAGGCACAAAAAGATGTGGGATTATATTCACGATAAAAGCGACTGTAAGGTCTTTTTTCACTGCTGCGGATCAATATCCGAGCTTTTGCCTGATCTGGTAGATGCAGGTATTGATATTTTAAGTCCAGTACAGACTACTGCTAAAAATATGGAACCGGAAAAACTGAAGAAAGAATTTGGAAAATATATTATTTTCCAGGGGGGCTGCTGCAATACCAGCGAAGTACTGGCCAGGGGTTCTTTAAAAGAGGTTGAGGAAGATGTAAAAAACAGGATAAGTATCCTTGGAAAGGGAGGAGGCCTTATCTTTAATCAAATACACAATATACTTGCAGATGTCCCACCTGAAAACATCATAAAGATGTTTGAATCTGCATATAAATACGGACAATACTGACTGCAATGATTCAAAAATTAAGGGTAATCATGTGATGAATCACTTTTAAGATATATAGGAGGGGATATATATGATTCTATCTGATGTCATAAGTAATTTCAGGAATAAGATCCGTAAAGGAGTGGTTTTTGGACCTTTTTCCAAATCCACAGATCCTGCGATAATTGAGAGTGCAGGGTATGCTGGTTTTGATTTTATTATACTGGCTCTGGAACACGGGCCAAACGGTACAGAAAATCTTCAAAACCTTATAAGGGCTGCGCAGGTCACAGGGATGCTCCCGATTGTCAGGGTAAAAGAAAAAGTACCTTCATTGATCGGTGAAGTACTTGATATTGGAGCTGGTGGAATACAGGTGCCGCAAATAAGCAACGCCGGGGATGTAAGGGAGGTCATCAGGCTGGCAAGGTTTGCGCCAGAAGGCATGCGCGGGATATGCTGTTTTGTAAGGGCCGCTGGATACTCTTCTGTTGAAAAAGAAAAATATTTCAAGGAAGCTAATAATACGCTTATTATCATCCAGCTGGAAGGTGAAGAAGCCATTAATAATATTGACGAGATCCTTGATGTTGAAGGATTCGATATTATTTTTATCGGTCCCTATGACTTATCGCAATCATTGGGCGTACCCGGTGAAGTAGACCACCCGTTAGTAGTAGAAAAAATGGAGCAAATAATAAAGAAATGTAATGAAAGGGGGATCACAGTCGGTACTTTCACAAACTCAAAAGAGGATGCTGCCAGATGGATGAAGCTGGGTGTCAGGTATGTTTCATATTCAGTGGATATCGGGATATATTATGATTCGTGCAAAAAAATTTTAGATGATCTCAAATAATAGCTGATGAAGATCAAATAAAATCTTTTTGATGATAAAAAAGAATAAATTTTCTAATAAAGGATAAGGATTATTAAATAATCATAAGGAGCTAATATGGCAAGATTTTCAAAACTTGAGACCATTAATGCAATCGACAGAGTCGGGCTGATACCGGTTTTTTATAATGCTGATATTGAGACCGCAAAAAAAATAGTTAAGGCTTGTGCAGAGGGCGGAGCAGTTTGCATAGAGATGACTAATAGGGGGGATCACGCCATAGAAGTTTTTACTGCACTTGAAAAATACTGCAGCAAGTCATTTCCTGAAGTGATCCTTGGTACCGGGTCCATTGTGGATGCGCCGACAGCTGCAAACTATATCGGACATGGTGCAAACTTTATAGTCGGACCTGTTCTGGACAGGGAGACTGCCATTATGTGTAATAAGAGAAAGATCCCGTATAGTCCCGGATGTGGAAGCGTTACTGAAATACAAAGTGCTCATTCAATGGGAGTAGATTATGTAAAATTATTTCCCGGGGACCTGGTAGGAGGTCCGGCTTTTGTAAAGGCTGTTCTGGGCCCGTGTCCCTGGACCAGGATAATGCCCACAGGAGGCGTAGATATAACAGAAGAGTCATTAAAAGAATGGTTTGAAGCAGGAGTTGCCTGTGTGGGAATAGGTTCAAAACTTATTACTAAAAAAATAGTAAAAGAGGGAGATTATAAAGCACTATCTGAAAATGTGATCAGGGTCATAGGTTTGATCAGGCAAATAAAAAACAGCTGATTGGAGAGTGGACATGTCAAAATTAATTATAAAACCTAAAAGTAGCTGCAGGTGGGATGCAATTTCACTTGGAGAAATAATGATAAGGATGGATCCCGGAGATTTAAGGATAAAGACTGCCCGGAATTTCAGGGTCTGGGAAGGAGGAGGAGAATATAATGTGACCAGAGGATTGAGTAAGTGTTTTGGAAAAGAGACTGCGGTAGTGACAGGGATTGTGAAAAACGAGATCGGGTACTTGCTTCTTGATCTTATAAATCAGGGCGGTGTTGATACAAGATATATAAAATGGTATCCGTTTGATGGCATCGGAAAGGAAGTGAGAATTGGTCTTAATTTCACTGAAAAGGGATTTGGGATAAGAGGCGCTGTTGGAGTATCAGACAGGGCAAATTCTGCAGCATCCAAGTTGAAACCGGAAGATATTGACTGGAAAAAGATATTTATTGAAGATGGAGTAAGATGGCTCCATACAGGAGGAATATTTGCAGCGCTTTCAGATACGACCCCCCGGGTAATCATAGAGGCAGCAAAAGCTGCTAAAAAATCAGGTACAATAGTCAGTTATGACCTTAATTACAGGGAGTCGCTCTGGAAAACTCGTGGAGGATCGGAGAAGGCAATCGAAGTAAACAGGGAAATAGCAAAATATGTGGATGTGATGATAGGAAATGAGGAAGACTTTACAAAATGTCTCGGTTTTGAGGTTGAGGGAGTTGACAGGAATCTTTCAAAACTTGATCCTCATAATTTTAATAATATGATCAAGTGCTGCATGGAAAATTTTCCTAACCTCAAAGCAGCTGCAACTACATTAAGAGAAGTAAAAACAGCTACCGTAAACGGATGGAGTGCAATTCTTTACTATAATGGTCAATTTTATCAGGCAAACAAGTGGAAAGATCTCGAGATCTATGACCGTGTTGGTGGTGGAGATAGTTTTGCTTCAGGATTAATATACGGATTCCTGGAAGGTAAGGACCCGGAAAAAGTTATTGAATACGGTGCGGCCCACGGGGCTCTTGCAATGACTACACCCGGAGACACTACAATGGCTTCTCTTTCTGAAGTTGAAAGGGTAGTTGGTGGAGGTGGAGCAAGAGTAGAGAGGTAGAAATGTCCTGGTTTTAAAAAAATTTACTAATAATTGTAATGAAGTATTGACAAAAATCAGGAAAAATAGGATTATTCTTAAATTATGGTTCTTAGTCTCATATTGTAAGATTATTGGGGTAAAATGAAAACGCTGGAAAAAGCCTTTACGATAATAGAATTAATCGAAGAGCATGATGGATTAAAGTTCAATGATATAATCGAACTCACTTCATTCAAAAAAAGCACTGTCCACAGATTCTTGAGTTTTTTGATTAAGAATAAATATATCAGGAAGGACAAGAAAACCTCAAATTACGAACTGGGGATTAAATTTTTAGAAATCTCCTCAAAAGTATTATCTAATTTAAATATTCGCGATAATGCTGAGCAATATTTGTATGAACTAAATAAAGCAACAGGAGAAACAGTACACCTTGCAATGCTTATTGGGGATGATGTCATATATATTGATAAAAAGGAAAGTAATCAGGCTATACGGATGATATCTCAGATAGATAAAATAGCCAGACCGTATTGTACAGGAGTAGGAAAAGCGATATTTGCTTTTAAGAGTAAAGGATTTACTGAAAAGAAATTAGATGAGATCGAACTTAAAAAATATACCGAAAATACAATTGTTGATAGAGAAGATTTGATCCAGGAATTAAGAGAAATAAGAAAAAAAGGGTTTTCCCTGGACAGGGAAGAAAATGAAATAGGCATCTGTTGTATGGCTGTACCGATCAGAGATCATACCGGTAATGTGATTGCCAGCATAAGTATATCGGCGGTCAAGATCAGATTGGATATTGATGGACTATTGGAATATAAAGATATGATACTGGATAAAGCAAATCTAATATCAAAAAGCCTTGGATATATAAATAAGTGACGAGTATAAGGGAAATATAGAATGACAAAAAATAAAATAATAATGGATATAAATAATGAGACATTTAAATTTATGAAGGAAAAACTGTATTCAGGAGTCCTATCAGATATATTGGATGATCTCGGATATAGGGAACAGGCAATGGATGCATGTATAAGACCGGTCGTCCCAGGGATGAAGGTTGCCGGGAAAGCTATGACTATTCTTTCAATTGATGTCTTCGAAATGCCCGATAAACCTTACAAGCTTGAGCTTGAGGCACTTGATCAAATAAAGGAAGGCGAGGTCCTCGTCGTGCATACCAATTATTCTACAAGAACAGGATTCTGGGGAGAATTGCTCAGTACTATTGCAGTCAGGAAAGGTGCAAATGGTGCTGTGATGGATGCTTATACCAGGGATGCTGAGAAAATAATCGAGATGGGATTTCCTGTTTTTACGACTGGTTTTAAACCGGTAGATTCAAAAGGGAGAAGTGAAGTCGTTGATTACAGATGCCAGATAGAATGCGGTGGAGTCAATATTAGTCCGGGCGATATTATTTTCGGAGATATCGACGGCATTGTAGTCATACCTTTGGAGGCTGCGGTTGAGGTAATCAATAAGGCATATGAGAAAGTAGATGGAGAAAACAAGGTCCGTGAAGCAATATTAGGTGGCATGGGTGCTGCTGAAGTATATGAAAAATACGGTATTTTGTAATATTTTTTTCGGAAAATAATGGCATATAAGGAGGGTAATATGGTATTAGATAATCTATTAAGTTCAATAAAATTAGGTGACCTGGAAATTCCAAATAGAATTGCTATGGCTCCTATGGGTATGGGTGAACCATTATACAGTCCTGATGAGACCTGGCCAAAAAGAGTAATAAGGTATTATGAAGAAAGAGCAATAGGTGGAACAGGACTTATCATCACCGGATTTTGCCGGGCCCACGAAAAGCTTGCCTGTGTGCCAAATGTTGGGATATACGATGACCGTTTTATACCTTCCCATGCTGAACTGGTGGAGAAAGTACACAAGCATGGATCAAGGATCATTCACCAGATAGCATTGATGGGCGGAAAATTCGGAAAAGAAGGCCCTTCGTCTATTTACAGCTTAAATTATTTTGAAAGGCCCCGGGAACTCACTACTGAAGAAATCGATGAGCTAGTTCAATCTTTTATTGATGGTGCTGGAAGAGGTGTGAAAGCAGGATATGATGGAGTGGAGGTCCATGGAGGGCATACCTATTTCATAGGAGCGATGATGTCACCTGCATTGAATAAAAGAGGACTGACAAGTACGGGGGTTCCTTTGAGAAAAGGATGAAGTTTGTTACTGACGTGATAAACGGTATTAAGGAAGAATATCCCTGGACATCCAATTGGATTTAAGTTTAGTGCCTGGGAGGAACTAACTGGAGGAGTAGATATTGAACTCGGCCAGAAGATCGCCAAGTATGTGGCCGATCTGGGAGTTGCATACCTTCATGTATCCTCTACAGCAGCAACACTTGAAATATATAGCAAATATCCTTCTTGTCCACCTCTTTATATCCCAAGAAATACTCTTATGCCTCTTGCTGAAGAAATAAAGAAGATATGTCCGGATACGGTAATCATGGCAACTGGTTCAATCACTGTTCCCGAAGAAGCAGAGGAGTTTATAGCTTCAGGGGAAATGTGACATGGTAGCATTGGGCAGGACTACATTTGCTGATCCTCACTGGGTCAATAATGCAAGAGACGGAAAAGCCAGTGGTCCCCTGCATCAGGTGTAATGTCTGTTACAGTAATCTTTTCAATGTCAAGGAACTGGAATGTACTATGAATCCATACCTCCTGCATGAGGCAAGCCAGGAGCTTCCCAACTCCTGCAAGGATAAAAGAAGTCATGGTGATAGGTGCCGGGCCATCAGGCATAAGATGTGCCCTTACTGCTTCAAAAAGGGGTCACAAAGTGACTCTTTATGAGAAAAAACAATATATTGGAGGAATGCTTTATCCTGGTAGCCAGCCTGATTGTAAAAAGGATGTTGCAAGGGCAATAGATTATTTCAAAGAGGAGCTTGACAGGAGTAATGTGACAGTAAAATTAGGAACAGAAGTAGTACCTGAAATAATAGAGGAACAATCCCCGGAAGCCCTTGTGATAGCAACAGGCAGCGAGCCAATAATGCCCGATATCGAAGGAATAGATAAACCTCATGTAAGCTCAGCAGTCGAAGTCCTGAGAGACATCTCAAGATTCTCTGGCAGTAAGGCAGTAGTTGTTGGTGGAGGGGATGTTGGATGTGAAACCGCCTGTCATCTTGCAGATAATGGATATGATGTGACTATTGTTGAAATGCTGCCGGATATACTGCAGGACGCTGTTATGAGAGAAGTCAAAATGCATATGATACACTTGCTTGAAGAAAAAAATATAAGAGTTATGACCGATACCAGTCTTACTAAGATAATAGATGAAGGCATTGAAGTCATGCTCCCAAATGGCAGATTAGGTGGACTGGATGCAGATATTGTAGCAATAGCGATGAATCTTGAATCTGACAGCAAGCTTATAAAGGATCTGGCAATGAAAGCAGAAGAAGTCTTTATAATCGGTGATGCTTCATCTCCTGCCAAGATCAAAGAAGCAATAGTAGCAGGTGAAGAGGCTGGCAGGAAATTATAGGAAATACCTGACAAATAAAAAAATGGACTATAAATACTGAAGAATGATCGAGGAGGAATATTGAAATATTTGTTGATGACCCCTGGACCGGTAGAAGTACCTGATGAGATACTTGATGCATTTCAGGGGCAGCCTGTCGCCCATTATGGACAAGAATTCAGGGATCTCTATTTAGATATCACTAAAATGCTTTCAAAAATACTTGGGTCAGACGGAAAATCATTTTTAATGCCTGGCTCAGGTTCAACAGCTATGGAATCGATCAGCGCAACGTTCTGTAATTCAAAAAAATGTCTGGTTCTTAATAATGGGACCTTTGGCGATAGATTATTTGATATTTCATCAAAATATGCTTCAGAAGTGAAAAACCAGAAATTTCCTCTTGGTGAGCCTATTGATCTCAATATTGCAGAAAAACTAATAAATAGTGGAGATTATGATATAGTCCTGATGACTCATGTGGACACCAGTGTGGGAATCCTAAATCCAATAAAAGAAATATCAGAGATGGCAAATGATAATGATGCCCTGTTTTTTGTTGATGCCATAGCAAGCTCCGGACTGGAAAAAATAGAAATGGATAAATGGATGATCGATGGGATCATGAATGCATCTCAGAAAGGTTTTGCCTGCCCGGCAGGGCTAGGGATGGTAACTGTTCAAAATGAATTATTGCTGACTCTCAAAGATCTACCAAAACAGAGAGCATGGTATCCCGATCTGCGGACATGGGAAGATTATTATGAAAAATGGAATGATTGGCATCCATATCCATCCACTTTACCGACCAATATAGTAAATGCGCTGGCAAAAAGCCTGGAACTGATCGAAATGGAAGGAATAGATAAGAGGATAAGAAAATTGAAAGAAGTCTCTAATAGATTCAGGAGAGCAATAAGGGTGCTTGGCCTGGAGACTTTTATCCCAGACGGACTGGAATCACATGGCTTGACCACTGTGACAACGCTTGAGAAATTTAATGCATCTGAATGTATTGCATTTATAAAAAAAGAGCTTGGAATACAGGTTGGAGGTTCACTTGGAAAAAATGGCGCAGTTCTTTTCAGGGTAGGCCACATGAGCCCGAAACAGTATCAATTAAGAAATCTTGTATCTGTTTTAAATGGTATTGCACTTTTTATGAGGTCAAAAGGAATAAAGGCTGATCTCGGCAGTGCAGTTTCAGAGCTTATTGAATAATTAATTAGCTGGAGTTTATTTATGAAAATAACAGAAAAAATATATTTGGTCGGAGGAAACAGCTTTGGATTGAGTCACATATTTGATAGCAATATTTATGCAGTTGATTGCGGCGATGAAATGGTTTTAATAGATGCTGGAGCAGGCCGGGGTACAGATAATATTATTGATAATATAAAGGAAGACGGTCTTGATATCTCAAAACTATCCAGGATCCTTCTGACCCACAGCCATTCCGACCATGCTGGAGGAGCTGCTGGTCTAAAAAATAAATATGGTTGTAAGGTCTGTGTATCTGAAGAAGAAGCTGACTTTATTGAAAGCGGCAGTGACAAAGATTTTTCACTGGATATAGCAAAGAGGAGCGGCCTGTATTCTCCTGACTATAAATTCCAGAATTGTGAAGTATCATTAAGGTTAAAAAATAATGAAAAGATCAAATGTGGAGACAAAGAATTTACTGCAATCGGTATACCTGGACACAGCAAAGGTTCTGCAGCATTCCTGTTAGACCTTCCAGGGGGAAGAGCTATTTTTACAGGGGACAGTGTAAATGCGGATGGTGTAATATGCCTGCTGAATTGTGAAGGATCAGAACTATCTGATTACAGGAAAAATATTGATAGGTTTTCAGATCTGGATATTGATATGCTATTTCCGGGCCACGGAGCTTTTACTCTTTCTGATGGGCAGGATAAATTAGATATTGCTATAAAAGACTTAAAATTGTTGGCGCCGCCAAAAAATTTGCTTTAAAGGTATTTAGATCAGATAAAGTGCTATAAAAGATGAAATTAAAAGAGATCATAAATAAGGTAGATAAGAAAGAACTTCTGGATGAGGTTAAAAGCTTGATATCCATACCAAGTCATCTGCATACACCTGGTCAGGAAAAAGAGATTAGTGACTTTGTTTTTAACAGATGCAGCAGTCTCGGGCTTGATACGGTGCTTCAGGATATCGGAAATGATAGAAGCAATGTAATCGCAAAAATAAATAGTGCCCGGGAACCAGAAATCCAAGTCTTGTTCTAAATGGGCATCTCGACACAGTCCCGCCAGGAGAAAACATGCACTCACCTTATGAACCCGAATTGAAGGATGGACGGCTTTATGGAAGAGGAGCAGCAGACATGAAGGGTGCTGTAGGGTGCATGATATATACCTTGAACCTTTTAAAAAAAACAGGATCGAATTAAAGGGTGATCTATATTTTACAGGTATAGTCGGTGAGGAAACAGGCGGTACTGGCACAAGACATCTTGTTGATGACGGATTTGATGTTGACTATGTTATTGTTGGTGAGCCAACAGATCTAGATATATGCATTTCTCATAAAGGAGCTCATTTGCTTGAAATAATGATAAAAGGCAGATCCGCACATGCAAGTATGCCGGAAAAGGGAGTAAATGCTATTGTTGCTATGTCAGAATTCATTATGAAAACAAAGGAAAGACTTGTCCCGGAGTTGAATAGACGATTTCAAGACATGGTAGGCTCACCTACTTTAAGTTTCGGATTGATCAATGGGGGGAAAAAAGTCAATATGGTTGCAGACACCTGTACTGTAGAAATAGACAGAAGGTGGATAAATGATGAAAGTATCCCCCGGATAATCTCAGAATTTAAGGAACTTCTTGAGGAAGTATGTAAAGATGATCCAGTATTGGAATATAAAATAATATCAACCCTTCCCCCTGATGGTTATTTTGGACCATTTATTATTCCCGGAAGCCATGAATTTGTATTAAGGTTAAGAAAAATATTGGCTGCCCAGGTTTTGACTCAAAGATAGTGGGAATGCAGGGGTGGACTGACGGAGCAACAACCATGCATTCCGGTATACCTACTATAGTTTTTGGTCCTGGAGCATGAGTCAGGCACATACAGATACAGAATGTGTGGAGGTTGATCAATTGATCCAGGCAGTGAAGTGTTACCTTGCTTTTATTAAGGAAATATGTGGCTGGGATGAGTAGGCATCAGCCGCATGATTGAGTACATGGATTGGTTTAAATGAATATATTTATTATTATTTGGAGGTGAAAAAGTATGAAACTATACCCGGGATCTGCCTGACAGATAAGGCATATCCCAGTAAGACCAATCTGGTTTAAAAGTAAGTTTACAAACAAAAACAAGGAGAGGGCAAATGAAAAAAGTATTAAAAACATCACTTATCTTGCTGATGGCAGTAGCACTTATTGTGGGCTTTTCAGCATTGGGGTGTAAAGCCGAGACCGAACAGGTCCAGGAATCCACTGAAGAGGCAGCCGAGAAATTTACAGTAGGCTACCAGATCTATTATGAAGGAAATGCATGGTCACTTCAGATGGCAGAAGAGTTCAAGTACGGCATCGAGAC
>PVMK01138990.1_pt1 | contig 12199 bp, 10 predicted proteins | sample 1853481 | NCBI WGS metagenome assembly PVMK01 (sample SAMN08533507, study PRJNA380276) | Marine sediment metagenome, whole genome shotgun sequencing project. | reverse complement strand
GTCCCGTAATTTCGAGACCGGCGTCACAACGACATCAAGTGATGACACGGAATTCGATAATCGCCCGTCAGGACGGGCGATTACAATGGCAATAGAACCCATGTTGGAGCCCGTCCTGACGGGCGACCCCAGTTACATTTACTCTTCTTGGCTATAACGAGACTGGATGATCTGCGCGAGTATGGAGATAGCAATCTCCGCCGGTGATCGTCCGCCCAGTGGCAAGCCGATTGGACCGGCGATGCGCGCCAGCGTTGCGTCGCTGAATCCGTGTTCGGCAAGCCGCTCTAATCTCCTGGCATGATTTTTCTTGCTGCCCAGGGCGCCGATATAGAATGCCTCGGACTCCAGCGCGGCTTTCAGTGCCGGCTCGTCGATCTTGGCGTCATGACTGAGCGTGATAACGGCAGTGCGGGCATCCAGTGACAAACCCGGCATTATTTTCTCAGGCCACTCGTTGCTGATGTCTGTGTCTGGAAAACGCTCGGAGGAAGCGAAGGCTGTGCGGGGGTCGATCAAAGTTACTTTGTACCCGGCAATACGGGCCATCGGGATCAGCGCCTGGGCGATGTGCACGGCGCCTATGATGATAAGCCGAGGCGGCGACGAGAATATCTGCAGCAGGTAGCGCTCCTCTGCAAGCTCAAGTGTCACGGCGCCATCACGGCGCATTACTTCTCTGGCACGTTGCAGAAGCTCATCGGGGACGTCAGCCGTGTCGCCATAAGTACCCATGTCATCAATCAGTACCTGGCATCCGCTGGTCAGTCCACGCAGCAGTACCACAGACTGATTCTTACGACGTGCTGCGACCAGCCTCTCGAGCATTTCGCGTTTCATTCTACAGGTTCCACCCGAATCTGGATCTGGCCGCCGCAGGCCAATCCAACCTGCCAGGCTTCGTCGTCAGTGACACCAAACTCCAGCATCTGTTGCCTGCCGTCGCGGATTACTTCCATCGCGGCACGGATCACTTCTCCCTCGACACAACCGCCGGAGACCGATCCTTCAAAAGAGCCATCATCGGCGATCACGAGATTGCTGCCAGCAGGCCGGGGTGACGAACCCCAGGTCTGAACGACCGTGGCCAGCGCGACGGATTTTCCCGATTGGCGCCACTCCAGCGCCAGCTCCACCAGTTCCTGTGGATCACGTTCAGTAACACCTGCCTGAGTCATGTGTTGTTCTCCGCTGCGGGCTCGGTCGTCAGGTATCTGCGGCTATCTTCAACCACGCGTCAGTACCACCATCGATCAGGATTACTTCGGCATCGTTGCTGTAGAGCTGCTCCACAAGGACGTGCCGCCGCTCGAGTACGGCGCGTTGATTGACGTAACCCTTGTCCGTGATTTCGCCGGCATCGATGTCGAGAGCTTCAGTCAATAACAGAACCCGGGCGATGCGTGTGCTGGAGGCCGGGTTCCGGGAATTGTGAGTGGCCAGGTCATCACGCAATGTCTGCCTGACCTTTTCATTGCCCAACAGGTCCGGTAAGGAAGCGTCGGGGCTGAGGCCGGCTATCTTCGTTATTCCTGCAACATTCGGAATAATCAGCAAGCCGATGTCGTCGCGATCATGACCCGTGACCACGGCGTCCTGAATAAGCCGGGTGCACGCGGAAATCGCGGCGACCCTGACCATGCCGGTGCTGACCCATGAGCCGGTCAATAACTTGAAGTCTTCAGCGACACGACCGTCAAACAGGATTCCCTGTGATGGATCGTCCGGATCGGCAAACTTGCCGGCATCGCCGGTCCTGTAGAAGCCATCTTCGTCAAATGCTTCCTGAGTCAGATCATCACGCCTGAAATATCCTGGCGTAATGTTGGGTCCGCGCAGGCGCAGTTCCAGCTTGCCGGCACTCGGTAGCATCTTGAGTTCGGTTCCCGGCACTGGCAGGCCAATCACGCCGGCGCGGGCAATGGGAAAGTGAACGCCTGTGGCGAGCGGCGCGGATTCAGTCAGTCCCCAGGCGGAGGTCATGGCGATCTTCTTACCAAGTGCCGCCATCGACAGATTCTCGAATCGCTCCCAGAGGTCCTGCGGCAGCGCAGCGGCTGCATAAAATATTGTGTCGAGGTTTGAAAAGAAGTGATCACGAAACTCCGCATCCTTTTCCAGGTATGGCGCCAACATCTGAAAGCCGCGGGGGAACGTTGAAATAAATGGTCGGGGCAATTTCGCGCAGGTTATCTGCCGTGGTTTGAAACATCCCCGGTGCCGGTTTGCCGGCATCGATATGAAGTGTCCCGCCGTTTCGTAAAATCATATTGAAATTGTGGTTGCCGCCGAAAGTATGATTCCAGGGCAGCCAGTCGACCAGTATCGGCGGGCGACGAGTGATGAACGGCCAGATTTGAGTGATTGCCTGCTGGTTGGAACACATCATCCGCTGCGTATTGATGACACCCTTCGGCATTCCGGTTGATCCGGAGGTAAACAGGATTTTCGCGACCGTTTCCGGACCCACCCGGGAGAACGCCGCATCGATGGCGGAAGTCGGTTTTGTTGCCAGCAGTTCGTCTATCGGCACCGCCTCGATGCCGGCCGGAGCACCCTCCTTCACTACAAGCGTAACGCCATCGAGATCCAGTGCCATCAGCGCATCGTTAAACAGTTCGCCATTGGAGGCATACACGAGCTTCGGCCTGACCAGGTCAAAAACGTGCTTGAGTTTGCCGAAATCGCGCGACATCAACGAGTAGGCCGGAGAAACAGGCGACACGGGAAAGCCCGTGAACATCGCCGCAAGTTGCAGCAGTCCATTCTCGATGCTGTTATCAGAGAGAATCATGACCGGCCGGTCTTCGCTCACGCCATTGGCCAATAGCGCCTGTGCCAGTGCACGAACGGACGCCAGAGCTTCGCCGTAGGTAACGCTTCGCCAGTCACCCGTTACCGAACGTTCTGCAAGAAACGTTCGTTCCGGCGCCTGCTCCGCCCAATCGACCAGGTACGAGCAGATGTTCGCGGCATAGGATTCGAGTTTCAATGGCGAGCGCAGAACGAAGCCGCCTCCCGGCAGTTGTTCAACATCAACCCGCGCAGGCGCGAATTCCGGTGTTGCTCGCCCGGCCATTCTGTTCAGCCGATCTCGGCCGCTACGTCGCCCATCGCGGCGTCGGCGCGTTCGATCGCCTCGGCAATGTGGTCTTCCCCGATAACCGTAGACAGCGCAATCATGCCCCGAGACGCAATGAACAATCCGTGATTGATGCATGCGATATGAAACCGGTCTATCGTCTCCTCGTCGTCACGGACAACAGACGACTCGGGAACCGATTCGCTGAAATAGATGTTCAGGCAGGAACCGTAGTGGTTTGTCGCCAAAGGCAGGCCATGCTTCTTCGCCAGATCGGCGAGCCCCGACTGCAGCGATTCGCGCAGCTTGTCCATTCGCTCGATGCGCTCCGCGGTAAGCTCGCGCAACGATATTTCTCCCGCAACCATCGTCACCGGATTCGCGTTGAACGTGCCGGAATGAAAGACTTTCATATCATCGGGATCAAATATTCGCAGTACGTCTGCGTGGCCACCCACTGCACCGACGGGAAATCCGCCACCAATGATCTTGCCCAGCATCGTCAGGTCCGGCTCAATATTAAGGCCGGCCTGACATCCTCCCGTGCCGAATCGCAGCGTGAGCACTTCGTCGAGCACGAACAGTGCGCCAGCCTTGTGTGCTGATTTCCTGACTCCGTGAAGAAATTTTGCCTCGCCCTCGATAACGCCGCCTGACCCCAGCACTGGCTCGAGAAAAACTGCCGCGATGTCGTCACCGTGCTCGTCAAGCACGGCCTCGAAATTCGCCAGGTTATTGTAGCTTGCCAGATGCGTAAGCGGCCCCTCGTTGCCGAAGGAACCGATTTCGAACTCGAGCAGCGAACCATGATAGCCATAACGTGCCATCAGCAATTTCGTTCTGCCGGTAATTATCCGGGCGATGGTGAAAGCGAGAGAGCCGGCTTCGGATCCGGAATTGGTAAAGCGAACCTGCTCGACGGAAGGCACACGGTCGACGATCAATGCAGCGAGACGGTTCTGTGGTTTGTTGGCGGCCGCCCAGCCGGTCCCATCGCCGATCTGCTTTCGTACTGCCTCGACAATGGGGGGATAAGCGTGTCCGTGGACCATCGCCGTATAATTGTTGATCAGATCAAGGTACTGGTGACCGTCGACGTCCCAGAAGTACGCGCCTTCACCACGCTTGATCGTCAGGGGATAGGGCCTCCAGAATGCAGCCTGACGCGAGGTGCCACCCGGCATGAGTTCGCACGCGCGTGCATAGTTACTGGCGCTGGATCGGGTACGCTCAAGATAGGCTGCATGAATCGCAGATGTCATGTCAGACACTTTACCAGTTGTAGGCTTTGACCTCCTGCGGTACTGCTTTAAGAAACTCGCCACTGGCAAACATGGCCGCAAGCGTCTCAAGGTGATCGGTGAGGGGTTCGTCGTGATCAAGATAAGGCACGTGTTCGCGTACCATGTCATACAGCGCGCGGGTCGCCGAACTGAGTTGATCGATGCCGCGAAGATCTGCGGCCTGGCAAACACACATCAACTCATATGCAAGGATATGACGAGTATTATCCAGGATATCCCGTGTCCGCCGGGCCGCAACCATGCCGAAACTGACATGATCCTGAAAATCACCGGTAGACGGCAGAGTCTGAATGGACATCGGCATGCACATCTGGCGATTTTCGGCGGTCAGTGAGGTCGCGAGGAACTGGCCACCCATAAGCCCCATGCGTACGCCGGCGTTCTCCTTGACCAGGAACGGCGGCAGGCTTCCGTTGAGACTCGGATGAAGCAGGCGGTTGTTACGGCGATCCGACAGATTGCACATATTCACCAGCACGATGGCCAGCTGGTCCATGGCATTGGCGATGTACTGGCCGTGAAAGTTTGCGTTGTGCACTGCTTCTCCGTCCTCGACAACCACCAGGGGATTGTCGTTTGACGAATTGATTTCGGTCTCGACGGTTTGTTGCACGAACACCGTGGTGTCTACCACCGGTCCAAGGATCTGCGGTGTCCCGCGGATTGAATAGACGTCTTCGATTTGCTGGTCGAGACCGGTGGGTTTGTCGGAGGCGAGTTTTCTCAGCCATTTTTCCGTTTCTTCGTCCTGAACGATCATCTTGCTGTCGGCGAGTGTGTCGTAAATGCACTCTGCGATCTGTTTTTGCCCCACATGCGGTTTTTGCCGGTGCGCCGCCGGATGAAATGGCATGATTTTGGCCTTGTGCACTTCCAGACTCAGGCAGGACGCCAGTGTGTACGCCTTGATCAGGCTCTTGCTTTCCGCAACAAGGCAGGCGGCGATGGCGGTCATCACCGATGTGCCATTGATGAGCGCCAGCCCTTCCTTGTAACTGAGTTTCATCGGTTCTATGCCGGCTTTCTTCATTGCCTCTGCACCGGGCATGACTTCACCATCGAATTTCGCGCGCCACTGACCTGTGCCGACGAGACCAATACACGCCAGCGGCCCGAGGTCACCGCTGGCGCCAAGCGAACCTTTCTCGGGGATGCAGGGCAAGATGCCACGGTTGTACATGGCGACATATTTATCGAGATTCTCTATCGAGATGGCCGAGTAACCGCGGCCCAGTGAGTTTATTCGGGCGAGCATCGAAGCGCGCACATAGTGGTCGTCAAGATAAGCACCGACGTTGGTTTGAACCGAACGCATGATGTTGTTCTGTGTCTCTTCGGCATGAGTCGGTGGGACCAGCCAGTTAACAAACCCGCCAACACTCGTCGTGACACCATAAATGACACGGCCGGAAGCCACGAATTCGTCGAGCAATTTACGTGAGGCGATGACACGCTTCCGAATCTCGGGCGTAAGCTCAACCTGGATCGTGGGGTCGCGTGCGATGTCCAAAAGCGAATCGACGGTGAGGCTCTCTCCATCGGGAACGATGGTCGAGGCGGCTGGGCTGGCGGTATCTGGAAGCATGGCTGGTCTCGGCGGAAATTAAGTCATTGATAAGAAGCAGCTTACGCCGATTTTCGCGCAAAATTCTTTCTTTTTTTTCGATTTAGCGGCTAAAATCGGAATAGCCTTTCTCCAAGTGTCTATTTTCACGATAGGATTGTTCCGAATGACAACACCATCACAGACCGAAGCGGTGCCGCTGGATCACTACGAGCGCAGCATATTGCAGGGCCCTCCAGACAGACGGCCGGCTGACCAACCAGGACCTGGCCCGACAGGTCGGGCTGTCGCCGTCAGCTTGCTGGCGGCGGGTAAAGGGGCTCGAGGAAGCCGGTGTTATTCTGCGCTACACGGCCGTTCTGGATTCCAAGAAAGTCGGCATCGGCGAAACTGTGTTCGCGCATGTTTCGATGGCGCGCCACTCCAAGGCCTCCAGCGACGAATTTGCCGAATTGATGCGGCAGCAACCGGAAGTCATGGAGTGTTTTTTCACAACCGGCTCTGCAGATATCATGCTGCGTGTGGCCATACCGAGTGTTGCCGCCTATGACCATTTTCTGGAAAACGTCATATTCAACGCGCCGGGTGTCTCCCAGGTTCACTCCGATTTCGCATTAAGGCAGATCAAGTTCGAGACCGCGTTACCCCTCTGACGGCGAGGGCCCAATGTCATTGGCTTTACAACGCATCACTCGGAAAGTTTTTATTCTCAATAACGGTCTTGCCATCGTTTTGTCACTCAGTCATTGAGTGTTAATCCCAGCATTTCCACCGCATTGTCACGATAGATTCTGCGGCGGCCTTCCTCGGAGAGATCCAGGCCGTCGACGACTTTTATGGTTTCACGTATGTACATGGTCCCGCCCTCCGGGTCGAACGGGGCGTCCGATGCAAAAAGCACATGATCGACGCCAAAGAAATCGAGGCAGCAGCGTGTGGCTGACGCAGATCCGAATACTGCGGTGTCGGCATAAAACAGCTTGAAATAGTCGAGAGGCCGGCGCTGCAGTTTCTTGAGAAGGATCGTGTAATCCTCGGTCGATGTTCGCTTACCCAATTGATCCCAACCTGGCCCGACGCGCCCTTCAAAAAACGGAATCATGGCGCCGCCGTGGTGGGTAATGATCTTGAGGTTTGGCAACCGATCGAACAGCCTGGAGAACACGAGGCGGGCCATGAACGCACTCGTTTCATAGGGCCAGCCGAAGGTCCACCAGATCTCGTATTGCGACAGGTCTTCGGTCAGGTAATCGGGAAAATTCGGCCCGCGCGTCGGGTGCACCCAGATCGGCCGGTCATACTCGGCCATCGCTTCATAGAGCGGCATATATTCGGGTGCATCCATGGCTTTGCCGCGATCGTTGGTAAACGCCTGCACACCGACCGCAGCAAGTTCCTTCATGGCCCGGTGTGTCTCGTCCATCATTGCCTCGGTGCTCACAAACGGCAGCGATGCGATGAACCCGGGAAATCGGTCGGGATATTTGTTGCATAACTCGGCCATTTCGTCATTTGCCATCTGCATTAGTTCGACCGCGTATTTGGGATCGGCCGAGATCTCGATCGGCGGTGATGACAGAGACAGAATCTGACAGTACTCGTCGAACGTATCCATTATGCGGAAGCGCTCGTCGAGATCGGTCATCATCGGCACCTTGCGTACACGGTGCTGCATGTTCGACGGGTTAGGGGAGACTTCCTGAAGCCTTGCGAAGAAGCCGCTCGGCATGATGTGGTTGTATGCGTCGACCTTAAGCATTGTCACTGCCTCCTGATAATCCTGCTGTCCGTCTCGTCATTACGATCTCGGAAGCGAGAAACAATAGCCCCGATGTCGCCGCAACTGCAAACACCGCGCCAGCCAGCGCAAAGGAATTGATTGGGACACAAAGAATACACCCGGCGAGAAACGCGACGGCGCGTCGCAGCGGTCCGATAGGTCGCAGGAAATAGCCGGTCACCGCAATCGATATCAGGAAAATTCCTGCAATCAGCGTCGTCACGGCAATTGCTACGAGGCCGAAGCTGCCATTCATCATGAGTCCCGGCGAGAAAACGAAGACGAACGGGATCACGTACGCAAGCCAGCCGATTTTCACTGACGTCAATGCAGTTTGCATCGGGTTCGCTCCGGCAATTCCAGCGGCGGTGAACGCCGCGATGGCCACTGGCGGTGTGATCATGGACATCATTCCAAAATACATGACGAATAAGTGAGCCGCGATTGGTGCGATACCGATCTCGACCAGGCCCGGCGCGACAAGCGTTGCGAGCAAAACATAGACGCCGAGTGTCGGCAAGCCCATGCCGAGAATGACACACACGCAAGCCGCAAGAAGCAACAACAGCATCGGGCTCCCGGAACCCAGCAGGAAAAGCGAGTTCGTAAACGTAAATCCGAGTCCCGAGTTGGCAAGTACGCCGATGACGATGCCTGCGCCCGCACAAATCAAGACCAGGTTGAGTACGACCAGGCCGGTTGCACGTATCGCATCGGCGATTTGGGCCAGGTTCGGACGCGAACCCTTGTAAGAAAATATCGCGGCGCCGGTTACGAGGACCACACTTGCCACAATCGCTGCCTTCTGCGGATAGATGTTAAAGACAAACAATGCAACGATCAGCGCGACGAATGGCAGAAGGAAAAACCAGCCGCCCGCCAATTCATGATCCTGGCTGGCCTCCTTCGCATCGAGGCCTGTATGGCCATCGCGGCCGGCGAGCAAATCGACCTGAATGAACAGCGAGAGGTAATACAGGATGCCGGGTATCAGGGCGGCCAGCACGACCTCGGCGTAGCTGATCCGCAGGAAATCGGCCATCAGAAATGCAGCTGCACCCATAACCGGGGGCAGCAGCTGGCCGCCGGTAGAGGATACGGCCTCGATCGCGGCCGCCCGTTCCGGAGAGTAACCACTCTTCCTGATCATCGGAATCGTGACGACACCGGTTGCGGCGACATTGGCGACCGCGCTGCCCGATATCGAACCAAACAAGGCGGAGCCGAGGACTGCAACCTTGGCCGGACCTCCGCGGTACCGGCCCATAAGAGCCTGGGCAAGATTCGCGAAAAATTCTGCGCCGCCGGTCACCTGCAGCAGCTGGCCGAAGAACACGAAACTGATCACGATGTTGCAGACGATCAGCAAGGGTCCGCCGGGAAGGGCGTTGGCGTCGAATGCGAGAAATCCGGCCAGCACGTCCCAGCTTGTCTGTTGTGCCGCAAACGGGCCGGGAATAAGGTGCCCGGCAACCGCGTACGTGATGAACGCAATAACGATCAATGGAAGTGCCGGGCCGGATGCGCGGCGGAGTGCTTCCAGCGTTAGCAATATCTGCGTCAGACCGATGATGACAACTTCGCTCGGCGCATCGATGGTCAGGTCCACGAGTTGGGGATAGCGGGCCGACATCCAGCCGGCCGTCACCAGGCCCGCGCCCGCAGCGAGCCAGTCGTACCATGGTGTAGTGCTCTTTGCCGCATGCCGCACTGCCGGCAAATGAATGAATGCGAGCGCGATCGCCAGGCCCAGCACCACGGTGACAATCTGTGCCGGATAGAGATAGATCGCAAGCGCTTGAAACAAATCCAACGCCCAGGCCAGGGCGATGATCGTTATCAGCGAGGCCAGCCCACTGCAGAGGACTGAGCGTAAGCCTGCGTCCTGGCGGGCATCACGATTACTCAGCGTTTCGCCGGTGGCCAAAGCTCCTGCTCCCTGTAAAAGCGCATTGCGCCGGGGTGGTATTCGACGAGGCCGAGATCCTTCGCCATTGCTTCGTGGCTGAATCGCCTGAAAGCCGGCGACGCGGCGACCAGGTTTTGCTTGTTTTCATAGAGGACGCGGGTCATTCGATACACGGTTTCGTCGCTGGTTTCGGTACTCGCGAACAGCAGTATGTCGTATGTGATCACCCAGGTCGGCTCGATGATCCCCGGGTTGGCCGGCCCCGGCTCCTCGTGCGCGAGGTATGCAACCGGCATTTGGCGCCGTATGCCTGCCAGGTTTTCGGGAGTATTCTCGACGGGCAGGGCACGGATGCCGTGGCGCGCGTTGGCTTCCCGAACTTTCGGTGCGCGCAAGGCCATCAGGAAGCCCTCGACTCGTCCTGAGATGAAGGCGTCGGCGCCAGCAGCAACGCTGGGCACGTTCAATGAGACTACGTCATCGCGAGTGAGGCCATCGGAGGCCAGTGCCGCATCGACAAGCGGCAAAATGATCTTATTGGCAACGTAACCGTCGGGCAACCGGCGTCCCTTCAGATCTGCAATGCGCTGGATCGGCGAGTCCTGCTTGACGAATATTGCAATCTGCAGTGGAAACAGCACCGCGACTGCACGAAGATTTGCTTGTTGCCGGCCTTCGAAATAGCTCTCACCGGTCACGGCCAACATGACTTCGTACTGATTGGCGACACCGAAGTCCACCTGGCCGCGCGCAATAGCGGGAATGAAGACATTGGCGCTGGTGTAATTGCGCACGGTCGATGTGAGCTTGCCATTATTCGTTGCGACCTTCGCAATCGCGGTGCCGGCCAGGTCAAACAGCGTGCCCTTGACCGATACGGCCACGCTCAAAACTTCATCGGCGCTGATGGCCTGCATCATCATGAGTAATGCGATGAGCAAGAACTTTCTCATAGGCAGTATTGCCTTCCGTGGGCACCAATCACTACCTGTACAAGGTAACATGTGACGAATATCGCCGGTCAGCATGAGCATTGTTCACCACTGTCGGCCGGCAGACGCGGTTTCAGGCGCATCCGGAAACTGATATTGTTATCTGCTACGGCAGGGACAAGGGAACACCCGAGACCTGAGCGACTTTTCTGAACGAGGCTGGATTCTTGGCGCTGAGAAAAAAGAAAACAAGTAAACGGACAGGCAAGAAAATCAGCAACAGGTCTGTTCCTGCTTCATCACGTGGCCGCCAGAGGAAGGTCAAAATACTCGCTGCTGCGACGAAGCTGTTCTTGAAAGAGGGCTACGGTGAGACGTCAATCGATGCCATCGTGCAAAAATCCGGCGGCTCCAAAGCAACTCTGTACAGTTTTTACCCAACAAAAGCGGATTTGTTCCGTGCCGTTGTTGACTCGATCGTCACGAGCCATGAGGGTGCTGAACTCAAGTCGCTGGACGATGTTCGTGACACGTTGGTGAATTTTGCCGAACAGCGGTTGCGGGTTGTGTTTTCCCGCAAGCACCGCGCGCTGATGGGATTGATCATCGCCGAGCGTGATCGCTTTCCGGATATCGCCCGCATGTACTATGAGCGCGGCCCGTTACGCGGCCACACGCTGCTGCGAGACTACTTCGAGACGCTGATTGACAGGGGGCTGATCGATATCAGAAGCGCCGAAGAGGCCTCCGAATTTTTTCGCGGCATGCTTATGCACCAGCGTTATATCGACCAGCTCTACCTGGATGCCCCGGCGCCATCGGCTGAGGAGGTCCGCGTCAAGGCACGCCACGTTGTCGACCGCTTCCTCGAGGCGTATCACCAGCCTGACAGCAGCTGAATAGTTCCTTGGATCGAACCGATCTGGAAATCTCCTGCAAATTGGTCAATAATGTACGGTACAGTACGGAAATACGCCATGCTGTAAATAATCGGACTTCGCGAATAGCTGATGAACACACTGGATGTCGTTGCCATGCTCGCGGTTTTGTTGACCGCTGTAGCCATTTTGCCTGGGACGCTGGGGATACTGATGCTGACGAACAGGATCGCCGCGTCTCCTGCAGGTGCCCGATACATCTATTCCCAGTCCGCCGCGCTGATCGTCCTGGCGCTGGCGCTGGTCGTGTACGCGCTGTATCGGAACGCCGTGGCCGGGACATTTTCGGTTACGGTCATCGGATCCGCGGTCGTCGTCGCGTTGTTGCTGATCTACGGTTTCCTGATGCATGCGAAGATGTTGTTTCGGCCTGTTCGCAAGCCGATATTCATACCAATCGATGAAGCGCTGGAGAAATTCGGGCCGGACGAGGAAGTCGTCGGTGTTGTCGACGACGACGGCAAACCGTATGCGTTCATCGCACGCCTGGCGCGGCGTCCGCATATCGTCTATCAGACCGAGGGCGATTCACCATTCATCATGACGCACTGCATACTGGCACACAGTTCGATGTCGTATGCCCTCGAGGGTAATTTCAGTAATCCGGATATCACCATCACCGCTGCACTCGCCAATAACATGGTTTTCTATGAGAAAAACAGCCGCTGTTCCGTAGTGCAAATGCATAAT